>Ga0157375_10002043_pt1 | contig 17408 bp, 11 predicted proteins | sample M35metaG_FD_115311 | JGI IMG/M metagenome (GOLD analysis project Ga0157375, IMG submission 115311) | Miscanthus rhizosphere microbial communities from Kellogg Biological Station, Michigan, USA - M3-5 metaG | ecosystem: Host-associated > Plants > Roots > Rhizosphere > Soil | place: USA: Michigan... | reverse complement strand
TTCTTTGATACTGCCGAAACTGAAGCCTTCAATGCTTTTTACATTAAGCTTCACGACGTTCAGGTCGAGGTCAAAGCGGCTTTGCGGAGCAGTATAATATATCCCTTTCAGGTCCACCTGGTTACCTTTACCAGTGATACCAACTTGTGCAGCAAAAGCATTTTCAGTTTGATTATTAACTTTGATAGTGATGTTCCCAACCGTATCTCCTTTAAAGTTGAAATCGCCGATGTTTAAAGCTGAAGTAAACACTGGTGATTTTTGGAAATTGCTGATCGTCGCATCCCCATTGATCACACCCCCAACCTGCAATGAATCCTGCTGCGCTATCCTTGTCAAAGTCTCGATACGGAAGTTCTTAAAGTCAACCTTAACTGGCGCATTCATTTGTTGTGATGTGCTGTTAATGCTAAGTGTCTGGTTGCTGTTGGTGATGGTGAAATCCTTCGCAAATATGCCCTTATCGCCAAACTGCAATGCATTGTCAGCACTTACGTCCCATGGCTTATAATCGAGCATGAGCCCATTTTGCAGGAAACTGAACTGGTATTCATTGGGTAATAAACTGAATACACCGGCAATACGGTAGCGTTCCTTTTTAGCAGCATCGCGCACCTGTAAACTGATGTTTAGTTTGTCGTCAGCGGCCTTGCCGGTTATGCTGGTATAAAGCAGATTGATAGACGACGATGCTTTTATCTGATCTGCGGTCAGGCTATAATCCAATTCATCCTGGTTGGTTTTTATGGCTAGCTTTACGTTGCTGATCTCATTGCTGGCGTATATTACTTTCGGCATTGCGCCATTTACCACAAGGTCGCCCGTTTGACTGTTGAACCAACCGTTAACTGTTATCGGATCCATCTGTTTTAGTTCAGGAGCAAAATCAGTTACCAATGGTGTCCTTACAAAACGTGCGTCGAATTTAAATTGTTGAGGCGTATATTTTGGTTTGGCATTAAACTTTTGGGAAGCGATCGCGCGATTGAAATATTGATTAAGCACGCCCTGCATCGCCAAGCCTATTTCAGTCAGCTTATATTTGCCTACCATGTGGGCACTCAGCATCGGCGTTTTCAGGCGCAGACTGCTGCTATCGGCATTTGCTGTCGATACTAAACTTACCGTATCTATTTTGATCCGTTTGCCGGATGCAAACATCACTATGTCCGTCGCTTTGATATTGGCGTTTAGATAATCAGGGTCGGCCGTAGGAACGTTTGCCTCGATTTTGCCATGAAAACGAGTTTCATTAGTCGCTAAATTCAGGGTTTTCAGATTGATACTGTCTACCAGCAGCGTTGCATTAACCGATGGATATTTCTTGTTCAGGTTTGCCTTTGCATTCAGGCTAAAATTGATATTCGGGTCTTTCATGCGGGCAATGGCAGTGTAGCTGCCATTTACTGCTGTACCTTTCAGTGTCAGGTTTTTATAGGTATAACCTTTAATATAAGCACTGGCGATATTTCCATTAAAATTTAGATTTGCTGTCTTTGGGTCTATACCCGTACCAGATATTTCGGTTGATAAAGTAACGCTGCCCAATTGCTGAGGCTGCTTTGTTAAGGCGCCTATATTTAGTTGGTTCAAATTGACCTTTGCTGAATAGGTAGCCTTTTGTTTATTGGTACCGTTCTTCATTTGCGCATCCAAATCGGCACTGCCCAGGCTTGATTTTAGGGCTAGCTTGGTATTAAAATTAGCCATGCTGCCTTTGAAGCTCCCTTTTAGATTGAAGTTTTCGGGGACGGTAACACTCGATGGTATCATTTGTGGAGGAACAACTTTTGCCAAATCAGCGCGGTTTGTATTAAAATCATTGATCGTTACGTCGAAATAAGCCTTGTTCATATCGGGCAGGCCCTTTATTTTAGCAGAGGCCTTTAAATGTGTATCGCTCAGGCCTGTGATCTCTAAAGATGGAATATTGAGATCGTTTACCCTGCCCATCACCCGACCGTTGATCTTAAATACACCATTCGGAGAGTGCTTAAATGGCTCCATTGTGGCCATGGTTGGCATTACGAGAAGCACATCCTTCAATCCTAAACGGCTGCCATCCAAATCGGCATTAATACTAATCTTTCCTAAATCCTTACTGATATTGGCCAGAGAAGGATAGCCAACTGCTATCTTTTTTTGAAGAACAGTTTGTGGTGTTTCCAGGTACAAATCGTTCAGGTAAGATTTGTGCTCACCATAAAAGAAAGCTGTATGGAACTTTCTAATCGCTAATCCGCTCTTTTCACTAAAAGTCAGCTTGTTGATCTTGCCCGAAGAGCTGTCAGCACTGTATGCCAGGTTCTCCAACTCAGCATTCAAATCGCGGATGTTCATGTGCGCATAATCCAAACCGTTCTTTAACGGGGCCTGCGCATTGTTATCGAATTGAATATTATCGTTTTTAAAGCTGAGCTTTCGCAACACAGCCGACCATGGTTTGCCGCTTTGTGGTTTAGCTACCAGGGTATCCAGTTTTTTTACCGTTTTTACTATTGCTTTTTTTACCGTTTGCGGTTTAGCAAAGGTGAACGACGCGTGGGTGTCGTCTATAGAGATTTTATTGATATCAGCCACCTGGTTTTTGAGGTCGAGCTTATTCATCTCGATCAAAAACTTGCCCAGGGTTACGTTGGCCGCCATTTCTTTGGTACTGTAATCAACCTTGATGCGCGACAGATCAATAGTCCCCAAATTAAGGATCATATTAATAGGCTGAGTAGCTGTATCAACCCTTGCGGCGTTTGCAACAGACGAACCTGCGGGCGTCTGGATAATTTTGGCATCCACATCCGACAGCGTGATTTTCGGTATCGCGAACTTCATTTTATCCATATCAAAATCCTTAATGCGCGTATCAAAATGGCCCAAAATGAACTTTACATTATTGCCGTTTGTCAGGTCGTTATATCCGATATTGATCTTGTTCAGGACAATCTTATCCAGCGATATCTTCATTGATGAAGTGTCTTTTGGATTGGCAGGCTTTGAGGGACCGTTATTGAAGGCTTTAATGATATAATCGAAATTAAAAACACTGTCTTTATTCCGGTAAACATTGGCGGTTACGCCTTTTAGGTTGATCTCGTTCACCGTAAGCTTGTGGTGGAGCAAGTCAAGCAAGCTCACATCCAGTTTTAATTGATCGCCGGCCACAAGCGTGTCCCGCTTCTGATCTTCCATGTACACACTGTCAATCACAATGAGTTTGGGCAGTCCCAAACTGATGTGGCCTATCTTAACTTTGGTATGGATTTTATTTTGAACGTAATTAACCGCTTTGTCCTTAATATAGTTCTGAACGCCAGGTATCTGGATCAAGATTATGATCGCTAGCACCAGGAACAGAACACTGGCAATTATCCACAGGGTGGTTTTTAGCGCTATGCGGCCAAATTTTTTCAACGGTAAATGTTTTTCAGTGGTTATTTTATAACTATAATATTATCAAATAGTTTGCTGTTGAACTCAATTTACTCTATTTAATAAACATTCGTTAGTTTTTCAACAAGTGTGGGGCATAACCTGTTTTTTAATAGATTTGTATTCCTCGGAAAAGTTGATCCAGATTAGTTATGCCAGATTTTTCGCACTTACACGTACATACCCAATTCTCATTATTAGACGGTGCTGCCGACATCTCCAAGCTGTATAAAAAAGCTGCTGCTGACGGTATGAAGGCATTGGCCATTACCGACCACGGGAATATGTTCGGGGTGTTCAAATTCGTGGCTGAGGCTGGCAAACACAATGTAAAGCCTATTGTAGGCTGCGAGTTTTATGTGGTGGCCGATCGGCATATAAAGCAATTTACCAAAGAAAAAAAGGATGTTCGTTGTCATCAATTATTGCTGGCAAAAAATGCCGAAGGTTACCGCAACCTGGTCAAGCTTTGCTCACTGGGTTATATGGAGGGGCTTTATAGCAAATGGCCCCGTATTGATAAAGAACTTATCGTAAAATATCATAAAGGTCTGATCGCAACAACCTGTTGCATCGGTGCATCAGTTCCGCAGGCGATACTGAAGGAAGGCGAGGAGAGGGCCGAAGAAGAATTTAAATGGTGGCTCGATCTTTTTGGCGAGGATTATTACATTGAATTACAACGCCACGATATACCTGAGCAGAATATCGTTAATGAGGTATTGCTAAAATTCGCTAAAAAGCACAATGTAAAGGTGATCTGCTCCAACGATTCGCATTATGTGGATCAGCAGGACGCCAACGCGCACGATATTTTGCTTTGCGTGAATACGGGTGATATGCAGAGCACACCAATCGCCACGGACGAGGAAGGCGGCAAAGGCTATCGTTTCGGTTTTCCGAACGATCAGTTCTACTTTAAAACGCAGGCCGAAATGGGCAAGCTATTCCATGATCTGCCTGAATCGCTGGATAATACTAACGAGATTGTAGATAAGGTAGAAGTGCTGAAGTTGAAGCGTGATATTATGCTTCCCAACTTCGTTATACCGGAGGAATTTAAAATACATAACACGCCTGATGCAGATACCCTAAATCAGTGGGAATACCTGAAGCATCTGACGTTTATTGGTGCCAAGGAACGATATAAAGACATCAGTCCCGAAGCAGAGGAGCGTATTAACTTTGAGCTTTTCACTATACGTACTATGGGATTTGCCGGGTATTTCCTCATTGTAGCCGACTTTATTAAGGAAGGGCGCAATATGGGTGTGTTCATTGGCCCTGGTCGTGGTTCAGCAGCGGGTTCGGTGGTGGCTTATTGTACAGGTATTACTAATATAGACCCGCTAAAGTATAATCTGCTATTCGAACGTTTCCTGAACCCCGACCGTAAGTCGATGCCCGATATTGATACGGACTTTGACGATTCCGGCCGCCAGAAGGTTATCGACTACGTAGTCGATAAATATGGCAAAAACCAGGTAGCACAAATCATTACTTATGGCTCCATGGCGGCCCGTACCAGTATTCAGGATGTGGGCCGTGTATTGGATATGCCATTATCGGAAGTAAGCGCCCTGAAAAAACTGGTGCCCGAAACGCTGGGCATTACCCTGCGCCAGGCCATCGACCAGGTGCCCGAGTTGCAGGATATTTATAAAGATCCCGGTCTGAAAGGTATAGTACTTCGCGAAGCGGAAAAACTGGAAGGCTCAGTACGCAATACAGGCGTACACGCTGCGGGTATCATCATTGCGCCAGATGACCTGACCAATATCGTTCCGGTAGCTACGGCAAAAGACTCCGACCTGCTGGTAACCCAATTCGACGGTCGCGTGATCGAGGATGCTGGCGTTATCAAGATGGACTTTTTGGGTCTGAAGACGCTAACCATTATTAAGGATGCTTTAAGGCTGATCAAGCAGAACCACGGAGTTGAAATTGATATAGATTATATTCCGCTGGATGACGAGGAAACATTTGCACTTTATCAGCGTGGAGATACCAACGGTACGTTCCAGTTTGAAAGTGACGGCATGCAAATGTACCTGCGCGATTTAAAGCCCGATAAGTTTGAGGATTTGATCGCGATGAATGCCCTTTACCGTCCGGGACCGATAGAGTACATACCCAACTTCATCAGCCGCAAACATGGCCGCGAACCGATCACCTTCGATTTGGATGATATGGAGGAATACCTGGGCGAGACCTATGGTATTACAGTATACCAGGAACAGGTGATGCTTTTATCTCAGAAACTGGCGGGCTTTAGCAAGGGTGATGCCGACGTGTTGCGTAAGGCCATGGGTAAGAAGCAGATAGAAGTACTGAACAAGATGGAGGCGCAGTTTATGGATGGGGCAATGGCTAAAGGGCACCCTAAAGATAAACTGACCAAGATATGGACCGATTGGAAAGCTTTCGCTCAGTACGCGTTCAATAAATCGCACTCTACTTGTTATGCCTTTGTAGCCTATCAAACAGCATTCCTGAAAGCGCATTACCCGGCAGAATATATGGCTTCGGTATTGAACAACCAGAACTCGATAGAAAAGATTTCCTTCTTTATGGAAGAGTGCCGCCGTATGGGGGTGCCTGTACTTGGCCCGGATATCAATGAGTCGGATATGGCATTTTCTGTAAATAAAAAGGGTGAGGTACGGTTTGGGTTAACAGGGGTGAAAGGGGTAGGTGAGAAGGCCATAGAAAGTATTATAGAGGAGCGGGAGAAAAACGGGCCATATCAATCGGTATATGATTTTGCCAGGCGATCAAATTCACGGTCAGTAAATAAAAAATCATACGAGAATTTGGTGTATAGCGGGGCGTTTGATGAGTTTAAGCTAAACCGCGCACAATTCTTTGCCAAAACCGAGAACGGTATTCTTACAGGTATCGAACGGTTGGGTAAATATGGCGTTGACTATCAGAATACGCAGAGTAGTTCCCAATCTTCGCTTTTTGGCGGGTCAGTAGCATCCTACATTCCTGAGCCACCAATGCCAGAGGCTGAAGAGTGGCCGCTGATAGAGAAACTAAAATATGAAAAGGATGTGATCGGTATATATCTTACCGGGCACCCCTTGGATAATTACAAACTGGAATTGCAGCGTTATTGCAATGCTACGGTATCGGACCTGAAAAATATGCAAAAGGCGCGTTCGGGCGAGGGCGGTGATGATGTAAAAGCTGCTTTTAATGAACTGCGAAAAAAAGGAGAATTGAGTATTGGGGGCCTGGTTGCAAACGTTCAGCATAAAATGACCAAGACCGGGAAACCGTTCGGCACATTTGTGCTTGAGGATTATAATGATTCCTATGAGTTTGCCCTTTTCGGCGAGGATTATGTAAAATTCAGGAACCTGCTGGTTGATGGTTATTTCCTGCACATCAAAGGTAATATCGAAGAGAAATTCAGGCAGAAAGATAACTGGGACCTGCGTATCGCTACTATGTCCTTACTAACCGAAATGCGCGATAAACTGACCAAATCCGTAACCGTTTGTATTGATTTGAATTCACTTAATGATAATTTGATGAGCAACCTGGAGCAGATCGTTGAAGAGAATAATCAAAAATATCCGGTAAAAAACTGCACGCTACGGTTTATGGTAAGGGATATGGAAGAATCACTATTGATCGAGTTACCTTCGAAAACTTTTAAGGTAAATCCAAGCGATGACTTGATGGCTGAGATACAGAGTTTAACGCATGCGGAGCCGATGCTGAAGTAATATTCCGAATATGAATAATCAAAATACTGAAAATCTATCACCTGAACAAACTCGTTTTACAAACGACAAACAGGTTTGGGAAGACGATGATTTTTTGAGAAAGATTGATTGTAGAGTTAAGGAAATTGAAGCTGGAAAGGTAACTGGATCAACGTGGGAGGACGTTAAATCGAAATCAAAATCATAGTGTAACGCGTTGTATTTTAGCCCAAATGTGAATAAATCCAGCATGTCTAGCCCCTTGTTAATAAAATAATTTGAGCTTACCTGCCATTAAGACTACATTTATTGTCACCCATAAGTTAATGTGTCATCCGTACATAATAGTATTGTCACATTGTCATAGGTGTACTTGTGGCAAGCAATTTGAATAGTATATATTTGTAAATAATTTAAATTTAAAAATCATGGCTTTAGAAATAACTGATGCAAACTTTGAAGAACTAGTTCTCAAAGCAGATAAACCGGTTTTAATTGACTTTTGGGCAGAATGGTGCGGTCCGTGTCGCATGGTTGGTCCGGTAGTTGAAGAAATCTCGAAAGAATATAGCGGCAAAGCTATTGTTGGTAAAGTAAATGTTGACAATAACCCCGGCATTTCGATGAAATTCGGTATCCGCAATATCCCTGCTTTGTTATACTTCAACAAAGGCGAGATCGTTGACAAACAGATCGGCGCAGTACCAAAGTCAATACTTGCAGGCAAGTTAGACAAACAGTTAGCATAATATATATTCAACCAGTACAAAACAGGCCGTCTCAGATTCTGAGGCGGCCTGTTTTTTTTAAATGCCCGTATCCAATAATAAATTGTCGGGTTAATAGTTTTTGTTTGAATACGTCAATCTGTTAACTACATTAGCAGTATGCCCAAATTAAGCGATGAACAGGAAATACGCCATTTAGCCAATCTTGAACTATTGGCCCGACAGGTAGTGGAAGGGTTTATAACAGGTTTGCACCAAAGCCCCTTTCATGGCTTTTCTGTAGAGTTTGCCGAACATCGCCTGTATAACAATGGCGAATCGGTAAAAAACATCGATTGGAAATTATTGGCGCGCACAGATAAGCTGTTTGTAAAGCAGTTTGAAGAAGAAACCAACCTGCGCTGCTACCTGTTGCTGGACACTTCATCGTCCATGAATTACCCAGAGAAGGGTATAAACAAACTGCAATTTTCTATTTATGCAGTGGCTTCCCTGGCATATCTGTTCAAAAGACAGAGGGATGCTTTCGGCCTATGCTTATTCTCCGATAAGATCGACTGGATCAGCGCCGCACGATCCACTTCAAAACACCTTTTTTATTTGTTTGCTGAACTGGAGAAAGCTTACAATCAGCCTAAAATAAATGCAACAACAAATATTACAGGTGTATTGCACCATATAGCCGAGGAAGTTCACCAGCGCTCCATGATCATTATCTTCAGCGATATGCTGGAAAATAATTATACCGAGGAAAAACTACAGGCATTATTTGCGGCTATTCAGCATTTAAAATATAACAAGCACGAGGTAGTGATATTCAATGTGAACGACCGTCACAAAGAACTTGATTTTGATTTTGATAACCGTCCACATCATTTTGTAGATATTGAAAGCGGGGAGGAAGTTAAAGTTCACCCGAATAAAATCCGCGAAGCATACCGGTCAAATCTGGATAATTACCGGCACCAGTTGGAGCTAAAATGTGCACAATACCATATTGACTTGGTCGACGCCAATATTCACGATGGGTATAACAATATTTTGAAAGCTTACCTGGTAAAGCGCAATAGCATGATTTAAGTAACAAATTAAATACAAAGGTTGACGAAACTGAATTTTGAAAAAGAAAATCAAAATGTAGATTTGCCAATACCAATTTTTATAAGATACCTTTCTTAATTATTCATTTTAATGGACGACATCCAGATTAAAAAGCAACCGAAAAAATACGATGCTATTATCGTTGGTTCGGGGGCCGGTGGCGGTATGGCCGCGTACGTTTTAGCTAATGCAGGTTTAAAGGTTTGTTTGCTCGAGGCGGGCCCAAATTATGACCCCCGCGAGAATTCATCACAATTAAAACAACCGTGGGAATCGCCGCGCCGTGGCGCAAGTACCAAGTTTCGCCCGTTTGGCGACTTTGACGGCTGCTACTGGGGATGGGAAATTGATGGCGAACCCTATACGCAAAAAGATGGGAGTAATTGGGAATGGTGGCGCGCACGCATGGTGGGCGGCCGTACCAATCACTGGGGGCGTATCTCACTGCGTTTTGGCCCGAAAGATTTTAAACGTAAGAGTATAGATGGATTGGGAGACGATTGGCCTATTGGCTACGAGGATGTTAAGCCATATTATGATAAGATAGACCGTCTGATTGGTGTATTCGGTACCAATGAAGGATTATACAACGATCCGGATGGCATATTTTTGCCGCCGCCAAAACCCAGATTGCACGAGTTATTCATAAAGAAGGCCGCGGGTAATATTAATATCCCGGTAATACCTTCACGTTTATCCATATTAACCAAAAAGATCAATAAAGACCGTGAAGCCTGTTTCTATTGCGCACAATGCGGCCGCAGTTGTAAAATTTATGGCGACTTTTCGTCTTCATCAGTATTGGTAAAACCAGCGGTTGCTACAGGCAATGTCGACCTGGTGGTAAATGCCATGGCGCGTGAGGTATTAACCAACCGCGATGGCTTGGCTACGGGTGTTTCGTATGTGAACAAAGCCGATATGCAGGAATATCAGGTATTCGGTCGTACTGTAATATTAGCTGCCAGCGCTTGCGAAAGCGCCCGTTTGATGCTGAACTCTAAATCGAGCCGTTTCCCTAACGGCATTGGCAATTCAAGCGGCGTGGTAGGTAAATACCTGCACGATTCGACCGGCGCCGACATGGGTGGTATTATCCCAGCCTTGTTTGATCGCAAACGTTACAACGAAGATGGTGTAGGGGGCATGCACGTGTATACTCCATGGTGGCTGGATAATAAAAAATTGGATTTCCCTCGTGGTTACCATATCGAATATGGCGGCGGTTTTGGGATGCCGTTATACGGGTTCAACTGGGATATTCAAAATCTGAACGGTGCTTATAAAATTCACGGTAAACAAAAGGAAGCAGGTGGTTACGGTGCTTCGTTGAAAGAGGATTATCGTTACTTCTTTGGTGCGCATGTGGGTATGGCCGGCAGGGGGGAAGGTATAGCCCGTGAGGACAGCTATTGCGAAATCGATCCGAGTGTGGTGGATAAATATGGTATCCCGGTATTACGTTTCAATACCAAATGGTCAGATTACGAGATCAACCAGGCTAAACATATGAAGGAGACTTTCAAAGAGATCCTGCATTCAATGGGCGCTGTAATTACCTGGGGTGGAGATGACGGGCCGCATAACAATTATGGGTTGCACAAACCTGGCAACATCATTCACGAGGCCGGAACGGTTCGTATGGGGAATGACCCTAAAAAATCGCCATTGAACAAATACAGCCAGTCGCATGATGTGAAGAATCTGTTCTGCGTGGATGGTGGACAGTTTGTTTCGCAGGCCGATAAAAATATTACCTGGACGATACTGGCGCTTTCAATGCGTGCATCGGAGTATATAGTTGACCAAATGAAGAAACAAAATATTTAATTCTGTTATCATGGATAGAAGAGATTCCCTTAAAGCCCTGATCGTTGGTGGTATATCTACCACAGTTTTGCTGGATGCATGTAAACAACCTGCGAAAGAGGGGGCTGAGAATACGGAAAATAAAGACGTTAAAGGTCCGGATGAGTCGGACCGTATGGCTGAAGAAAAACTGGTAAACAAGCAATTGCGCGAAATGCAGAAGTTTTTCACCGAGAATGAAATGGCTACTATTACCATCCTGGGCGACATAATTATCCCTAAAGACGATGTAAGCGGCAGCGCTTCGGACGCTAAAGTACCAGACTTTATCGAGTTTATTGTGAAGGATATGCCCGAGCACCAGGTACCTATGCGTGGCGGTTTGCGCTGGCTGGATATGCAATGCCTGAAACGCTATGATAAGGCTTTCAAAGATTGCAACCATACCCAGCAAATGGAAATGGTTGATGAGATTGCATGGCCTAAAAAAGCAAAGCCCGAAATGCAGCAGGGCGTCGCGTTCTTTAACTTAATGCGCAACCTGACTGCTACCGGTTTTTATACCTCGGAGATTGGTGTAAAAGATGTTGGTTACAAGGGTAACGCGCCAAACCAATGGAACGGCGTACCTGATGATGTATTGAAACAATACAATATGGCTTATACAGAAAAAGAGCTGAAGGAATGTATCAGTTTTGATACTAAAGCATAATAAAAATGCCCCGGTCAAAACCGGGGCATTTTTATTTGACATCATTCTGATTTACAAATGCAGAGTGTTATTTAATGTGCTGATAATGTTAATATTAGGTTGCGTGCAAATAACAATTCATCATCTAATCATAACATTAACTTAAAATACAGGACACTAATTTTGCGGCAGTTAAATGCCGGATATTTCAAATCATCGCTCCGTTCTTTATTCCGGTATTTAAGATCAGTTAATAGTTATTGTAAAGAGGGCTTGCTCTCTTTATTTGTTTTATAACGGCGCTCTTTATTCTTCGCCGCGTAAGCGAAATATCATACCATCCATATCTTCGCTAATTCTTAGCTGACAAGCAAGGCGACTGGCCGTGCCAGCGTCTGGCAAGGTATCCAACAGGTCAAGTTCAGCATCTGACGGACTAAAATATTTTTCCGGTCCCTCTAACACTTGAACATGGCACGTTGCACAGAGTGCCATGCCCCCGCATGTAGCGAGTATATGATGGTCTGCTGCTTTCAAAACTTCCATCAAACTCAGGTTAATATCTTCAGGTATTTCAACAGGCTCACGATGGCCGTTTCTATCCTCTATAATTAAAGTTATCATAGTTAAAATGTTGTTACTCCATAAACGGTAGTGTATTTAAAGGTCAGTTTTTGCTGGGGGTAAACATATTTGAAAGCACTTTGGGCCATCAACGCTGCTTCATGAAACCCGCAAAGTATTAGCTTTAATTTACCCGGATAAGTATTAATATCGCCTATAGCGTATATCCCCGGTATATTGGTTGAATAATCAAATGTATTCACCTCAATTGCTGAATGATTGATGTTTAAACCCCAGTCTGCAATCGGGCCCAGCTTTGGGGTAAGGCCATATAATGGTATTAAATGATCGGTTTCAATGATGGATTTTTCATTATCCCTGCCGATGATGTCCACCTCCTGTAAATGCCCATTACCCCGTATGCCAGTAATGTATGATTGCAGCACCAGGTTGATCCTGCCTTGCGTTGCCAAACTGAAGACCTTTTCTGCTGAATTAGGAGACCCTCTAAAAGTATCACCCCTGTGTACCAACGTTACCTGGGATGCAATATCTGCTAAAAATATGGTCCAGTCTAATGCGGAATCGCCACCGCCCGATAACACTACTTTTGAATTCCGATAGGCTTCCGGATTTTTTATCATATAAGCTACGCCTTTCCCTTCAAAATCTTCCAATCGGTCTATAGCGGGTTTCCGGGGTTCAAAACAGCCCAGACCGCCAGCAATTACCACCGCTTTACAATGTACTTCGGTACTATCATTAGTTTGTATGATGAAAGAAGCATCATCTAATTGATGTAATTGCTCAACCCTTTCGCCTAAAGAAAAAGTAGGGCTAAATGGCCCTATCTGTTCCATTATACCATCTACCAATTGCTGTGCGTTGATGCTTGGAAAACCGGGGATATCATAAATTGGCTTATGCGGATATATTTCAGACAGTTGTCCGCCAACCTGTGGTAATACGTCGATAAGGTGACAGCGCATTTTTAATAAACCGGCTTCAAAAACGGCAAATAAACCAACAGGGCCAGCGCCTATAATACAAATATCAGTAGTAATGAGTGGCATAGATTTAAATTAATAACACTCAAAATTGGCTAGTATTATAACTAAAATCAAATGACAAATAGTAATATTAGATTACTTTAAGTTATAATTGGACACGCAAAAGCGCTTGAACAGTTCAGTAAGTTTGGTGTATTTTCCCTGAAGCTGGATAAATTCAAACGTCCTGAATATTTCTAAACCTTTAATTTCTACAACCACCAGTTCGTTATATTTCAGCTCGCTGATAACTGATTGAATAGAAAGAAAGGTAGCTGTTTCTGAATATAGGAGATATTCTTTTATGGCAATGCTGCTTTCCAATTGAATTTCTATTTGCAGATCTTTTGGGTTGATCTGCACCTCGGACAGGGCGTTAAAGATCACATCCAAAGTGCCTGATCCGGCTTCGCGCAAAATAAGCGGGATGTTCAGCAATTGTTTGGGGCTTATCTCAGCTTTTTTTGCAAGTTGATTGTTTGCGCGCGTTACCAACACAATCTCGTCCTTAGCAAATGGAGAATAAGCAATTTGCGGATAATGAGCAGCACCCTCTACAATGGCAATATCAATTTTTTCATCCAAAATCTGTTGGGTAATATAATCGGTATTCCCTTGTATAAAGGTGAATGAGATGGACGGGTAGGTTTGTTTAAATAAAGCAAGCAAACGCGGCAAAATGGTTTGCGCTACTGTGGTACTTGAGCCAATATGAACTGTGCCCGCTTCGATATTGCTTAATTGAGCAAGCTCCGTTTCCAATTCAGTATACATATGGAAAATTCGTTCTGTGTACTGCAGTAATACTTTGCCCGCTGTAGTAAGCGCAATGGTATTTCCGTTGCGTTTAAATAATTGAAGGTTTAACTGGTGTTCCAATTCCTTTATGTGCTTGGTTATCGCTGGTTGAGTGATAAACAGCTCATTTGCAGCTTTTGTAAAGCTGAGCTTTTGCGCAACAGTATAAAATACTTTCAGACGGAAATCGAAAATCATCAGTCCTAAGTTAGGCGTTCGGAAAATAAAAAAGGCAATTATTGCCCATTGTAATGATTAATAGCTTCGATGATCACTGTACAAGCTTTCCTGATTTCGTCGTGAGTGATGATTAATGGCGGTGCAATGCGCATAGAATTACTGCAATGCAGAAACCAGTCGACCACTACACCGTTCTCAATACAGCGATCGATGATTTTTTTATTTAGCTCGAAAGTCTCCAGTTCAACAGCCAGCATCAAGCCTTTTCCGCGTACCTCTCTTATGGCAGGGTGTACCAATAGCTCACGGAATAGTTTTTCTTTTTCATCTACCTTATCAACCAGGTCTTCATTTAATAAAACTTCCAGAGCAGCAAGTCCTGCGGCACAACAAACCGGGTGCCCGCCGAATGTGGTGATATGGCCCAGTATCGGATTTTCTTTGAGTGCACTCATGATCTGATGAGATGAGATGAATGCCCCTGCTGGCATGCCACCACCCAGAGCTTTCGCTAACAACAATATATCGGGAATAATGTCGAAATGCTCAAATGCAAATAGCTTGCCTGTTCGGCCGAATGCTGCCTGTATTTCGTCAAGTATCAATAAGGTGCCTGTTTGCGTGCAACGCTGGCGTAAGGCTTGTATGTAAGCTTTATCAGGCACTCGGATGCCTGATTCTCCTTGTAAGGTTTCGATAATTACACAAGCTGTTTCATCGGTAATTAGCTCCAGGTCGTCTGTATGATTAAACCGAATAAAATTTACGCCGGGAAGCAGCGGGCGATAAGCCCGCTTGTATTCCTCATTGCCCATTACACTCAAAGCGCCATTGGTACTACCATGATAAGAATTATAGCAAGAGATTACTTTGCTGCGCCCGGTATATCGCTTAGCCAGTTTAAGTGCTCCTTCCACTGCTTCGGCGCCGGAGTTTACAAAATATACAGAATTTAGTCGCGGTGGCAGCACTGATACCAGCTTTTCGGCAAAACGAACCTGTGGAGTTTGTACATATTCACCATAAACCATCAGGTGCATGTATTTATCTAACTGCTCTTTGATTGCGCCGATTACATGTAGGTTGCCATGTCCGAGGCTGCTTACGCCAATACCCGAGATCAGGTCGATATAAGGTTTCCCAGCTGAATTATACATATAAATACCTTCTGCCCGTTCAAATTCGAGCAGGAGGGGAAAGTCAGTCGTTTGGGCATTGTTAGCCAAAAAAAGCTGGCGCAGTGTAAGCATATGCAAAAATAATAAAGGCTTGCATACTTGAATATGCAAGCCTTTACAAATATAGCTTGTTAAATTTATGGATTGTTTTTTGCGGCCTCGCTGCGTTCCGAAAGCTGTTTAATAAGCTCATCATTAAAATCGCGTTCACTTTTAAATATGAGGCTGACTTTTTCAGGTGGTAATATTTTTAAAAACTCATCAGTATAATACTTTCGTGTATTGACCAGCTCGCTTTCGTAAAACAGCTCTTTATTAATCTGATCTGTTCCATTAGGTTGATCGGCCGAATTATTTAGACGTTTTTTTATAAGTATTTCCTTCAAGGATTGCCTGTAACGTCTATACACCGGCCAGAACCGCTGTCCCTGGTCAGCATTCATATTAAGCCTTTTGTTGATGTATTCCTCACGTACCCCCTCAATCCGGTTGACGCCAACATTTTGCTGACGGCGTATTACCCTTTCCTGGAAATTCTGCGGACGACGGAGTAATGGACGAACCAACTGCCCGAACGATTTAGTACAAATACCCAGAAACAGAAATATGATAAAGATATGTTTGGCCAGTTTATACATATTATTGACTGGTGTCTAATTCATCCTGCAGATCACTACTTAAATTATCTGCGTTAACTTGTTTGCTATCATCCATCAAAGCATGACTGTCATTTTGATCAACGTTTGACTGAATGTAATCTTTGATATCGTCAACCGACACCCGTGACAATGATTTATGTAAGAAAGAATGGTTGTGATCTTCTGGCGCATTATTCTGCGTTAAAAGGATAGTTGCACCAACTGCCAGTGTAACACAGGCCGCGGTTGCATATTTAAAAGCCGATGAGGTAAATAACTGCCTTACAATACCTTTTTTAGGCTTTACAACATCTTTCTTTTCGGCTGCTTGATTAACCGTTTTGTCAAGGATATTAGTGGTGAGTTTATCAAAATAGCCATCCGGAACGGCAAATGATTCTTCCTCGTTTATTGCTTCCTCTACCGCTATCCGGCTTTGGATGTTTTGGCTCAACTCTTCAAAATAGCCTTTCGGCACCGAGAATGTATCCTCTGATTTATCTAAAGCCTCCTCCACCGTAATACGGCTTTGTATATTCTGGCTTAGTTCATCAAAATATCCTTGCGGCACGGTAAACGCGTCTTCCGATTTATCTAAAGCCTCCTCCACTGCAATGCGGCTTTGGATATTCTGGCTTAATTCATCAAAATATCCTTCGGGAACAGTAAATCCGGTAGTTTCCTTATCGGCAATTTCTTCAATGGCAATCCGGGAATTGATATTATTGCTTAACTCGTCAAAATAATTCTCGGGCACAGCAAACCCATTTGAAGGAGAGCCGGTTTTGAGTTCATCTAACTTGATATATGACACGATCTGCTGCTCCAATTCATCAAAATAGCCTTCAGGCACTGTAAACGGGTTATTTGGACTAACCTGTTTAAGTGACACATAATCATTAAGCCATTCTCTATTTCCTCTTTCGTTGTTCATATCGGTATATAGATGAATCTCATGCCCAAAGGTTTAAAGTAAATTTTAAATTTAATCTTTTGATAGTAAAAACGATTCTATTTTTTTCACAGCAAGATGAAACGATGCCTTTAGCGCACCCACACTCGTCCCCAGCACTTCTGACATCTCTTCATACTTCATATCATCATAGTATTTCATGTTAAATACAAGCCGCTGTTTCTCAGGCAACGTTGATATAGCTTGCTGTAATTTCAGCTGTGCCTGGTCGCCGTTAAAGTAGCTCGAATCTGCCAAAGTATCAGCCAGTTCGTAAGATACATCATCCAGCGGGATGTTATTTTTTTGCTTTTTCTTATTCAGAAAGGTAATACACTCATTGGTGGCTATGCGGTACATCCAGGTATACAACTGGGCATCACTGCGGAAACCCGGCAGATTTTTCCAGACTTTCACAAAAGTATCCTGGATCAAATCATCCGCATCATCATGATCGATCACCATACGGCGTATATGCCAGTAGAGCTTTTGCTGGTATTTTTTTAATAGCAGGTTAAAAGCTTCGTTCCGGGTTCTTTCATCCTGGAATTTGCGTAATATTTCTGCATCATCAACCT
>Ga0157375_10002041_pt1 | contig 17414 bp, 15 predicted proteins | sample M35metaG_FD_115311 | JGI IMG/M metagenome (GOLD analysis project Ga0157375, IMG submission 115311) | Miscanthus rhizosphere microbial communities from Kellogg Biological Station, Michigan, USA - M3-5 metaG | ecosystem: Host-associated > Plants > Roots > Rhizosphere > Soil | place: USA: Michigan... | reverse complement strand
TGTGCCATCCGACTGGATGGTCAGGCCCGACCGATAGGTGGTCAGCGTACTCGGCGCATTGAGTTCCACGGGCGCCACCAATCCATCGACGTTCGCCACCTCGCAACGGTCGTTGGTTCCGACTTGGTCCGGACTGACGCGCTTGATGACGTAGACGCGTCCCTTGTTCGATGGCGCCGCCGGCGGCGGCGTGATGGTGAGCGGCGCCACACCGGCGGCGTTGTTGCACAGCACCGTGTGGTCGTCGTCGGCGATCGTGTAGTCGGCAGTAACCACGCGGATCGCAGAGGAGACCGATCCGCCGAACTGCGCGTTCGCCGTCTGCGCAGCACTGATGCCTGCAGTGTTGCCCAGGCTCACGTTTGCCGACGGTCCCGGCCCCACGTTGTCGCCAAACGACAGCGCGAAGTTGCTGGCGCCGCCAAATGTCACGCCGGTGTTCTGGTTCAACACACCGCCGAGTTGGACGGTCGGTCCCGCGGCCAACGTCAGACCGTTGTCCGCCAACGCCGATCCGGTCGCACCTGTTGCGCCTGTCGCGCCGGTGGCACCTGTAGCACCGGTCACACCGGGCGCGCCATTCGCGCCGGTGGCACCCGTCGGACCTGTCGCACCAGTTGGTCCCGTCGCTCCTGTGGCTCCTGCACCCGTTGGTCCCGTTGCACCAATCGAACCTGTCGCACCAGTCGGACCGGTCGCCCCCGTGGCTCCTGCACCCGTTGGTCCCGTTGCACCGGTCGGGCCAGTCGCGCCGAAGCCCGTTGCGCCTGTTGCACCGGTAGAACCTGTTGCGCCAGTTGGACCTGTCGCACCAAAGCCCGTCGCGCCCGTTGCACCGGTCGGACCTGTTGCGCCGAAACCCGTTGCGCCTGTTGCACCGGTCGGCCCAGTTGCGCCGAAACCCGTTGCGCCTGTTGCACCGGTCGGACCTGTTGCGCCGAAACCCGTAGCGCCTGTTGCGCCGGTCGGACCTGTTGCACCGAAACCCGTAGCGCCTGTTGCGCCAGTCGGACCTGTTGCGCCGAAACCCGTTGCGCCTGTTGCGCCGGTCGGACCTGTTGCGCCGAAACCCGTTGCGCCTGTTGCGCCAGTCGGACCTGTTGCGCCGAAACCCGTTGCCCCTGTCGCGCCGGTCGGACCTGTTGCGCCAGTCGGACCTGTCGCACCAAAGCCCGTCGCGCCCGTTGCGCCGGTCGGACCTGTTGCACCAATACCCGTTGCGCCCGTTGCACCAGTCGGTCCTGTTGCGCCGGTCGGACCAGTCGAACCGATACCTGTTGCGCCCGTGGCGCCGGTCGGACCTGTTGCGCCAACCAGTCCGGTGTCACCGGTCGCGCCCGTGGCGCCCGTAGCGCCGGTTGGCCCAGCTGGTCCGATCGGCAACGCTCCGCATTGCCCGAGAAGACCGGTCACGGCGTTGAAGCACAATGGCGACGTTTGTTGTGTTGTTTGCGGCAGATACGGAATCAGCACGTCGCCCGTCGTACCGTTGACCTGCAGTCGCAGCAACGAACCCGAACTATCTTTGATGACGACGTTGCCGCCGGGTGGCGCCCAAAGCTCCACGTCGGCGGCCAACACTTCTGCGGGAAATGCGACGGCAAGCAGCGCCCCGGCCAGTGCAACCGCGATTGGCCGCCGCGCGAATGTATCCCTGACGGTTGCTCCAGGGATTCGATGCAGGCGCCCCGATCTGTTCCCGCTCATTTTTCCGCTCCGATTGCTTTACGACCGCGCCGTGGCGCGGCTCGCCCGCGCAGTGCGAAAAGAGCCAGCAAACTCATCAGCGCTGCAAGCACAACAAGCATTGAACTACCCAGCGCCGGTGCCGGATTCACGACTTTCCCGGGTGCCTGCGGGCCTGGGCAGTTCACGTTCAGAGGCGAATTCAAAATCAGTTGTACGCCGGCCTCTACCGTCCCGCTGACCGACAGCGTGCCCGAATATCTGATCGCACCGGTGCCCTGAATCGCACCCGTCGAGGCCACGGTCACGTTGCGTACGTTCAGGTACGTGCCGGTCCCGATATCCAGCACCCCGCCTACGGTAAGGTCCGTACAAGCGAGATTGTATAAACCGTTGTGGAGGATTGCCTTGCCGCCAGCGGGGATGATCTGGCTCGCCATGGCCGCGGGCGCGACGAAGCAGAGCGCGAGAAGCCGCAACCGCCCCCAGTCGCCATAGCGACGGGCGGTAATCGCACGCATTCCTCCCCGATCGCGAATGACACCCCTCCCTTCTTGCCGCGGAGCAAACGGCGACATCAAATGCTCCGCCGCAGCGTACCCACATATCGGATCAGTCCTGCGGCGTGGCGAGATGTCTGAGCCTCGCGGTGTATGAATTCTCGCGATTCTAGGCGCAGCCTAATGGCGAGAACAAGCCTGTCTGCGAACGTTGTCGTATTTCCAGCAGTGAAAGGTCCGCTGGAGCTATGGCCGAGCAGAGCCAAAACGACGCCTTCGAGAGGCTCCGCTGCCACGGTCATCGTTCAGCCTTCGCGGTAGTCCCGATACGCGATGCCTGCCGCTCGTTCCGAAGCTCTTGCCCTTGCTCCATTCGGAGGCGATCTTCACACCAGGCGCGCGGCGAAGCGCTTCGGCGACTCGCGCAACAGTTGCTCACCGCAGTCGAGTGCCTTGCGCTCGAGATCCTTGCGCAGGTTCCCGACGGCCTCGAGCAATACGGAGGACTGATTGCCATTCAAGCGGGTCCTTCGGATCGCTCCAGCCAACGCGACAAGATCGTGGTCGTCGCCAAGCCAATCGGCAATATCGTGCGTTCGTGCGATCGCACGGCTGAGACGGTGCGCACCCGCGTCGCGCAGCGCGGTGGCGGCCATATGCAGATACTTGCACTGCTTTCGCCACTCGTGGAGGTTCGCCGGCGTGGTTGCCGCTTTTGCCACGGCAAATGTTCTACGTGCCTTTCGATAGATCTTCTTGAGCGCGCGAATCGATGCCTTCTTGTCGCCAGAGTGCGGCTCCCCCCTGAGGCGTTCACGCGATTGCTCGATGAGTCCGGCACTCTGCTTTCTGGCATCCGTGCTGGCGAGAGTCTTGCGCGCCTGGATCAACCTCGCTTTCAGCGCCTCGCGCAGCGTCATCAATCCCGCCTGCATCGTCTCGACATCCGCGTGTTTGCCTTCGACAAGGGCGGTGGCATCAAACCGTGCCTTGGCATCACGGAACGGCGAAAGGCATGCGGCCGCATAACGAAGCGTTCGATTCTCGCGATCGAAGACGCCGGGTTGCAATGCCGGCCTCATCAGCCTGAGCGCGGCCCGCGCCTGCTTGATGGCCTTGCGGGCGGCATGCACGTTTGTGCCCACAGCCAGTCGGCGCGACAGACGATCGAGCGCCTCCTTCGTCGCCGCCTGAAAAAGCGCAAATCCCGGATCTGGAATTTCGTGCTTCATGATTGCCTGGTTTGCATCCGCCGCCACCTGATCCAGTGGCGGGATGCTCACTGCGGACCTGCGGGACGATCGCGCAAGGACAGTCCGTCTGCTCCTGACGCCGACTATACCCCTACGCGAAACGAACGGGTCGCGAATGACACGATCATGCCGGCTGTTTTCCTGGCCAATTTACAGCTCTTTAACTAGCTTGGTGCGCTAGCATTCACTGACCAGTGGCAGCTCTGTCGAAGTTGCACGATGCTACTTCGCGTACCACGACTTCACGCCCGCATCATCGCGCACCGCATCGTGCACAGCCATCAGCTTCGGAAACGCGGCGAAGATCGTGGCCGGAATGTAGTCGACCTTGCCGCCGAGAAACCAGCGCACGGCCATGTGAAGCTTGAGGTCGACGACGTGGATCTTCGCGCCGGCGAAAAACGGTCCGGACGACCCGAGGTTGCGCTCGGCGTGCTTGCCCCATGCCGGCAGAAAGCCGGCGACGAGCGCCTCGCGTGCAGCCTTCTTCTCCGCATCGCCCATTCGGATCGTCGGCGTCACGTTGTGCCGTAACTCCTCGACGTGTTGCATCATCGCCTCGTGCCGCGCGGCTTCGAAGTCGTCCGTCGGGTGCAGGCCATGGCGGCGGCCGATGAGCAACAGGATCGGATTGGTCTGCGCAAGCGGCGGGTGCCCCGGCAATTCGAGCACTGGCAGTGCGCCGAAGGGCATTTGTTCCTTCAGCGCCGGCCAGTCGGCCTGACTGATGCGTTTGTCTTCGAAGTCGATGCCGGCAAGATGCAGGGCAAGGCGGCATTCCTCGCCGCGGCTCACCGGCGCGTCGAAGTAAGTCAGTCTGGGTCGGGTCACGTGAAGTCTCTCCGTGTGCAGGAAAATGGGAAATCGGATTCGTGGCGGGCGGTGTCCATCGGCCCGGCGCCATTTTCGGCTGTGGGCGACTCCTCGCACAAGGCTTGCCGGGATTTCGGCGCAACAATGTCCCGATTCGCTGTTTTCACCAGCCCACCGCCGCCTGCACGGTCAGGAACAATCCTGCGACAACGAGTATCGCGCCGATGAAACGCGCGGCGCGCACTCCGCCCGGTGCAAGCCGTTCCACGGAAATCGCCGCGGTCACGAGCGCCATTGCGCGCAGGTCCATGACGCCGACGACGAGCAGCAGTGTCGTAAGTCCGAAACAGCAATGGACGCAGTGCAGGCCCAAACGCACACCGTGCCGCCACGCTGCACGCACGTCGGCGCGCATCGACTCGCAGCAGTCCGGCATGGCGCGGCAACACGCGAGGTGATGCGCCTTCCATCCACTGAACTGCAGCAGTCCCGAAACGAGCACGACCACGCCGATTGCTGCCGGCACGCTGCGCGCCAGCAGCGGCAGTTGCATTTCCATCGATGTCAGAATCGCGCCGGCAAGAAACGCGACCGCGCCGAACAATGTCCACACGAAAAAGTAGGCGGCGCCGGCGAGGGTGGTCAGCGCACCGATATGCGCATGGCTCGTCAGCGCGTTGGCACGGCGATAACGCCACAGCATCGGCACCAGCGCCGGCAGCATCATCGCGATCATCATGACCAGCCACATGCCAAGAAACGCTGCTGCGGTGTCCGCCCAGGTCTGGCCGGGCATCCGCATCCACATCATCGACATGCTCCAGCCACCCGGCATCGGCATGTCGTGCATCGCCGACATTGAACGACACCATTGGATCGTCAACGCAGTGCTTGCGGCGAATAACGCCACGCAGGTGCCCATGAATGCTCGTTGCGAGGCAGTGAACATTGCGGAATTTCCTCTTTCTGTTGCGAACGAACCGACGGGGTCGCGTGTTACTACGGAGCGTCGCACTCTCCTCCTCTCCCCTCGTGGGAGAGGTCCGATGGGCAGGATGCCCAAGTGGCTTGACGGCCATGGATGGCCGGGAAAGCCAAGCGCGCAGCGCGGCGGAAGAGGGGGAGGCGCCGCAGGCGCCTGCTACGCAGGCTCACCCTCTCCCCAACCCCTCCCCATCAAGGCGGAGGGGCTTCAGTGCGATTTGTGGAAGTGCTTTCGGAACACGAACTACGCCTGCGCGTACTTGTCGTGGTGGCGCCACCAGAATCCGTCTTCGTTGCGCCCGAGCGGCGCGCGGTCGAGCCATTGGTACATGCCCCACATGCCGTCGAGGCCGCGCGCATAGGCCGAGTACGTGTGATAGACGACGCCGTCTTCGAGCGCGAACGCGCTCATACCCGGAAGGTCGCGCGTGTACGTGGCTACATTGGTGCCCGTCGTGGCGGCGATCTGGGTCATGAAGTCCCCACCTTCCGGCGGCGTGCGCTCCTGGCTGTCCTTGGCGGCCGGCGCCTTCGGCGCGGGCGCTGATTTGCGGAAGTTGTATTCGATGCCCTCGCGCTGCTGCTCCGGCGTAAACCACACGTTGAAATCGCCATTGAAGTCGGTGCCGAACGAAGACGCCCACGGAAACGTCCAACCCATGCGCCGCTTGAACGCCTGCAGCTTGGCCAGCGGTGCGCGCGACACGGCCGTCAGCGCGACGTCGTGATTCTCCAAATGCACCGCGATACCATTGAACCCGTCTGCGATGCTCGAGCAAGACGGACAGCCCGCGTCGTAGTCCGGCCCGAACATGAAGTGATAGACCAGCAGTTGCGAACGCCCTCGAAACAGATCCGCCAGCGTAGCGGCGCCGGCATCGGTGTCGAAGCGATACGCCTTGTCGATGCGAACCCAGGGCAGCTGCTGACGACGCTGCGCCAATTCGTCACTACGGTGCGTGAGTTCCTTTTCCGCCTCGAGCAGTTCGACGCGCGCCTTCAGCCAGTCCTGTCGTGTTCCAGTCGTATGCGTGTTCATGGTGCTTTCCTTCCTCTGCGTTGTGGTGGGGTGCGCTAATCTAAGCACCACACGCCGGAGGGTGGGAGTGACAAGTGTGACGGGATTCGGATGGACTCATTGATCACCGCGGCGGCACGTGCATTGGCTCAAGGCGATCCGCTCGGCGCCCTGAAGCGCGTCGCTTTGCGCGGCGATGCTTCCGCTCTGGCGCTGCGCGGCATCGCCATGGCTCAGCTCGGCGAATTCGAGAGCGCGAAGACGCTGCTGCGTGCTGCGGCGCGCGCGTTCGGTCCGACCGAGGCTATGGCACGCGCACGCTGCGTCGTCGCCGAAGCTGAAATCGCGCTCGTCTCCCGAGACCTCGGCTGGCCGACGAAAGCGCTCGATGCGGCGCGTGACACGCTGGAAGCACACGGCGATCGCGTGAATGCCGCGCATGCCCGCTATCTCGATGCGCGGCGTCAGCTCCTGTTCGGACACCTGGACGAGGCCGAGCAAACTCTCGCCGGCCTCGATCCCGCGAATCTTCCGCCTGCTTTTTCAGCAATACACGAGCTGATCGTCGCGGGCATCGCGATGCGCCGCGTGCGTGCGAAGGCCGCACGCGCCGCGCTTGCCCGCGGTGAACGCGCAGCGCGACGCGCCGGCATCGCGGCGCTGATCGCGGAGGTCGAAGGCGCCGCCTCCGTGCTCGACGCACCCGCGGCAAGATCGATCGCGCGTGGCGAAGAACGCGTGCTTCGCCTCGATCAGGTCGAAGCGTTGTTTGCATCGAACGCGCTGGTCGTCGACGCCTGCCGCTACGTGGTACGCGACGCATACGCCGCGATTTCGCTCGCGCGACGCCCCGTGCTGTTCACGATCGCCCGCGCACTGGGCGAAGCATGGCCGCACGACGTGCCGCGCGATACGCTGGTTGCAATAGCATTCCGCGCCAGGCGCGCCGATGAATCGTATCGCGCACGTCTGCGCGTCGAGATTGGCCGGCTGCGCAAGGAATTGCGGCCATTGGCAGACGTGAAGGCAACACTACGCGGTTTTACGCTGGTTCCGCGTCGCGACGCCGACGTCGTCGTGCTCGCACAGCCGGTCGAAGCCAAGCACGCTGAAGTCATCGCGCTGCTCGCCGATGGTGAATGGTGGTCGAGTTCGGCCCTCGCGCTCGCGTTGGGAACCGGCCAGCGCACGATGCAACGCGCGCTCGACGCACTCGCCGCCGCCGGAAAGGTGCAAGGGTTCGGCCACGGCCGCGCGCGGCGCTGGACGACGCCGCCCCTGCCAGGATTCGCGACGACCTTGTTACTCCCCGCTCCGCTGGCGGGCGACTAGAGTGGCTACGTCAGACCACTCACATCCGTTATTTGAAATAGTCCCTTCCAGGAGACAGGCATGAGCAAGTCGGCCGCTAGGATACTTCGCGAATATGGGCCTTTCCCCGACGTCGAGCAGATAGGCGGTGTCACTTACGACGGCCGCAACGTTTGGATCGCCGCGGGCGAGAAGCTGGTGGCCGTAGATCCCGACAACGGCAACGCCGTGCGCTCGATCTCTGCCGCTAGTCATGCCGGCACCGCCTTCGACGGCAAGCACCTCTACCAGATCGCCGAAAGCCGCATCGACAAGATCGACCCCGATACCGGCAGAGTGCTGCATACCATACCTGCGCCCGGCGGCGGCGCCGATTCCGGTCTCGCATGGGCCGAAGGCACGCTCTGGGTTGGCCACTACCGCGAACGCAAGATCCATCAAATCGATCCGCAGACCGGCAAGGTTCTGCGCACGATCAATTCGAACCGCTTCGTCACCGGCGTCACCTGGGTCGACGGCGAACTCTGGCACGGCACATGGGAAGCTGAAGAGAGTGAAGTTCGACGCATCGATCCCGCGACGGGCGACGTGCTAGAGCAGATCGCCATGCCCGAAGGAGTCACTGTGTCGGGGTTGGAATCAGATGGTGGCGAGAGGTTTTTTTGCGGGGGTGGGACGAGTGGAAAATTCAGGGCAATAAAAAGGCCAGCGCGAAAGGCCGGATGATCAGGCGAAGCGGCACTGGACTGTATCGCGCAGTGCCGTACATTTTCTGATCCGAAAGGCGACCGGCAGCGCCGGTCGCCTTGAAACAAGTATCGCTATTCCTTCCAGGTCGGCACCCTGCCCGGCGTCCACGGCGCTCCGGCTGCCTCTGCTGCATTCTCCAGCGACACGAGGTCTACCGTTATCAGGGCGCGCAACTGCTCGAGCACCGGTGCGAACTGTTTCGCGGCGATCTCGTAGTTGCGTTTGTGCGTCGTCGTCGCGTCGGCCGTCGAGTTCCAGTGGCCCGAGACGATCTGGTTGACGCGGTCGGAAATCGAGTTCGGCCGTGGCTCCTGGTACTTGCCGCGCACCGGATCGCCGCTGAGCGCTTCCTGGATGTCCTTCAACCTTGTTTCGAGCGCGCGCGCTCGATCCTGCAGCGCCGGATCGGCACGTGGCGTATCTGCAAGGGCCTTCTTCAGATGGTTCAGACGCGTCTGCGCCTCTCCTGCCGCGCTGACCGCGCCGAGTACCGCGCGCTGCAGTTTGCCGGTTTTGATCTGGAACGCGAGCATCGCGGGGCGATCGGCTGGTGGCAACGTATCGCCGCCGAGCGGTGCTGCTTCGAAGGTCTGCGGTTCGCCCTTCGGCACTATCTTGCCTTCGATGCGCTCGGCCAGCGCGACGCGATATTTGCCCGGCGCGACCAGAGGTCCGACAGGAGCAGGGTCCCACGGATCGCGTTCTTTCGGCGAGAGATCGGTAGGCACTGACGCCGGATAACGCAGATCCCACGTAACGCGCTGGATTCCGGCTTTAGCTGGTCCCTCGATCTGTCGCACGATATTGCCGTCGACGTCGCTGATGGTCAGCACGACGGTCGGCGCTTCCTCGCGCAGCTCGCGCTTGAGGTCGTCCCACGACGGATAGTGCGAGTCCTGGTTCTTCTTGACTTGCTCCTTCTCGGCGTCCTGACGTGTCTTGGCTCGCGTCTTCAGCTCGTCCTTCAGGTAGTACGTGAACACCGCGCCGAGCGGCGGATTCGGCGCCGTGTAGAACTGGTCGCCGTTGGAACCGGCATCGGTGCCGCCAAACGGCGATGTCGGCGCGAACGTGAACGCCTGCTTGACCGGAAACAGCACGGCGTCCTTCGCCAGCTCCGCGTCGCTGATCGCGCGCAGCGGCGAGTAGTCGTCGAGGACATAGAAGCCGCGCCCGAACGTCGCGGCGACGAGATCGCTCTCGCGTTTCTGGATCGCCAGGTCGCGCACCTGGATCGTCGGCATGCCGCCCTTGAGCTGGACCCAGCGCTTGCCGCCGTCGGGCGTGAAGAACACGCCGAACTCGGCGCCAACGAACAGCAGGCCCGGCTTCACCGGATCCTCGACGACTGCATACACGCTGCCGCGCTCAGGCAGGTCGCCGGTTATCGCGGTCCAAGACTTGCCGAGGTCGGTGCTCTTCAGAACGTACGGCTTGAAGTCACCGGTCTTGTGATTGTCGAACGACGCGTACAGCGTGTTCGTATCGTGCTGCGAGAACAATACGCGCGACACATAAGTGCGATCCGGCACACCCGGGAATTTCTCGATCTTGCGCCATGCGCCGCCGCCATCCTCCGAAATCTGGATCAGGCCATCGTCGGTGCCGATCGCGAGCAGGCCTTCCTTCTTCGTGCTCTCCGACAGCGCAACGATGTTGCCGTAGAACGAGGTCGAAGCATTCTTCGCAACCGTATCCGGGCCCCAGACGCGGCCCATCAACGGCAATTCGTTGCGATTGATCTGACGCGTGAGGTCGCCGCTCACCGGCGTCCAGGTGTTGCCGCGATCGTCGCTGCGGAACAGGCGCTGCGCGGCGAGATACAGACGCGTGTGGTTGTGCGGGCTGATGATCAGCGGAGAGTCCCAGTTCCAGCGCAGCGGCAGTTCGTCCGCGCCGGCCTGCGGCTGGATGTCGACGGTTTCACCGGTGCGCTTGTCGAAGCGCGCGATGCCCGCATGCTGCGACTCGGCGTAGACGATGTTCGGATCGGTCGGATCGACGACCGGCTGGAAGCCATCGCCCTCGACCATGATGAACCAGTCCGAATTGACGATGCCATTCGCCGAGCGATTGCGCGACGGGCCGCCGATCGAGTTGTTGTCCTGCGTTCCGCCGTAGATGTTGTAGAACGGCGTCGCGTTGTCGAGTCCAACCTTGTAGAACTGCGATAACGGCAGGTTATCGCTCCACTTCCAGGCCGCGCCGCGGTCCCAGCTTTCGTAGATGCCGCCGTCGCAACCGGCGAGCAGATGGTCGCTGTCGGCCGGATCGATCCACAGTGCGTGGTTGTCAACGTGCTTGTGCTTCTCGCCGACCTTGCGCATCGTCTTGGCGCCGTCGTCGCTGACGTGCATCCATGTGTCCATCGAATACACGCGATCGGCGACATTCGGATCGGCGACGATTTCGTTGTACGCCTGCGGACTCGTGCTGACATAGTCCGAGCGCTTCTCCCAGTTCTCGCCGCCGTCGACGGAACGGTACATGCCGGATTCCTTGCCGGCCGCTTCGATGATCGCGTACATCGTGTCCGGCTTGGCCGGCGAGATCGCCATGCCGATACGGCCCATGTCGACCTTCGGCAAGCCGTTCGTGATCTTGCGCCAGGTCTTGCCGCCGTCGGTCGATTTGCGCACGCCCGATTCCGGGCCGCCGTCGATCAATGTCCACACGGCGCGCCGGCGCTGATAAGTCGTCGCGAACATGATGTCCGGATTGCGTGGATCGATCAGCACTTCGGTCACGCCGGTGTGCGGCGAAGTTTCGAACGCCTTGGTCCAGGACTTGCCACCGTCGCGAGTGACGTACAGGCCGCGCTCGCCACCGTCCTTCCACAGCGGACCCTGGGCCGCGACCCAGACCACGTTCGAGTCGCGCGGATCGATCGCGATCGTCGAGATGTGCTCCGACGTCTTCAGCCCCATGTTCTTCCACGTCGTGCCGCCGTCGAGCGACTTGTACACGCCGTCGCCGTACTGCACCGCGCGCTGCGAATTGTTCTCGCCGCTGCCGACCCAGATCGTGAGCGAATTCTTCGGGTCGATCTTCACGCTGCCGATCGAGTACGAACCCTCGCCATCGAAAATCGGCTTCCATGTCGTGCCAGCGTTCGTGGTCTTCCACACCCCGCCGGTCGACGCGGCGACATAACGGATGTTCTTATTCGTCGGATCGACCGCGAGGTCGGAAATGCGCCCCGACACCATGGCCGGACCGATGCTGCGCAGGGCGAGGCCCGAGAACGTCTCGGACTTCATCGGACCTGTGTCCTTCTTCTTCGCAGCGTCGGAGTCCTTCGAATCTCCGGCTTCACTGCTCTCGGCGGGCTTCCCTTGCGCCGCAACCGGTGTGCGAAATAGCGCGCTCATCATGATTGCGGCAAGGAGAGCCGCCAGCAGGAGTGGCGGCGGAATGCGGAATTTGCTCGACACGATGGCATCTCCGGACAGCGGGTCGCGGGAGGATACGGTAGCCGGGCCCGGTTTGCCCATGCCGATCGGCACGCCGGCCCTGCCCTGGGTTTTTCCCGAACGCAGGTAACCCGAGGCCCGCCCGCCGACGGCGACTCACCTTGCCAGCGACGCGTGCTCCGACTGCGTTCAAGTGCGCAGGTGCCTGCGCGACGATCCATAAGCGCAAATCAGACGGTATGGCCGGACGCTTCTACGTCGATTGGTCGGGCCTCGACCGCTGTACTCGGGGTCTCAACCGCCGCTGCCGGATTCCACACGTCATACCAGTTGAACCAGTTGTACGGATCGTCGCGAACGTAATGTTCGATGCGCGCCACGTAGCGCTGCACGACGCAACGCAGGTCCGCTTCCGCTCCGCGACGTGGCAGTGACAGTCGATCCGCGAACAGTTCGAAATGCAGGTCGTAACGGTTGCCGCAGCGATACATGCCGAAGCAAAGCACGATCGGCACTTGAAGTACGGAGGCGATGCGGAATGGCGCGACCGGAAACGCGGCGGGCGCACCGAGGAAATCCACGATCGCCGTCGTCTCGTTTGCACGCGCACGATCGGCAAGCATGGCCACGACCCGGCCTTTGCCGATCGCCTCGCCGAGCGCCAGCAAAACCTCCATCGGACCGCCCGACGCATCGATGACCATGCGTCCGACCTGCGGGTTGATCGCCTCCAGCAGTTGCGTCATCGCCGGCGTCTGCTGGCGGTCGAGCACGACGCAAAGGTCCGCGTCCCGCCGCTCGGCCGCGGCGACGCGGAGCACCTCGAAGCTGCCGACATGCGATCCAAGCAGCAGCACGCCTTTATCGGGCCGTATGCGTGAGATCAGTTCGTCGATTCCGTAAATACGTGCGTCGAACCGCGAGAAATCGCCGGCCAGCAGGAAGATGCGATCCAGGATCGTCGACGCGAATCGATGAATGTGGCGCATGACTTCGATGGCGCCGGCGGGCCGCCCGAATACGCGCGCAAGAAACTCGCGGGAGACTCGCCGCTCGAACGGCCGGCGGAAATAGAAGTACAGCGTGATCGGATAGAGCAGCAGGCGCGCGACGCTCCGGCCCAGCTTCAGGCTGATCGTGCGGATCAGCCAGATCGCGAACCGGCCACCACCCTCCTTGCGTTTCGCCGGGTACTGAGCCATGTCAAAGCTTCGGCGTTGCGCCCATTTATGCCACCCGCCACCTGGCTACAAGGCCGCATCCGCGCGGCTCTGGTACAATTTGCGCCCTCTCGCGCCGCCCGGCGCTACCCGAATTCCTGCTTTCCGGAGCTTCCATGTCTGCATCCATTCTCAAGGCGCTCGGCCTCGCCGCGTCCGAATCCGGCACCTATCTCGGCAACGGCGAGTGGTCCAAGGCGACCAGCGCCGGCACGATCGAAGTCGTCAATCCGAGCACGCACGAAATCATCGGCCGCGTGCATGCCAGTTCGGCGGCGGACTACGACACCATAGTCCAACGCGCGCAGGAAGCGTTCAAGGTATGGCGCACAACGCCGGCGCCGCGGCGCGGCGAAGCCGTGCGCCTGTGCGGCGAAGCCTTGCGCAAGCACAAGGACGCGCTCGGCTCGCTGGTCGCGCTCGAGATGGGCAAGATCAAGCCCGAGGGCGACGGCGAAGTGCAGGAGATGATCGACATCGCCGATTTCGCCGTCGGCCAGAGCCGCATGCTGTACGGCTTGTCGATGCACTCGGAACGCCCGGGTCATCGCATGTACGAACAATGGCACCCGCTCGGCGTCATCGGCATCATTTCGGCATTCAATTTCCCGGTCGCCGTGTGGGCGTGGAATGCTTTCATCGCCGCGGTCTGCGGCGATATTTCGATCTGGAAGCCGTCGCCGAAGACGCCGCTGTCGGCGATTGCATCGATGAAGGTCTGCAACGAGGCGCTCCGGGCCGCGGGCTTCCCCGACCTGTTCTTCCTGTTCAACGACGCCGGCGCCGAATTGGCCGAACGCATGGTCGGCGACCATCGCATTCCGCTGATCAGCTTCACCGGATCGACCAAGGTTGGCCGTCATGTCGGCGAGCGCGTGGCAAAGCGCCTCGGGCGCAGCCTGCTCGAACTCGGCGGCAACAACGCGATCATCGTCGACCAGACAGCGGACTTGAAACTGGCGATCCCGGCAATCGTATTCGGCGCGGTCGGCACGGCCGGCCAGCGCTGCACGACGACGCGCCGTTTGTTCGTGCACGAAACGATTTATGACAACGTGGTCAATACGCTGGTCGGCGCATACAAGCAGGTCGAGAAGAAAATCGGCGATCCAACCCTGCCGACGACCCTGATGGGCCCCTTGAACAGTCCGGTCGCCGTGCAGCACTTCAGCGACGCGATCGAAAAGGCCAAGGCACTGGGCGGCAAGGTGCTGACCGGCGGCGCCGCGCTGACCGATCGTCCCGGCAACTTCGTGCTGCCGACGATCATCGCCGGCCTGAAGGACACCGACGAAGTCGTGCAGAGCGAAACCTTCGCGCCGATTCTCTACGTCATGCCTTACAAGACCATCGACGAGGCGCTGGCCATGCACAACGCCGTGCCGCAGGGACTTTCGTCCTCGATCTTCACGAGCAACGTCCGCGCTGCGGAGGCGTTCCTGTCGAGCGCCGGGTCCGATTGCGGCATCGCCAATGTCAACATCGGCACCAGCGGCGCCGAGATCGGCGGCGCATTCGGCGGCGAGAAGGAAACCGGTGGCGGCCGCGAGTCCGGTTCGGATGCGTGGAAAGCGTACATGCGCCGGCAGACGAACACGATCAACTACTCCGATGCTCTGCCGCTGGCGCAGGGGATCAAGTTTGAGTTCTAGGCAACATCTCAGACAGTCGTCATTCCCGCGAAAGCGGGAATCTATCTTGATCCGAAAACGCTTGATAGAAGAGCAAAATGGATTCCCGCTCTCGCGGGAATGACGTCATTTGTAAGCTAAAGGCTGAAACTCAACCTTGAACGCAGAGAAGTCGGAGGGGCTATGAACACGACGGCGCGGACAACGAGTACGACGGCGATCGTGAGCCTCGTGTTCGGCATCGTCTGCTGGATCGCGATTCCCATCATCGGTGCGATCGTCGCCGTCGTCTGCGGTCACGTCGCGCGCACCGAAATTCGCAACGCGCCGCCGGGCAGTATCGACGGCGACGGCATGGCCATCGCCGGACTGCTCCTGGGCTATCTGCACCTGGCGCTGATTGCGATGTTCCTGCTGCTGGTTTTCACGTTTCTTGGTGGCCTGGCGTTCTTCGCTCATTTTTTCCACTGACGCGCGCATCACGTGTACGCGCTGGCCCGCCCCTTCCTCTTCTGCCTGGACGCCGAGCGTGCGCACGATCTTGGGCTGGCCTCGATGGAGGCCGCGTATCGGACCGGACTCAACCCGCTGCTCGCGGTCAGGCCGGCACCACTGCCGGCAAACGTGTTTGGCATCGACTTCCCGAATCCGGTTGGCCTCGCGGCCGGCCTCGACAAGAACGGCGCCCACGTCGACGCCCTGGCGGCGCTGGGCTTCGGTTTCATTGAAGTAGGCACCACGACGCCGCGCGCGCAGCCGGGGAATCCGAAGCCGCGCATGTGGCGGCTGCCCGAGCACGAGGCCGTGATCAACCGCCTCGGCTTCAACAACGGTGGCGTCGATGCGCTCGTGCGCAATGTGGAAAGGGCGCGCTTCGCCGGCGTGCTCGGCATCAACATCGGCAAGAACAAGGACACCCCGAACGAACGCGCCGTCGACGACTATCTGATCTGCCTCGAACGCGTCTACGCGCGCGCCAGTTATGTGACGGTCAATATTTCCTCGCCGAACACTCAGGGCTTGCGCGACCTTCAGGAAGAAGAGACGCTCAAGCGGTTCGTCGCTACCCTGCGCGACGCACAAGAGCGCCTCGCGGCCAAGCATGGCGCGCGCAAGCCGATGCTGGTCAAGATCGCGCCGGATCTTGGCGAAGCCGAACTCGATGCGATTGCCGAAGTCGCGCTGGCCCAGCGAGTCGATGGATTGATCTGCACCAACACGACGATCGATCGCGGCGTCATTGCCGGCGCACCCTATGCAGAAGAGACTGGAGGTTTGTCAGGTAAGCCTTTGTTTAAAAAAGCAACAATGATTCTGAGTGGGCTCGCGAATCGGCTCAAGGGCCGGATCCCGCTGGTGGGCGTAGGTGGCATCACCCGTGGAGACGACGCGGCCGCGAAGTTCGCCTCAGGCGCCAGTCTCGTGCAGTTTTACACCGGCATGGTCTACCGCGGCCCGGCCCTTATCGGCGAATGCGTCGAAGCGATCCGCCGCCGCAAGCCGGATGGCGCGCGATGAATCCGCGCACTACCGGCCTCGCGACGGAACCGGGCTACACGATCGTCGAGAACGCCTCGCTGGAAGGGCGCAACACCTTTCGTGTTCCGGCTCGCGCGGAGATTCTCATCGACGTGCGCAGACCCGAAGCGCTGGCCGAGGTGCTGGCGATTCCCTATGTGCAGAAAAATCCGCTGCTGATCCTCGGCGGCGGCAGCAACATGCTGTTCACGCGCGACTGGCCCGGCGCGGTTGTTTGCGTTGCGACGCATGCCATCCGCGTGCTCGACGATCACGGGCACGCCGTGCTGCTGCGCGTCGAGGCTGGCGAGAACTGGAACGAATTCGTCCACTGGTCCCTGTCGCGCGGTTTCGTCGGCTTGGAAAATCTCGTGCTGATTCCCGGCAGCGTGGGAGCCGCGCCGATCCAGAACATCGGCGCGTACGGCCGCGAGGCAAGTCAATTCATCGCGACTGTCGAAGCGTGGGATCGGCAGACAACGCGGCTCGTGCGGCTCGATAACGCCGATTGCCGATTCGCCTACCGCGATTCGCTGTTCAAGCGTGAGCCGGATCGCTACCTGATAACGGCGGTGGAGTTCCTGCTGCCGCGCGAAGCCGACCTGCGCACGGACTATGCCGGAATAGGCGAAGAACTGGCGCTGATGAATTGCGCGGCGAGCGCCGCGACAGTCGCCGAGGCCGTCGCTCGCCTGCGTACGCGCAAGCTGCCGAATCCCGCCGTGATCGGCAATGCCGGCAGTTTTTTCAAGAATCCTGTTCTCGCTGCGGACGTTGCCCTCGAACTGCAGCGCGAGCATCCTGCACTGCCGAGGTGGAGCGCGCCAGCAGGCGCGCGAAAGATTTCCGCGGCGTAGATGATCCCGGCATCCCGCATGAAGGGCGTGCGCGACGGCGACGCCGGGGTTTCGGACCAGCATGCGCTGGTGCTGGTCAATCATGGTCGCGCCATCGGCGAGCAGGTCTGGGCACTGGCGCAACGCGTGCAGGCGACAGTGCTCGAGCGCTTCGGTGTCATGCTGGAACCCGAGCCGATCGTCATCTGACTTGATGATCGACAGGTTGATATTGGCGCGTTGATCGTGGGCACAAGAGCGGGCACGCCCGACGCGCGCTCCACTTCTTCACGCGAACTTTACCGGGCACTCTTCGACAGCGCGGACGGAACTCGCATGCGGACACTCACTGTGCACGTCGTCACAAACCGATGCGCGAAATCGGGTAAAGTCGATCCGTTGGACCGCAGCAAGGGAATCGCATGTCCTCGACGACTGCCGCGTTAGCAGCCGCCAATTCACGCCGCCGCGCACTCAGCAT
>Ga0157375_10002040_pt1 | contig 17417 bp, 13 predicted proteins | sample M35metaG_FD_115311 | JGI IMG/M metagenome (GOLD analysis project Ga0157375, IMG submission 115311) | Miscanthus rhizosphere microbial communities from Kellogg Biological Station, Michigan, USA - M3-5 metaG | ecosystem: Host-associated > Plants > Roots > Rhizosphere > Soil | place: USA: Michigan... | reverse complement strand
GCCGTCGCCGAGGAAGTTGAGGCCCATTACGGCGAGCATGATGGCGATGCCGGGCCAGATGGCGAGATGGTTTGCGAGGCCGAGGTAGCGGCGGCCGGAGGTGAGCATCGCGCCCCAGGATGGTGTCGGCGGCTGCACGCCGAGCCCGAGGAATGACAGCGCGGCCTCGGAGAGGATGGTTCCGGCCAAGCCGAGCGTGGCCATCACGATCAGGGGGTTGATCACGTTCGGTAGGACGTGGCGCAGGATCACGCGCGGGGAGCGCGCACCCATCGCCCGCGCGGCGACGACGTACTCCATCTCGCGCACTTTCAGCACCTGGCCGCGAACGAGCCGCGCGTAACCGACCCATCCGATGACCACCAGCGCCAGCACGACGTTGTTGAGGCTCGGGCCGAGCACGGCGACCAGCGCGATCGCGAGGAGGATGCCGGGGAAGGCCAGGAGGATGTCGGTGAGGCGCATGATCAGCGTGTCCATCCATCCGCCGAAGTAACCGGCCATCGAGCCGAGCATGACGCCGATCAGCGACGCGAGAATCACGACGCTGAATCCGACGCGCAGTGACACGCGCGAACCCCAGATGATGCGCGAGAGCACGTCGCGCCCGAGGTCGTCGAGGCCGAGGAGGTGGCCGTGCGACGGCGGTTCGAGGCGGCGGACGGTGTCCTGCGCATTCGGATCGAACGGCGCCAGCAGCGGCGCGGCGATGGCAACGAGCACCAGCGCCACGGTCAGCAGGAGGCCGGCGGTGAAGGCGAAGTTTTTTAGAAGGCGCGTCATTGGGTGTCGGGTGTCGGGGGTCGAAGTTCGTCTTGGTTTCGTTGTCGGTTGTCGGTTGTCGGTTGTCGGTTGTCGGTTTTGTGTTTGGCGGTTGTTGATTGTCTGTTTGGCGGTTGTCTGTCGTCGCTGTCGGGTGCCCACCGGTCTCCGACACCCGACAGCCGACACCCGACACCCTTTCACTCCAGTTTGATTCTCGGATCAACCACTCCATACAGCAGATCGCTGGCAAAGTTCACGAGGATGTATGTCAGGGCGATGACGAGGATCGAGGCCTGCACTTGCGGGTAATCGCGCGCTGAGATCGACGTCAGCAGCAGGCGTCCCAGGCCCGGCCACGAGAAAATCTGCTCGGTGATGATGGCGCCGGTGAGGAGCGATCCGAACTGCAGCGCGAGCACGGTGATGACGGGGATCAGCGCGTTTTTCAGAGCGTGGCGGAAGATGGCCCGTCCGCGCGTGACGCCTTTCGCTACCGCGGTCGTGACGTAGAGCTGCGTCAACTCGTCGGCGAGCGAGATGCGGATCATGCGCGTCAGGATTGCCGATAGCGCCAGCCCCATCGTCAGCGAAGGGAGAACCAGCGATTTGAGGCCCGCGTCGCGTCCGGACACCGGAAACCATTCGTGATTGATGGCGAAGGCGATGATGAGCAACGGGCCGAAAAGAAAGCTGGGCATGGAGACGCCGATGAGCGCAAAGAATCGCGCCACGTTGTCGATCCATGAGTTTCGATAGATGGCGGAGATGATGCCGAGCGGGAAGGCGACCAACAGGGCGATGAACATCGATCCGAGCGCGAGTTGGATGGTGGCCGGATAGCGCTGTTTGATCTGGTCGGCCACGCTGAGGTTCGTCTGGAACGAGGTCCCGAAGTCGCCGCGGATGACGTGCGTGACGTAGTGGACGTACTGCGTCCAGAGGGGCTGGTCGAGTCCGAGGGCCTTGCGTACCGCCGCAACATCCTCCGGCCGCGCCCCTTCGCCCGCGATCTGCACGGCCGGATCGCCCGGGATCATGTGGATGAGCGAAAAGACGAGCGTCAGGATCCCGAAGGTAATCGGAATCATCTGCAGGAAGCGGCGAAGGATGTATTGACTCATCGATGTTTCGCCCTCGGCGGAGCGAGGGTTGTGCCAGTGGCGAGGTTCAAAAGCGAAATGTTGAATGTTGAATGTTCAATGTTGAATGTTGAATGGAGAAGCCAGTCTCGGGTATCGCCGGATCCCCGGGCGGGTCTCGCGCTCATTCAACATTGAACATTCAACATTGAACATTCAACATTTGCTTTTCAGGTTTTCTCTTGCTTCCCCGTAAAGTTCCACCCGCCGATCTTCATGACTGGCGCGATCGTACCGCCGAAGTGGTTGTACCAGGTGGCGACGCGGCGGCGCTCGCGCGTCAGCCCTTCGATGCGCGAGAAGGCTTCGACGATCGACTGCGTCCAGCGCAGGTTCGGCAGGCGCGCCACAACCTCGCCATCGCGAATCAGGAACGTGCCGTCGCGCGTGGTGCCGGTCATCAGCGCGGTCTTCGGTTCCAGCAGGCCGTTGACGTAATTGAAGCGCGTGACCCAGATGCCGTGCTTCGTCGAGCGGATGAGCTCTTCGCGCGTGGCGTCGCCGCCGTCGATGGAGAGGTGAAAGGCGGACCCATGCTCCGTGCCGCCGAGGTTCCAGCAGGTGGCGGTGGGGGGGAAGTGGAGGCGGTCGGCGTAGACCTTGTCCACCACGGGCGTGCGCACGATGCCGCGCTCGATCATCGCCACGCGGCGTTTGGGTAGCCCTTCGAGATCGAACGGAAAGGGGAGGAAGTCGGGATCGAGCGCGTCGTCGGCCAGCGTGAAGTTCGTTCCGACGACCTGCTTGCCGATGTTGTTGACGAAGAACGAGGAGCCGTCGTCGTACGCCGCGCCGCTGAGCGTGATCAGGTTCATCCAGTCGACCACTTCCGCGGTGGCGGGCGGTTCGAGGATGACGTCGTACGCGCCAGGCTCGATGTCTTCGATGGTGTCGTCGCACAGTGTCGCTTTGTATGTCGCTTCGTCGCCGAGCGCGACGACGTCGACGTTGCTGCGGTCGAGCGCCGTGGCGTAGCCGGAGCCGTTCGCGCCGATGGCGATCACAGTCGCATCGGACGACGTCACGGTGCAGTAGCGGCGGATGCCGTGCGAGTTGGCGACCGCGATCGACGACGCGCCGGTGCCATACGCGCCGGCGAACTGGATGTTCGATTTCGCGCCGCGATCGAACATCTCCCGCAATGCGCGCGCCTTCGCCGCCGGCGCGATCGCGGCGGTGGCCTCATCGAACGTGCGCACATTCGGCAGCGGCTCGTTGGCGCGATACAGCCCGCTGAAGTTCTGCAGTGCGTCGGAATGTTTCGCGGCCTCGCGCGCCAGCGCGGCGGTGCGCGCGATTTCATCGGCGTCGAAGACCGTCGTCGACGCCACGCCCATCGCGTCATCGACGATGACCCGCAACGTCAGCTCGGCGCTGACCTCCGACATGTTCTGATGCAGATTCGAATTCGCGAACCGGCTGATGTTCTGGTCGGTCGACTCAAACACCGCATCGGCCTCGAACGCACCGGCGGCCTTCGCGGCGGTTAGCGCGTCGTCGAGGATGGCGAAGGAGTCAGAGTTTGAGCGCATCGTAAAAAGGCGAAATGTTGAATGTTCAATGTTGAATGTTCAATGTTGAATGGGCTGCGCTCCGTTCGACATCTCGGTTTCATTCAACATTCAACATTCAACATTGAACATTCAACATTTCGTTTTTGACTCTCATCCCATCTCCACATTCCGAAACCGAGCCGCCGGTGCCCCGTGCGCCACCCGCATCGTCTGCATCGGATCGCCCTTCCCGCAGTTCGGCAGGCCCCAGATCTGCCAGCTCGACCGGTCGGCCACCGCGTCGCACGACCGCCAGAACTCGGGCGTGTTGCCGGTGTAGAGCGGATTTTTCAGCAGGCGGCCGAGGCGGCCGTTCTCGATCTCGTAGGCCACTTCGCAGCCGAACTGGAAGTTGAGACGGAGGTCGTCGATCGACCACGACTTGTTCGTCTCCACGAAGATGCCGCGCTTCGTGTCGGCGATGATGTCGGCCAGCGGTGTCGTGCCCGGTTCGAGATTGATGTTGGTCATGCGAATGATCGGGATGCGCGCCGCCGTCTCCGCGCGAACGGTGCCGTTCGATTTGCGGCCGATGGCCGGCGCGGTATCGCGGCCGGTCAGGTAGCCGACGAACATCCCCTTCTCGATGAGGTGAAAGCGCTGCGCGGGAACGCCGTCATCATCGAATCCGAACGACCCGATCGAGCCTGGGATGGTGGCGTCGCCGACGATGTTGACGTGCTCGGATCCGTAGCGGAAGTTGCCGAGCATCGACGGCTGCAGGAACGAGCCGCCGGCCAGCGAAATCTCCAGCCCCATGGCCCGATCGAGCTCGGTAGGATGACCGCACGACTCGTGAACCTGCAGCGCGAGCTGCGCCGATCCGATGATGAGATCCGTGCGTCCGGCCGGCGTTTTCGGCGCGGTCAGCAGCGCCAGTGCTTCGTCGCGGATGTCGAGCGCTTTTTTGGGAAGGTCGAGCCGCTGGATGAACTCCCACCCCGCGGACTGATAGTCGCCGCCGAACGGATTGGGATACGTGCGCCTCTGAAACTCGCTGCCGTCGATGGCCACCGCCTCCACGCCGCCGCCCATCTCGGTCATGGTCTGCTCGATGTAGCTGCCGGCGGTCGACGCGAAAATCTTCTCCTGCCGGTAGCAGGAGATGTCGCCGGAGACCTGATGGATGCGGTCATCGCCGCGCATCGGATCGGTCGAAGCCAGCAGATGCTCGATCTTTTGTTCAATCGGAATCGACCACGGATCGATTTCGTACGCCGATGCCCACGTGGCCACATGCGGCTCGATGTCGCTGAGCACGACGCGCTGCGTGGACGCGATGTTGCTCGCCGCCGCCACCTCCACCGCGCGCCGCGCCGTCCTCCGGATCGACTCCTCAGAAGTATCGCTGTTCGCCGCGAACCCCCACCCGTCGCCAACCAGCACGCGCACGCCGATGGCCCGGTCGATGGTCGACGACAACGTCTCGACCTCGCCATTGCGTACCCGAACGTGCTGCTCATGCGTCGCCGTCCAGCGAATGTCCGCATAGCGCAAGCCGGAATCGCGGAGCGAAGCGAGGACGTCTTCCAGTTGGGCACGAGAGGGCTTCATCGAAGGGGGCGCGATTATAGCGGCGACGATCCGACAGGTTGATCTGCCAAAGGTCCCGAGCCTCACCAGCACAGACAAGAGTGTCTGTGCCACATTGACCCTGCCGATACCTACAAATGGTGTCAGCGGCGAGAGCTGGTGTGGCACAGACACTCCTGTCTGTGCTGGTGATGCTCGGGGCCAGTGAGACTTACGACACCGGTGCGCCGGCGCGGCCGACGACGATGCCGATCAGTTCGAAATCGGAGCGGTCGCGGACTTCGATCGGGGCATGGCGTTCGTTGCGGCTGAGGAGGCGGATGTGGCCGTTGCGGATGTCGAGCTGCTTCACGTATTCGTCGCCGCCGAGGCGACAGACGATGATGCGGCGCATGGCTTCGGCGGTATTTTTGGTCGGCTTGACGAAGAGCAGGTCGCGGTCGGCGATCGCGGCGCCGATCATCGAATCGCCTGCGGCCTCGTAAACGACGCGGGCGCCGAGGGCGGCGAAGGCGCGCGGAATCTCGCGATTCGCGGCGACGGCGATGGCATTCGACTCCGGCCGCACCGTTCGGCGCCGGCTGGCGCTGCGCAGCGACGCGTCGAGGACACGAACTGCGTCATGCAACTTCCGTTGATCGTCCGCGGAGAGATAGAAAGTCGGCTCATCGAGAAGCCAGCCGACGCTCTCGTTCAATGCGCGGGCAATGCGCGAGACCGTGTCGAGCGTAGGCCGCTCGTGCGCGGCCGTGAGAATGCGGCTGAGTGTTGCCGGACTGATTCCTGCGTCGGCAGCGATGGCGCTGTGCTTCTTGCCGCTCTTATCGATGGCCATCCGCAGTCGCTCGCGCCAGCTCAACACTAACGGAAATCTTGGCGGTCGAGGGAAGAGGAGCCGATAACCGGGAATGGCGTCCACGCCACCGAGGCTACCTCGGTCATTGACGTCGCATCAAACGGGTCGCAGCGATTCTTTCGATCGCGCGCGCGGGAGTACATGCAGTAACGTATGCGTGTCTTAAATCTCCCCCGCGTCAGGACTTGATGGCTACCCGCAAATCGAAAGAACAGACTTCCTTTACACCTCCGCCGCCTACTATCCCCGAGGTCGAACATCAGGCCGTGGCCGACTTCGCGCGGAAGGCGTACCTCGACTACTCGATGTACGTCATCCTCGACCGCGCCCTGCCGCACGTCGCGGATGGATTGAAGCCCGTGCAGCGCCGCATCGTCTACGCGATGTCGGAGTTGGGATTGGGTCCGAATGCGAAGCCGAAGAAATCGGCGCGCACGGTCGGCGACGTCATCGGCAAGTTTCATCCGCACGGCGACACGGCCTGCTACGACGCGATGGTGCTGATGGCGCAGCCGTTTTCGATGCGCTATCCGCTCGTGGAAGGGCAGGGGAACTTCGGCTCGCCCGATGAACCGAAAGAGTTCGCCGCGATGCGCTACACCGAGGCGAAGCTGTCGAAGTTCGCGCAGTCGCTGCTGTCGGAGCTGGAGCAGGGCACCGTCGACTGGGGGCAGAACTTCGACGGGACGCTGCGCGAGCCGAAGCTGCTGCCGTCGCGCTTGCCGCACGTTTTGCTGAACGGCGCGTCGGGCATCGCGGTCGGCATGGCTACGGACATCCCGTCGCACAACGTGCGCGAAGTCGTCGGCGCGTGCCTGGAGCTGCTCGACAATCCCGACGCCACGATTGCGCAGCTCACGAAGCACATCAAGGGTCCGGATTTTCCGACCGAGGCAGAGATCATCACGCCGGCGGCGGAGATTCGGGAGATGTACAAAACGGGCAACGGCTCCATTCGCCAGCGCGCAAAGTGGGAGATCGAGGATGGCGACATCGTCATCAGCGCGCTGCCGTTCATGGTCTCCGGCAACAAGGTGCAGCAGCAGATCGCGGCGCAGATGAACGCGAAGAAGCTGCCGATGATCGAGGACATGCGCGATGAGTCGGATCACGAGGACCCGACGCGCATCGTGCTCGTGCCGCGCTCGAACCGTGTCGACCTCGACGAGGTGATGGCGCACCTCTTCGCCACGACCGATCTCGAACGCACCTATCGCGTGAACATGAACATGATCGGCCTCAACGGCCGTCCGCGGCTCTTCGCGCTCAAGGAGTTGCTGAGCGAATGGCTGGAGTTCCGGATCGAGACGGTGCGCCGCCGGTTGCAGCATCGCTACGATCACGTCAACGCGCGCATCCACATCCTCGACGGCTATCTGGTCGCGTATCTGAACGTCGATGAGGTGATCCGCATCATTCGCCGCGAGGACGAGCCGAAGCCTGTGCTGATGGCGCGCTTCAAGCTGTCGGATCTGCAAGCCGAGGCGATTCTCGAACTGAAGCTGCGGTTTTTGAACAAGCTGCAGGAGGTGGAGATCCGCGGCGAGCAGGCCAAACTCCAGGCCGAACGCGCAGACCTCGAGAAAATCCTCGGGTCGAAGACTCGCCTGCGCAAGCAGGTGCGCGACGAGCTGGAAAAAGACGGCGCCGAATTCGGCGACCGCCGCCGCTCGCCGATCGTGGAGCGCACCGCCGCGAAGGCGCTCGACGCCGCGGCGCTGATTCCGTCGGAGTCGGTGACGGTGGTGCTGTCGGAGCGCGGATGGATCCGCGCGGGGAAGGGACACGATCTCGATCCGACCACGCTGCAGTACAAGTCGGGCGATTCGTTTCTGCACGCGGCGCGCGGCCGCAGCAATCAGCTGGCGGTGTTCATCGACTCGATGGGGCGCACGTACTCGCTGCCAGCGCACGAGCTGCCGTCGGCGAAAGGCCACGGCGAGCCGCTGACGGCGTTCACGTCACCCGCGCCCGGCGCGACGTTCGTGGCGGTGATGATGGGCGATCCCGAGGATTTGTGGCTGCTGGCGACGGACGACGGATATGGATTCGTGGCGCGCCTCGAAGATCTGCAGACGGACCGCAAGGCCGGCAAGGCGGTCGTGAACGTGAACGACGGCGCGACGGTGCTCCGTCCGCAGCGCGTGACGACGATCGAAACCGACCGCGTGGCCGCGGCGACGACGAGCGGCAAGCTGCTGCTCTTCGAAGCCGTCGAGCTCCCGCTGCTCGCTCGCGGCAAAGGGGTGCAGACGATCAAGCTGCACAAGACGGAACTGTTCCCGGAGAAAGTCGTCGGCGTGGCAGTCGTCGCCCCGGACGGCACGCTGGTCGTGCAGGCGGGCAAACGCCACACGAATCTCAAGGGCGCGGATCTGGAGCCGTACATCGGCAAACGCGCGCAGCGGGGGTTGAAGCTGCCGCGCGGGTTCCAGAATGTCAGTGTCATTCGGCCCTGGTCCGATCGAGAAGGGCGATCTCCTGAATTGGTGATGTAACTTGTTCACGCGGAGGCGCGGAGCCGCGGAGTGGTTTTTGACGTTCTCCGCGTCCCCGCGTCTCCGCGTGAAACGTTCTCTCATGACAACCCGCCGAAGAATCGTACTCGCCGTGATCATCGTCATCACGATCGCCGCAGACCAGGGCGCAAAGGCGCTCGTGCGCCGAACGCTGATGAACTCGTATCCGATTCACGCGGGAATCCTCACCCTCCTCCACACCGAGAACGCCGGCGCCTTCCTCTCCCTCGGCGCCGAACTTCCGCCGAACGTCCGCCACCTCATCTTCGACGGCCTCGTTTCCATCGGACTGCTAATCGCCGGATTCGTCCTCTTCACCGGCCGCATGCAGCCTGGGACGGACGATGTCGCGATCGCCTTCATCATCGGCGGCGGCGTCGGCAATCTCATCGACCGCTTCCGCCTCGGCGGGCGCGTCACCGACTTCATCTACCTCGCGGCCGGCCCGCTGCACACCGGCGTCTTCAACATCGCCGACATGGCCATCACCGGCGGCGTACTCTGGCTCGCAATCTCGTGGATGTTCCGGAAGAAAACCGCATGAGCGACGCCTCGCCGTACCTCACGTTCGACCGAGACGCGTGGGCGGCGCTGCGCGGCGGAACGCCGATGACGCTGACGCCGGACGACGTCGCGGAGCTGAGCGGCATCAACGAAGAGTTGTCGATGACGGAGGTGGAGGAGGTTTACCTTCCGCTGTCGCGGCTGGTGAATCTTCACGTCGGCGCGGTCCGCCAGCTTCACCGTGTCTCATCGCAATTTCTGAACACGCACGCTGAAAAAGTCCCGTACGTCATCGCCATCGGCGGCAGCGTGTCGGCGGGAAAGAGCACTACCGCGCGCGTCCTGCGCACGCTGCTCGCCCGCGGCGCCGATCATCCGCGCGTCGACCTCGTCACGACGGACGGCTTCCTCTTTCCCAACGCCGTCCTCGAAGAACGCGGCATCATGCAGCGCAAAGGCTTTCCCGAAAGCTACGACCGCGCGCGGCTCATCGAATTCGTGTCGAATCTGAAGTCCGGTCTCTCGCCGCTCGACGTTCCGGTCTACTCGCATTTCGACTACGACATCATCGACGAGCGTCAGACGATCGATCATCCCGACATCGTCATCCTCGAAGGGTTGAACGTTCTCCAGACCGGCTCGATCCACGCGGTCTTCGTCTCCGACTTTGTCGATTTCTCGATCTACGTCGATGCCTCGGAGGCCGACCTGGAAACGTGGTTCCTCGACCGCTTCCGCAAACTCCGCGAGACAGCCTTCCGCGATCCCGCCTCGTTCTTTCACCAGTTCGCCGCGATGCCCGAGGAGGAAGCGATAGCGCTGGCGAAATCGATCTGGGAGCGGATCAATCTCGCCAACCTGCACGAGAACATCCTGCCGACGCGCGAACGGGCGCGATTGATCCTGGGGAAGGGCGCGAGTCACGTGGTGGAGAAGGTTCTGCTGCGTAGGACCTGAAAATCGAAATGTTGAATGTTCAATGTTGAATGTTGAGTGTTGAATGGCCTCCGGTCCGCCGCCGGCTGCGTCTCATTCAACATTCAACATTGAACATTCAACATTCAACATTCCGCTTCTAAGAACATCCTCTGTGGTTCAATCGCCTTTATGAAATACGCGCTGCTGATCGTAGCCCTGACCACTGCCGCGCTCGCCGCACCGCCCGCATTCGCGCCCGATCGCAAAGAAGGCGAAGGCCCGTGGACGCGGCTCATCATCCGCGGCGTCACGCTCGTCGACGGCACCGGCGCGCCGCCGATCGGGCCGGTGGACATCGTCATCGAAGGCAACCGCATCCGTGAAGTGCGCAGCGTCGGATTTCCGAAGGTGCCGATCAAGCCGGGCGCGCGGCCGAAGGATGCGGTCAAGGAGATCGACGGCACCGGCATCTGGGTTCTTCCCGGATTCGTCGACATGCACGGCCATTCCGGCGGCGAGGAGCAGGGGACGACGGCCGAGTACGTGTTCAAGCTGTGGATGGCGCACGGCATCACCAGCGTGCGCGAGCCGGGATGCGGCAACGGCGTCGACTGGTGTCTGCACGAGCGCGACCGCAGCGCGCGCAACGAGATCGTCGCGCCGCGGCTCTTTCCGTACGTCTTCACCAATCGCCGCCAGTGGGACGGCGGCCCGATCGACAGTCCCGAGCAGGCCCGCAAGTTCGTGCAGGGGGTTGCGAAAAAAGGGGCTGACGGAATCAAGATTCTCAGCTCCGGTGATCCCGTCTTCGATCCCGAAATCCTCTCCGCCCTCATCGACGAAGCGAACAAGCTCCGCCTCGGCTCGACCACGCATCTCGCGCAGATGGGCGTGGCGCGCTCGAACATCGTCGACGCCGCGCGCATGGGCCTCGGCGGCATGGAGCATTGGTACGGATTGCCCGAGGCGCTCTTTACGGATAAGACGATCCAGGACTATCCGGCCAGCTACAACTACAACGATGAAAGCGATCGCTTCGGGCAGGCCGGCCGGCTCTGGAAACAGGCCGCGCCGCCGGGCAGCGAGAAGTGGAACGCCGTCATCGACGAGCTGATCGCGAAGAAATTCAACATCGATCCGACGCTCACGATCTACGAGGCCAGCCGCGACCTGAGCCGCGCCATGCGCGCCGAGTGGCACGACCGCTATACGTTGCCGAGCCTTTGGCGCTGGTACCAGCCCAGCCGCACCGCGCACGGCGCGTACTGGTTCAACTGGACGACGGCGGACGAGGTGGAGTGGAAGAACAACTACCGCCTCTGGATGCGCTTTCTCAACGACTACAAGAATCGCGGCGGCCGCGTCACCACCGGCTCCGACTCCGGCTACATCTTCAAACTCTACGGCTTCGATTACGTCCGCGAGCTGGAGCTGCTGCAGGAAGCCGGCTTCCATCCGCTGGAGGTGATTCGCTCCGCGACCATGTGGGGCGCGGAAGCGATCAACGCGCCGCGCGGCACGAAAACGGAGTTCGGGATCATCCGTCCAGGCATGCTCGCCGACCTGGTCTTCGTCGATCAGAATCCGGTCGAGAATCTGAAAGTGCTCTACGGCACCGGTTGGATGCGCGTGAACGACACCACCGGCGCCGTCGATCGCGTCGGCGGCATCAAGTACGTGATGAAGGACGGCATCCTGTACGACGCGAAGAAACTCCTGCACGACGTCGAAGTGATGGTGGCAAACGCGAAGGCCGTCGAGGTGAAGAAGTGAAGAGGATCGTCTTTCTACTGCTTCTGCTTTGCACCGCGTGCGGACGCGAGGAGACGTCGAATACGACGACTGCTGCACCGCCGGTACCGACGACTTCGATTCCTGCTCCGCAGCCTGCCGCTCCACCGCGCGCGGTGAGCCGATCCACTCCACAGAAATGCGCCGGCGACGGCAGCTACGATCAGGCCCTCGACTGCTTCCGCATGACCACCGGATTCCATTTCGCACTCGACGGCGTTCGCGGCGAGATGACCCGTCCAACCCTCGGCGCCGAGCGCGTGCAATTCAAGTCTGCCAACGTCACCTGGATCGGCGAAGCGAAACATCAAGGCGTGGTCTGGAGCCGCAACGGCGTCCACGAGCTGTCGCCGCCCGAAGTCGCCAACCAGATCTGGCAGCGCACGACGATGGTCCTCGACCCGCAGAAAACAGAAGGATCGCCGCAGCTCGCCGGAACCGAACCGATCTCCGGCGAGCCGACGAACCACTACCACTTCACGAATGCCAACACCGGCGACGCGAACGACGTCTGGGTCAGCACCCGCGACGGCCGGATCGTGAAGTGGAAGGTGGGGAAGTCGACGCTGGAGCTGCATTGACCCGCGCCGCGGAGCGGCATCAGAAGGTAGCGAGGGGTGCGCGCGCTTTTTGCGAGCACCCCTCGCGCGAAAGTCGAAAACGAAATGTGCCGCGTCAGCGGCACTGGATGGAGTGTCACATTTTTCCAGTGCCGCTGACGCGGCACGACTCGTAGGCGTCACCGATTTTCCAGGGGTGTTCGCTTCGCTCTCACCCCTGGCTACCCTCTGAAGCCGCTCCGCGGCATCATCAAAATGACCAACACCATTGTCTGGCTCGCCGCGATCCTCTTCGCCACGGTTGGAGTCATCTTCATCCTCCGCCGCGGCGACCTTGCCCGCGCGCAATCACTCGTCGCCGGCGGCCGCCTCGGCGCCGGATGCGCGATCGCCGAGGGAATCCTGTTCCTGCTGATGGCCATCGCGGCGGTGGTGATGCATCGATACGGCTGGTTCGATTAGCGCGTTCACCGTAGCGCTGGCGGCCCGCCGGCTGGACCGCCGCCGGCTCGGCGGCGAGTACCAAAAGCGCCAGCGAGCCGCTGGCGGTCCAGCCGCCGAGCCGGCGGCGCTACGTCGCTACAATCGCGCAAATGGCCGGTTACTCCGGAACGCCGCTCGCGAAGAAGCTGGGGATCAACGCCGGCTTGAAAGTATTCGCCGACGGCGCGCCGTCCGACTACGTATCGCTCCTCGCGCCGCTGCCGGACGGTGTTAAATTCGTCAACAAGTTGACCAATTCCGTCGACGTCGTCCACCTCTTCTCGAAATCCGCGTCCGAGCTGGACGCGAAACTCCGCCGCTGGCGCGACGCGATCCGCAGCGATGCTGCCATCTGGATCTCCTGGCCGAAGAAAGCATCGAAGGTGCCGACAGACATCACCGAGGACGTGATCCGCGAGATCGCGCTGCCGATGGGGTACGTCGACGTGAAGGTTTGCGCGGTCGACGACACATGGTCGGGATTGAAGCTGGTGATTCGGAAGGAATTGAGACTGTCATCCTGAGCCGCCGGAGACGTGGAGCGCGAAGCGCGGAAGCGGCGGAGGACGGCGAAGGATCTCAAGATGCGCAACTCCGGCTGAAACCCACTGAGATTCAACGCAGCTCGCGAAGTTTGAGATCCTTCGCCCTCCTACGCTGCTCCGGCTTCGCCTACGCAGCTCCGGCGGCTCAGGATGACAGTCTCCGCAACACCCGCCCGCCCAGCCGACCGGTCATCTTCCCGTCCTGCAGCACCGGCACTCCGTTTACGATCACGTTCGAGATCCCCTCGGAGAAATGGTGCGGATCCTCGTACGTCGACACGTCGCGGATCGTGGCGGGGTTGAAGACGACGACGTCCGCGCGCATGCCGGCGCGCAGCGTCCCTCGGTCGGCGAACTTCGCGCGCGAGGCGGCCAGGGACGTCATCTTGCGCACCGCTTCTTCGAGCGTGAAGAGGTGCTCGTCGCGAACGTAGTGGCCTAGGATGCGGGGGAAGGTGCCGTAGGCGCGGGGATGCGCGCCGAACTGGCGCATCGGACCCACCACGGCTCCCGAGTCGGAGCCGACGGCAACCCAGGGCTGCTTCATTGCAAGCTTCAGATCGTCCTCGCTCAATCCGAAAAAGATCGCGATCGGTGATGAGTTGCTCGCTTCGAAAATCCGCAGCGCGGCCTCGGCGGGATCGGTGCTCATGCTCTTCGCGATGTCGTCGAGCCGTTTGCGCTCGAACGCTTTGATTGCCGGATCGGTTGACTGGATGCCGCGCACGAGGATGCCGTTGCCGCCCTGGCTGATGTAGCTGCCGGTGCGCATCTCGCTGGCGATGCGCGCGCGCGTGGCCGGGTCCTTCAATCGCGCCACGAATTGCAGATAGCCGCCGTCGAGCGCCCATGCGGAGACGATCGAAGTGAGGTCGGTCGACGTGGCTGTGTACGGATAAATCTGCGAAGCCACATCGAGTCCGCCCGCGCGCGCTGCCTCGATCTTCGCGACGATCTCCGACATGTGGCCGCGCATCTTGCCGCCGGCTTTCAGGTGAAAGATGTTGACCGGCAGATGCGCCTCGCGGCCGATGCGAAACGCCTCGTCGAGCGCGGGCATGATGCGGTCCGCCTCGTTGCGCAGATGCGTCCAGTAGCTGCCGTGGTATTTGCTCACGACCTTGCCCATCGCGATCAACTCGTCAGTCGTCGCGAAGCGCCCCGGTGGATAAATCAACGCCGTCGACATTCCGACCGCTCCCGCGCGCATCGACTCATCGACCATCACTTCCATCTTCGCCAGTTCGGCCGCCGTCGGCGCCCGATCGGCGGTGCCGAGGATGATCTCGCGCGGATTCGCGGCTCCGACGTAGAACGCGAAGTTGATCGCCGAGCCGCGCTTCTCGACCACGCGCATGAAATCGTCGAGCGATCGCCACGTCGCGTCCGGATAGCCGGGCAGCCGCGTGCGATTGATCTCCGCCGCCATCGCATCGTTGATCGGTCCCGGTGAATGTCCTTCGCCCGTGACCTCAGTGGTCACGCCCTGCCGAATCTTCCCCTCGACCTGCGGATCGAGCAGAACCGACCCCTCGGAATGCCCGAGGAGATCGATGAATCCCGGCGTAACGACCTGATTCGCCGCATCGATGGTGATCGCCGACGTGGCGTTCGAGAGATCGCCGATCGCGGCAACGGCATCCCCTCGGATACCGACGTCCGCGCGGAAGCGCGCCTTGCCCGTTCCGTCGATGACGTCGCCGTGGACGATGCGGATGTCGTACGTTACGTTGCTCGGTTTCGGCGATGAAGTTGTTCCAGCAGATGTGCAGGTGAGGGCGAGTAGAACGGCGAGGGCGGAGCGCATTTGCAAGTGATGTGCGTGCCTTTCGCGCCAGCGAGCCGCTGGCGGTCCAGCCGCCGAGCCGGCGGCGCTACGAGGCTATTGCGGGTAAACGAAGAACAGCTCGTTCTTCCGCACGAACGCGTTGCGCAGCAGGAAGACGTACGGCCGTTGGCTCTTGTACGTCATCAGCACGTCGGTCTTCGTCTTCTGCACGGCGGTGGTCAGGCCGTAGGTCGCCCACGAAAACGCCTGCATGCGCGCGGGCGGGAGCAGCGCGCGCGTCGGCATCTTCAGGAACGCGGTGTGGATGCGGCTGCGCGTCGTGTGCACGAGGTAGCCGAGGCGTTTCGGATGGAGTTGCAGCTCGTCGAGGGCGACGTCGGTGATTTCCGCGGCCGCGCTGTGATCGGGATGCAGATCGAACGGCACCGGGGCGATGACCGTCGTCGGCTGTACCTGTTTGATCACCTTCTCGATGTCGCTCATCAGGCTGAAGTAGCTGTATTCGGCGCGCGGCGTCACCGCGTCGGCGTACGGCACGCTGCTCTCGCGCGTCGCCTTCGAGCGGACGATGGCGCCGGGATTGTCGACCATCGTGCGCAGCCCGCGGTCGGGATAGCCGAGGACGAAGTAGTGATCGCGCGGGATGCCGAGGAGGTGCATGGCCGCGCGCGCCTCGCTGATGCGCGCGTTGCCGACGCCGAGGTAATTGGACGCGGTCGGACCGAGCGTCTTGTACATCAGGCGCGCCGAGAAGCGGTTGCAATCGCCGGCGGTGAGGAAGACGACGTAGACGTCCGCTCCGTTCGCCAGCGCATCGATGGCATAGCCGCCGGCGCCGATCGACTCATCGTCGATGTGCGGGGCGATGATGAGGACGCGGTCCTGCCGCGCGGCCGCATGGAGGCGCGGATACTGCTGAACTTTCGCGTCGTGGGTGCGCGCAGGATTGAGCAATAGCATCGTGGCGAAGGTGACAAACGTGAGAAACATGGGAAACCGGTCGCGGATTATACGGTGAGACGGGGTCTTGTCATCCTGAGCCGCCGAAGCCGGGAGTCGCGAAGCGACGGAACGGCGAAGGACGGTCGAAGGATCTCAAGCTCCGCAATCTGCGTTGAATCCCAGGAGCTTCGGCGAAGACCGCGCATCTTGAGATCCTTCGCCGTCCTGCGGCGCTCCGCCTTCGGCTACGCGCCTCCGGATGACATCAAAACCCGTATCGCAATTCCACCGTCACCGAACGCCCGTCGGTATTCGGACTGAATCCCGATTGCTGCGCGGCCGCTCGCGATCCCGTCACCTGCGCGAACTCCGCGCCGAGGCGGATGTTGGGATTGAGATCGTGCATCCACGCCAGCACCCATGAGTGCCCCTGCTCCGCATTGTCCTCGGCCACATGATCGCGATCGGTCGCGGAGAAGCCGTCGAAGCGGATCGAGTAGCGATCGCTGCCGCGCTTGTACGACGTCAGCACATACCACGTGGCGAAATCCATCTGCACGAAATGCGGCGGATGTCCCATCCCGGTCGCGCCCCAGCAGTACTCGGCTGCGACGGTGGCGGGAGAGGTGAGTCCAGCCTGCGCCGCGGCGATGTTGAAGTGCGTTTGCCACGCGTACTCGCCGCGATACAGCTCGCGATCGCCGCGATTGTCGACGCGCGTGAGCTGCATCATGGCCCGCTCGGGAAGTTGCAACCGAACGCGCGCCGAGACGCCGGTCCGTCCATCGAGATCTTTTTCAAAGGGGACAGTTCCGTCATGCCGCTGTCCGGCAAAATCAGTCGGCAGCGAAAACAGCGGCGGCAGGGGTAGCACTTCGTTGTAGACGCTGAGCCGATTCCCGACCGACCACCCGCGCCACGCCAGCAGCGCGCCCATCGAGTCGTTGTTCCGGAACGCGGTTGCCCCCGCGGTGACGTAGAAGTTCGGTCGCCACGCCAGATCGACGCCGACCGGCCGGAACTCTTCCCCAATCCACGAGTTCAACGGCGAAAAGCTGACGGTGTACGGCGACGTCCAGAGCGCCCCGGTGTTCTCGCGCGACGTCCCCAGAAAAAACTGTCCCGCCCGCAGCTGGAAGTGCTCCGAATGCAGATCCACATACGCCTCGACCAGGCCCGCACGCTTCCCCTTCGCCCCCGACTGATCCCGCCGCGCCACCCCATGCGCATGCAGATCAATCCACGACGCCGGCGCCCACTCCGCCCCAACCTGCGCGACGCCCGTCGCCAGCATGCGATGCTCATCCACATCCCCCGCCCCCGTATCCAACCGTCCAAACCCACCCTGCAACCAGGAAGACTGGCCGCTCGTGTAGATGCCTCGCGCGGAGACGAATCCGTGGAGTTGGAAGGAGGTTTGGGCAAGGGCGGGTATTGCGAACGCCAGGGTGAGAACGGTGAGGCGAATGGAGCGCATCGGCGGATTGTAGGGGACTCGGATCGTTTCACTTCTGCACGAT
>Ga0157375_10002037_pt1 | contig 17421 bp, 10 predicted proteins | sample M35metaG_FD_115311 | JGI IMG/M metagenome (GOLD analysis project Ga0157375, IMG submission 115311) | Miscanthus rhizosphere microbial communities from Kellogg Biological Station, Michigan, USA - M3-5 metaG | ecosystem: Host-associated > Plants > Roots > Rhizosphere > Soil | place: USA: Michigan... | reverse complement strand
GACCGCCGTCGCCGAAGTCGCCGAAGATCAGCTCGTCGACGACCCGGTCGGGATCGGGATCGGGCTGGCGCAGGACCGAGCACTCGGTGTCGACGGTGAACATCAGGAGCAGGCCCAGCTCGTCGTCTGCTGAGACCGGCGGCAACGGGCCGCGGCGCTCGCCGAGGACGACCTCACGAGGCAAGGGCTGGAACTCGGTCCACTCGCTCCAGTTCTCGCCCAGGAGGGGACGGGTGCGCATCACGAGGTCGTGGTTGCTGCGCTCGTGCGGAATCGGCACCTCGTGCGCCGGGCCGGTCACGGTCTCGTCGAAGACGGTCCGCGCGTCCGTCCGGTCGTACACCATCAGCTGGTAGGCGCTCGCGCCCTCGACGGGATTCCAGCTCAGCCGCGACTCCATCGGCCCCCTACCCTCGCTCGACGTACGGCCATGGGAAGATCACCGTCCGAGATGGACGGCGCGGAGACTGGACTGACCGCTGGCGCCACGGGCCTAGCCGAGGACGCCGAGCGCATGGTCGAGGCGATCGAGGCCGCCGAGGTCGGGGAGCTTCGCTTCGTCAGCATCCACAGCGCCCACCGCCGCGAGGGCGACATCGACGCCGCGCTCGCGGGGACATTCCGCCTGCGCGACCAGCATTTCCAGCTCTCGCCGCCGGTGGACTGGTGGGGCGAGCCATACACCTTCCCGGACGAACGCGGCTTCTTCCAGAACTCCTTCGTCTTCGCCGACCCGCTGCTGGCCGACCCGCGCTTCCCGGAGGTGCTCGTGCCGCTCGCGGCGCTGCTCGCCGACTGGCTCGCCGCCAACCCGCGGACTGGCGCGGCCCATCCGCACCGCTACGCCTGGCACGACCACGCCGCGGCGGGGCGGATCGTGATCATGGCCTTCGTCCTGCGCGAGGGGATCCGCCGCGGGCTGCTGGAGCGGACGACCGCGACGACGCTGGCGGCCGGCGTGATCGAGCACGCCGAGTACCTGCTCGCCGAGGAGAACTACGCGGCGCAGAACAACCACGGCTTCGCCAGCGACGCGGCGCTGGTGCTCGCGGCGCGCAGCCTCGCCCCCGCCCCGCAGGTGGAGCGCTGGGCGCAGGTCGCCGAACGGCGCTTCGCCGCCGTCCTCGCCCACATGATCGACGCCGAGGAAGCCCTCCACCTCGAGCACTCGCCCTACTACCACTGGATCATCCACGGGGCGCTGTCGCGCTTCGCCGCGGCGGGGCTCTTCGAGGGCCAGGAACTGGCGCGACTCACCGATCGCATGGAGGAGGCGGGGGCCTGGCTGGTCGCCCCGGACGGGACGCTGCCGCCGATCGGCGACACGCCCGGCGGACAGCGGCCGTCGGGGTCGGCGGCGGCCACCGCCGCCTCGCTGTCGGGCATGCGCGTGTTCGGCCGCGCGGGCTACGCGGTCGTGCGCGCCGGCCAGAGCGCGCTGATCGTCACCGCCGCCCACCACGCGACCGCCCACAAGCACGCCGACGACGGCTCCTTCTGCCTCTACGAGCAGGGCCGGCCGATCGTCCTCGACAGCGGCAATCCCGGCTACGAGTACGACAGCCCCGAGTTCCGCTACGGGACCTCGCCCGCCGCCCACGCGACGATCTGCGTCGACGGCTTCGACTGGTCCAGGGAAAACCCCGCCTACGGCTCCGGCATGCTCGCCGCGGCCGAGCGGGACGGCCTCTACGCTCTGCTCACCCGCAATCCGGCAGCCGTGCCGGGCGGCGGCGCGGCGCGGCGCGTCCTCGTCTACCGCCCGGGGCGCCTCCTGCTCGTCGTCGATGACGTCGAGGCCGGCGCCGATCGCCGGCTCGCCCGCCACCTGCCGCTCGCGCCGGACCTCGACGCGAGCCCCGACGGGCGCGGCGGCGCGAAGATCTCGCGTCACGGATCCGCCGTCGCCAGGTTGATCCAGGTCCCGGCGCCCGGCGCCCCGCCCGACGAGCTGACGCTCATCCGTGAGCGCCGCCTGCCCGAGATGGGCGGCTTCAGCTTCCCCACCCCGGACGAGCCGCGGGCCAGCTGCGACCTCGCCCTGGTGGGGCCGGGGGGACGCCCCCGCGCCTACGCTCTCGTGCTGGACGCCGCTGCCGTCGAAGCCCCGCTGATGTCCTGGAGCGCCTCCGGCGGACTGGTCGACGTGGGGATATCGGGGCTCGCGGATTCGCCCCTGGCGATCCGCATCGGCGAGGACTCGGTCGAGCTCGCGAGCGTCGCCTGAGCCCGCCCTCGATTCACGCATCGCGCAGCTTCCGGCAGACCGCCACGTTCGCCGACCAGAGCTCGACCGAGTAGCGGTCGGTGGCGAGCACCGAGCTCAGGACCCGAGCGGGACCGCCCGACAGGCCCTCCTTGGACGACACGTTCGCGCCGACGTCGTCCATCGCGAGATAGCCGCCCACATCGAGCATCCGGTCGACGCCGATGAAGTCGAGCAGCGCAACCTCGAACCTGTGGCTGCCGTCGATCAGAGCGAAGCCGTACCTCCGCCCGGCCGCGATCAGCCGCGCGAGAACGGCGTTCGAGTCCCCCTCGTGAAAGGTGACGCGGTCCTCGAGCCCGGCTTCGGCCACGAGCCTCTCGGCGACCTCGTGGATGTCCTCGATCTCCTGCCCGTCGATCCAGGTCCGCTTCGCGAAGCGGATGTCGATCGTGTCGACCTCCCCCCCGGTCCGCGCGACGGCGCCGGCGAGGAAAAGGGTCGAGAAGCCGAAGAGCGTGCCGATCTCGAGCACCCGCTCGATGTTCCGCTCGACGACGAGGTCGGCGTAGCGGCGGCACATCTCGGGGGACGTGCTGTGGGCGATCGGGTAACTGCGCCCCCGGTGCGAGAACTCGCCGGCGCCGAGCAGATCGTCGAGCACCTCGTCCACCTTCGGGCCGCGCGACGGCGGCGTCGAGCCGCCCACCCGTGGACCTTCGAGCCCGAGCAGCTCGAGCCAGCGCGGCAGGACCTCGTCCGGCGACCAGCCCGCGGCATGGCGAGCGGCGGCAGCCGCCTCCCGCTCGAAATCCCCGCTCGCGTCCAGGGCGAGCACGGCGGCGACGGCCTCGGCGACCTCCGCGTGGACCCAGCGGCCCGGGTACTGATCGTCAGCTCCGCCTCGATCGAGGATCACCGGCACCGCCCCTGAGGCCGCGCCCTCTGCGAGGGCGACCTGGTGCCCCTCGGACTCGCTGGTCGAGAGGACGAAGCCGGCCCGCTCGAAGAGGGCGGGCAGATCGTCGCTGAAGGGGACGAACGTGACCGCGCCACGCAGGGTCGGCGATTCCTCGATCCGGCGGAAGCAGCGGCGGAAGTACTCGATCTCCTCGGGCCGGCGGACGACCCAGCCGAACTCGGAGGGGGAGTGGCCGACGGCGAGCAGGCGGAAGCGAGGCTCCCGCTCCCTCAGCCCCTCGAGCACGTCGAGGGCGCGGTCGAGGCGCTTGCGCTGCGGGACGTAGCCGACCATCGCCAGCGTGTGGCGGGCGCCGTCCTGCTTGGGACGCCGGAAGCGCTCGACCTCGACGCTGTTGGGGATCGTGCGCAGCTTCGCCGGGTCCCAGCCGAAGCGCTCGATCGCCTCGTCGGCGATGTGGCGGGAGACGCAGACGACCCGGTCGACGTTGTCGATCTCGACCGCGGCGGGATGGTCGGTGTAGACCTCCATCCGGTGCAGGCGCACCACCAGGCGCTGGTCGGAGCGCTTGTTGCGGCTGTACCAGGCGGCGTTGCCCAGGCACCACTCGCAGAGGATCGTGTCCGCCTGCTCGAGCGCCGCGCGGCTGGCGGCCTCGTCGTGCTCGGTATGGCTGCGCCAGACGTCCTCGGCGACCGTGGCGCCGGTGGCGGCGATCGCCTCGCGGACCGGGCCGAGGAACTTGAGGTCGTGGCCGGCAACGAGGACGCGGGCGGTCGCGACGCCGCCGGATGCGCGCGTCCGACTTTGTGTGTGCTCCTGCCCCGACAAAGTCGGCAGCGGCGTGACCGGCGCCGCCGGCAGGTGCTCGGCGAGTCGCTCGGCGACCCGGTCGAAGGTGAACTCGCGGCTGGCCTCGTGGGCGGCGCGGGCCGCAGCGGCGCGCAGCCCCGGGTCCAGCGCCGCTCCGGAGAGCAGGTCGGCGGCGTCCTCCGGCCGGTCGACGAAGAGCGGGTAATCCCCGCCGAGCAGGCGCTCGTAGGCGGGGGCGCGGTTGAGCACCACGGGGAGCCCGGCGGCGCCGTACTCGAGCACCTTGGTCGAGATCTCGCGGCTGGCCTCGACGCCGGGGTCGCGGATCGAGAGGGCGAGGTCGCACTCGGCCAGCACGCCGTGCACCTCGGCGCGGGGCACGGCGCCGTGCCAGCGCAGGCCCTCGGTCTCGCGCAGGGAGCGCATCGCCGCGGCGTGGAAGTCCGGCCGGTCCGGCGGGCGGTGGACCTTGTCGCCGAGCACGTGCAGCTCGGCCGCCGGCTCGGCTTCGCGCAGCGCCGCAAACGCGGCGACCGTCTCCAGCCAGCAGTACTCGGGGGCGAGCTTGCCGGAGTAGGCGAGGCGCAGCGGTCGCCCCCCCGCGCCGCCGCTCCGTGGCTGAGCCCCCACGCCGGGGATCATCGGCGGCAACACCAGGACGGACCCGTTCGCCGCCGGGACGATCGCCCGCAGCTCCCCGGCCACGGCCTCGGTCTGGCAGAGGAGACGCGCGCTGCGGGCCGCGAGCGCCCGCAGCGTCTCGTCGGACATGCCGCGCCCGGTCATCGCGTAGGACCAGAGCCGGCCGTCGAAGCGATCGCGACCGGCGGCCTCGGCGAGCACCGCCTGGCCGCGCAGCAGCACGAGGTCGAAGCCGCCGCGCTCATGGTCCAGCCGCTCGAGCAGGTCGAGCGCCTCGGCCGGCCCGAGCAGGCCCGGCCGCCCCGCGTCGAGGAGCTCGACCGACTCGTCGGCGTCCAGCTGGGCAAGCAGGAAGCGACGCGCGGGCTCGAGCGGCCGGCGCAGCAGCAGCGTCACCCCGACCCCGTCCAGCGAGGCCAGCACCTGGCAGATCGACTGCAGCCAGACCGAGGAGCCGTCGACCAGGTTGGGGTCGATCTCCCCGTAGACGGCAATCCGTCGCCGCGGACCCGATCCCCCCGGATCCTTCACGAGACGAGCAGGTCGGCGTCGGCGGCGTAGAGGCGGACGCCCTCGTCGCTCCACTTGCGCAACTGCGCACGTATCTGCTCGGCTGAGCCGGTGGGGCGGCCGCGGGACTCGATCAGCTCACGGCCGAGCAGCAGGGCGCGGGGGTCGAGGTCGTCCACCCGGCGGTGCTCGCTCGCTGGAGCGCCGTTGCCCGGGGCGACGCCGATGACGTCGGCGTCGGCGAAGGTCGTCGCGGCTGCCAGGTCGGCGAGCGCGGCCGCCGAGAGGGCGATGCCCGGCTGCAGCTCGAGTCGCCATGGGTGGCCGTTGCCATCGCCGTTCGGGGCTGCCCCGTCCGCGCCAACGGCAACCGGCGCGGCGAAAGGCCTGCGGCGCAGCGGCGAGCCGTCCAGGCCCGCCGTCTCGGCGATCGTCGCCAGGCGCTCCGCGTAGGTGTGCGCGGCGAAGACGGCGCGGCGGGCGGCGCGGGCGCGGCGGGCGCGCTCGTCCTCGTCGCCCAGCAGGCGCTCCAGCGCTGCGGCGGCGGCCTCCTCGTCGCCCGCCTCCGCGACCACGCCCTCGCCGAGCAGGGCCGCGAGGGCGGCGCCGGGCGTGCTGACGATCGCGGTGTCGCAGGCGGCCAACTCGAACACCCGCCGCGAGCACATCGTCGGCGAGTCGGCGACGGAGTTGGCGTTGAGGAAGACGCGGTGGCTCTTGTAGACGTCGAGGATGCGCTCGTAGGGCAGCCTGCCGAGGATGTGGGGCGCAAAGCGCTCGGGGAAGCCGAAGGCGGCGTCCTCGGCGCCGAAGCGGCGGTCGTAGATGACCAGCCCGTGGGGACGGGCGGCGTCGAGCAGCGCCTCCAGCGAACGCCGCCGGTCGGGGTGGCGGTCGCGGTACCAGGCGCCGGCGAAGCAGGGGGAGGGGCTGCGCTCGGCGACGGCGGCGACCGGGTTGTGGATGCGCGGCTGCGCGGCGAAGGGCAGGGCCGCGACCGTGCGCTGGCCCGGCAGGGCGCGGTAGCGCTCGACACAGCGGGCGTCCGTGGTGAAGACGTGGTCGAAGAGCGCGGCCGCTTCGGCGAAGCGCTCGAAGTGGACGGGGTCCTCCTTGTTCCAGAAGGCCGTCGGGATGCCGCGCTCGCGACAGCCGTCGAGCAGCGCCCGCAGAGCCGGCAGGCCGGCGAGGTCCGGCCGCGGGTACTGGGCGATCCGGTACTGCCACTCGCCGCCGTTGCCGTTCCAGGCCGACTCGACGAGGAGCAGGTCGGGCCGGCGCTCGTCGAGCCGCTCCTGCCAACCATCCAGCGGCAGCGGCGCCAGGTCGCACTCGGGCGCCAAACACGCCTCCGACATCTCGTCGAGGATCGAGGCGACGCGGAGGCGCTCGGCCGCGGGCCGTGAGGCCGGCTCGCGCTCGACGACCGCAGGCGGCCGACCCGGCGCCGGGGTCGGGTGCGGAGCAGCGGGGACAGGGGGCGCGGCGTCGGCGTCCTCCGCGGCGGGCGCCCCGGCGGGCGCACCTTCACGGGGCGCCCGCCGGAACGGCCGGCGCAGGCGCCAGAGGATCCGCATCAGCCGGTAGGCGCGGCCCTCGCGGATCTCGACCAGCGAGCCGCGGAAGGTCTCGGCCCTCTGCTGGGCCTTCTCGAGGCGGGCCTCGCTGAGGGCGAGCTTCCGCTCTCGCTCGCGCACGGTGGTGCGCAGGCGCTCCAGCTCGCGGTCCCGCGAGCGCAGCGTCCCCTCGGCCGCCTCCAGCTTGCGGCTCGCCAGCTCGAGCCTGCGGTCGCGGGACTCGACCCCGAGCTGGGCCGTCTTCAGGTGCTGCTCGCGGGTCTGCAGGCGGCTGCGCGCCTCGTCGCGGCTGCGCGCGGCGGCGCCGGCCTCCTGCTTCGCGGCCTGGGCGTCCTGCTCCGCGGCGCGGGCGTCCTGTTCCGCGGCCTGGGCGTCCTGCTTCGCGGCGCGGGCGTCCTGCTCCGCGGCCTGGGCGTCCTGCTCCGCCCGGGCGAGCTCCGCGGCGCGGGTCTCGAGCAGGGCGCCGGCCGCGTCCAGCTCGCCCTGCAGCTCCGCCAGGCGCTCGGCGGCGATCTCGAGCTCGCGCTCGCGCGCCACCAGCTCTTCCCCCGCCTGGCCGAGCTCGCGCACCCGAGCCGCCAGGTCGCGCTCGCGGACCGCCAGCTCGCGTTCGCTCTCGCCCAGGCGCTCGCGCACCGCTGCCAGCTCCTGCCGGGCCTGCCCCGCGACCTCGCCGCTGCGCCGCAGCTCGGCCTCGCGCTCCTCGAGCCGAGCCCGCGCGCCGGCCAGCTCCTGGCCGGCGGCGGCCAGCTCCCGCTCGCGTCGCCGCTCGGCCTCTGACAGGCTCCGCTCGGCCTCGGCGGTCTCCTCGGCACGCGTACGCTCCGCCTCGGTCTGCTGCCGAGTCCACCTCTGCTCTAGCTCGGCGACCTCCCGGGCGCGAGTCTGCTCTGCCTCGGCCAGCTCCTGGGCGCGGGTGCGCTCGGCCTCGGCTAGCCGGCGCTCCAGCTCATGCCCGGCCTCGGCCGCCTGACGCTCCAGCGCGCGCTCGGCCTCGGCCATCTGGCGCTCCAGCTCGAGCCGCTGTCGCTCGCCCTCGCGCCGCAACCGCTCCAGCCGCTGCTCCAGCTCAGCGACCCCGTCGCCGGCGAGTCGGGCCTTCTCCTGCTCGAGGTCACGCCGGTGCGCCGCGCCGGCGAGCGCCGTCTCGAGCCGTTCGACGTCTGCGCGGGTGTCGGCGAGAGCGCGCTCCTCGCGTTCGCGGTCCGCCTCGAGCCCGGCGACCGCGGCGCGCAGCGCCGCCGCATCGCTCTCCTTGCCCGCCAGCCGCCCCTCGGCCACGACAAGGGCCTGGCGCCAGACGGCCGCCGCGCCGCGCGCCCGCTTGCGCTCGGCGAGCACGCACAGCCCGTCGTCGACGGTCTCGACCTCGGCGACCGCGAACTGCGCCAGCTCGGCGAGCAGCTCGTGCAGGGAGACTCCGTCCGCCTCCCCCCCGGCGCCGGCCGCGTAGGGCACGGCGACGACCAGGCGCCCGCCCGGGCGCAGCACCCGCCGTGCCTCCGCGAACGGCCGCTCGGGGCTCGCCCATCCGGCGAGGAAATCGCCGAGCACGACCGTGTCGAAGCTGCCGTCCTCGAAGGGCAGATCGCCGGCCCGCTCGGCGTCGGCGGCAACCGCCCGGTGGCCCTCGCGCTGCAGCGCCGCGAGGAGCTCGTCGTCGCCGCCCAGCTCGAGCGCCTCGCCGGCGACGCGAGCGCATATCCATCTCCCCCGGGACCCCACGATACCCTTTAGACTACCTCGCAAGTTCCCGATGCGGGGAGGGGCAGTCTCGTGGGAAACAACGGCTCGGAACCGAGTCCTGGACAGGCGACCGCGGATCGCCGGGTGCCGCTTGCGGCGCCGCTGCTGCTCGAGTCCGAGCTGCAGGAGGCGATCGACGCCTACCGCTCCGGCTGGCTCTGCATGGGCCCGCGCACGGCCGAGCTCGAGGCGTCGATGTGCGCCTACACCGGCGCCGAGCACGCGATCGCGGTCTCCAGCTGCAGCGCGGCGCTGCACATCGCCTGCGTCGCCGCCGGCCTCGGCCCGGGCGACACCGCGATCGTCCCCTCGCTGGCCTTCGCCGCGACCGTGAATGCGATCGCGGTCACCGGCGCGACCCCCCGCTTCGCCGAGGTGGCGGCGATCGAGCGACCGTGGCTCTCGGCCGCGGCGGCCGAGGCGCTGATCGAGCCGAGCACGAAGGCGATCGTCGCGATGTCCTACGGCGGCCATCCCGGCGAGATCGCCGAGCTGGCCGAGCTGGCCGAGCGGCGCGGTCTGGCGCTGATCGAGGACGCCGCCCACGCCAGCGGCTCCTGGCAGGACGGCCGCCACGTCGGCACCTTCGGCGTCGCCGGCGCGCTCAGCTTCTCGGCCAGCAAGAACCTCGGCATCGGCGAGGGCGGCATGCTGCTCTGCGACGACGCCGAGGTCGCCCGGCGCGCCCGCGCCCTGCGCTGGCACGGAATCAGCGCCTCGACCTGGGAGCGCCGCCGTGCCGCCGCCCCCGAGTACACGGTCGAGGAGGTCGGCTTCAACTACCGCATAGACGACCCGCGGGCGGCGCTGGCCAACGCCCGCCTGCGCCGGCTCGACGAGGACAACCGGCGGCGGGCCGAGGTCGACGCCGCCTACCGCGCCGCTTTCGCCGGGGGCGAGGGGCTGACTCCGCTCGCCCCCCCGCCGGCCGGCGAGCGCGCCAGCCACTGCGTCTTCGCCGTGGTGCTCGACGAGGAGATCGACCGCGCCGCATTCCGCGAGCACCTCTCGGCGCGCGGGGTCGAGACCAGCATCCATTTCCCCCCTCTGCACAGCAGCCCGGCCTACGGCGGCCCGGCGGCGGCGCTGCCCCTGACCGAAGCCTTCGCCGCGCGTGCCGTGTCGCTGCCGATCTTCCCCCAGATGGAGGAGTGGCAGCAGGGCCTGGTGATCGAGGCGGCGCTCGAGGCCGTGACGGCCGTCGACGAGGAGCCGCCCGCCTCGCGCGCGGCGCGGAGCCCCAGTGCCGTCGCCGGCTGAAGCCTCCGCGCCGCCGCTCGACAGGCAGCCGCCGGATCGCACGACGATGCGGATCTGCATGCTCCTGCACAAGGACATCGCCCACGACACGCGGGTGCGGCGCGAGGCGGGCGCGCTGGCGGGCGCCGGCCACGAGGTGACCGTCGTGCATCTGCCGCCGCCGGCGGGACGCGAGCCGCCCGGGACGCCGTATGCCCTGGTGGCGGCGACGCTGCGCCGAGGCCGCCGCCGCCTGCCGCACGCCGCGCGCCTCGGCGCCGAGGCGACGCGCCTGGCGCTGCGCGCCGCCGCGACCCGACCCGACGCGATCCACGCCCACGACGCCGCGATGCTGCTGCCCGGCCTGCTCGCCGCGCGGCGCTGCGGCGCGCGGCTCGTCTACGACTCCCACGAGCTGGCCACCGGCGTGCCCTACCGCCGCGGCGCCTGGCCGACCGTCGTCGCCGGCGCCGAGCGCCTCGTTGCGCCGCGGGCGGACGCCGTGATCGCCGTCTCCGACGGGATCGCCGCGCGCCTCGGCGAGCGCTACCGCCTGCGCCGCCCCCCGGCGACGATCCGCAACCTGCCCGACCTGCCGCCCCCCGGCGCGGCGCCGGCGCCGGACCTGCGCCGGGCGCTGGGGATCGGCGACGCGCCGCTGATCCTGCACCAGGGCGCCGTCGCCGCCGGCCGCGGCTGCGAGGTGCTGCTGCGGGCGCTCGACCTCCTCCCCGAAGCGCACCTCCTCTTCCTCGGCGCCGAGGGCGCCTACGCGGCGCGCCTGCGCGGGCTCGCCGGCGAATCCCCCGGCGCCGCGCGCTGTCACTTCCTCGCTCCGGTCCCGCCCGAGGCGCTGCTGTCCCACACCGCGCAGGCGGACGTCGGGGTCTCGCTGCTGGCGGACAGCTGCGAGAACCACCGGCTCGCCCTGCCCAACAAGCTCTTCGAGTACATCGCCGCCGGGTTGCCGGTCGTCGTCAGCGACCTGCCGGAAGCCGCGCGGCTGGTGCGGGCGCGGGGGATCGGCTGGTGCGCCGACGGCGCCGACCCGGCGAGCGTCGCCGCGGCGCTGCGCACGGCGCTCGCGCAACAGGACGACGAGGAGCTGAGGGAGCGGCTCGCGCGGGGCGCGGCCGAGTTGAGCTGGGAGCGGGAGAGGCAGCGCCTGCTGGCCGTCTACGACGCGCTCGGCCGATGAGGCTGCGCATCCTCACCCACTACTTCCCGCCGGAGGTCGGCGCTCCGCAGACCCGCCTTGAGGCGCTGGCGCGCGGCCTGGCGCGGGCGGGCGCGGAGGTGACCGTCCACACGGGCTTCCCCCACTACCCCGATGGCGAGATCAAGCCGCCCTACCGCAACCGGCCGCTGCGCTTCGAGCGCCACGACGGGGTGCGGATCATGCGCAGCTGGGTCTACCCGGCGCCCAATCGCGGCTTCGCGCGGCGGCTCGCCAACCATGCCTCGCTGGCGGCCTCGGCGCTCGCCGCGGCGCCGGCCGGCGGGCCCGCCGACGTTCTCCTGGTCGAGACGCCGCCGCTGCTGCTCGCCGGGGCCGCCGTCGCCTACGCGCGGGCGAAGCGGGCCAGGCTGGTGCTCAACGTCGCCGACCTCTGGCCCGACTCGGCGGTCGAGATGGGGACGCTGAGCTCACCGCGGGCGATCGCCGCGGCACAGCGCCTCGAGCGCGCCGCCTACCGCGAGGCGGCGGCGATCGCCTGCCCCACCGAGGGCATCCACGATGCGCTTGGCGGGCGCCCGGAGTCGGCCGGCAAGGCGGCGCTGATGCGGCCGGCGGTCGACCTGGACCGCTTCTCCGCCGCCGCTTCCGGATTTGCAGGCGCCATAGACCCTGCAAAGTCGGCAGCGGGCAACGGACGAGCGGGTATGAACGGCGGCCCGCCGCTGCGCGTGCTCTACGCCGGCACGGTCGGCCTCGCGCACGGGCTCGGCACGCTCCTCGACGCGACCGAGGAGCTGCGCCGCGACGGCGGCGGCCCGGAGGTGACGATCGCCGGCGACGGCGCCGAGGCGCCTGCGCTGCGCGCGCGGCTCGCCGCCGGGGGCCCACCCGGCGTGCGCATGCTCGGCGCCGTCCCCGCCGAGCGCGTCCCCTCGCTCTACGCCGAGAGCGACGTCGCCGTGGTCATGCTGCGCGACCTGCCGATCTTCGAGGGCGCCCTGCCGACCAAGCTGCTCGAGGCGATGGCCGCCGGGCGGCCGGTTTTGCTCGCGGCGCGCGGCGAGGCGGCCCGGCTGGTCGAGGCCGAGTCCTGCGGCGTCGTCGTCCCGCCCGAGGATCCCCGCGCCCTCGCCGCGGCGCTGGCCGCGCTCGCCGCGGACCCGGCCCGGCGCGCGGCGATGGGCGCGGCCGGGCGCGAAGCCGCCGAGCGCGACTTCGGCCGCCAGGCCTGGCTGCGGCGCTGGCACGACCTGCTCGCCGCCGCCTGAGGCTGCGCCTCGGTCAGGGCTACGGCAGGCGCGCGTAGGCGGCGAAGGCGGGCTTCGGGGTGCCGTCGGAGCGCATCAGCCCCCAGTCGGCGCTGCCGGGGGCGGGTGGCTCGTCGAGCAGGGTGAACCAACCCATGCCGGCCACATAGGGGGTCCGCCGGGCGATCGCGAAGGCCGCCGTCAGCCAGCGCGCCTGATCGGGGGCGGTGACGTAGAAGTGGACGAAGATCCTGCTCGGCTTGTCGGAGATCACCGTCCACTCGGAGAGCCAGAGGCGGGGCGCCTTGCGGTGACCCTGGCGATAGGCGGCGCGGATTTCGCGGTAGAAGGTGTCGATGTCGTTGAAGCCGCGAAAGCGCCCGATCGGTTCGTCGGCGAGATCGGGGAAGCGGCCGTCGAACGGGTTGTGGCCCCAGAGGTCCATGCGCGGCGGGCGGCCGTCCGGCAGCTTCATCCAGCGCAGGAAGAGGGTCGGCCGCACCGTCCCCCCGTTCAGAGTCATCCCGCCGACGACGACGTTGCTCGGCGAGGCCGCCTTCAGAGCGCCGTAGGAGGCATCGAGGATCCGCGCGTAGAGGCGCGGGCCGGCCGGGTTGCCGGCCTGCATCGGCATGAAGTTTTCGGCCCGCGCCGGCTCGCCCCAGATCATCCACATGTGGACGCTCGGCAGCCGCTTGCTGGCGGCGAAGGCGAAGTCGGCGAAGTCGTCCGGGTTGCGGGGCGCCCAGATCGGCGGGCGGCCGCCGTTGGCCCAGCCCGGCGCCCGCTGGATCAGGATCGCGAGGCGGATCCCGTAACGGGCGGCTTCCGCCGCCACATGGTCGACCTGGCCCCAGTCGTAGGCGGGGTCATCCGGGTTGCGCGGGTGCTTGGGCCGGGTGGGCGCGACTTCGTCCCAGTGGATCTGGTACTCGAACACGTCGACGCCGAGGCGGCTGTAGGTGGGAAAGGCAGAGCACGGCTGGCCGTTGGCGGGGCAGGCCGCGCTGCCGGCTTCCAGTTCGGTCGGCCCCCAGATCGCCTTGACCCCGTCGGCCCGCGCGGGCGCGGCAAGCGCCCCAGCGACGACAAGGCACAGGAGCGCCCCCAACAGCCCGCCGACGGGCAGAAAAGCGGAGTCGGGCTTCGCCTTTCGGCCCGTCAGCGGCGTTTTGCTGGTCATGAGTCTTCTCCGCGGCTCAATTTCTGCAGTCCGGTGTCGAGTGGGTTGAGGGCCAGGGCGCGGCGATAGTAGCGCCGCGCGACGACTGCGTTCCCGGCTCGTACTTCCAGATCACCCAACAGCCCGAGGGTGACGAAGTTGTCCTGCTCGAGGTCGAGCGCGTCGAGCAGCTTGCCGCGCGCGGCGTCGCGGTTGCCCTCGCTCTCGAGCGCCGCCGCCTGCAGGTAGAGCGGCGTCACCGAGACGGGGTCGAGGCTGGCCGCCGTGCGCGCGGAAGCAAGCGACGCCTGCGGCGAGCTGGGAGCCTGCTGGCGCGCCCTGCGAACGTAGACGCCGGAGAGGAAGAGAGTGCCGACGCTGAGGATCGCGGCGGCGAGCGCCAGGCCGAGCAGGAGCCGGGACGGCAGGCTTTCGGGCAGGGGCCCTTCGTCGTCGTCCTCGCCCCGGGCCGCCAGCCCGAGCGCCAGTACGGCCAGCCCGAAGAGGGCGGGGATCAACCACAGCCAGTCGACGCCCGACTGGGCGATCACGACGGTCCCGGCCGCGGCCAGGCCGGCTGTCGCCGCGCGCCCGCCGGGCGCGGCGAGACGCGCCCGGCCCGCGATCGCGATCGCCACGGCGAGCAGCCACAGCCCGAACAGGCCCGCGCCGATCAGACCGGTCTCCGCCAGCAGTCGCAGCGGCAGGCTGTGGGCGTCGGCGAGGTTGCGGTCGGTGCGCCGCTCCCGGTAGTAGGCGAAGCGGAAGCTGCCCTCCCCGGCGCCGGCGAGCGGCGCTTCCTCGAACTGGTCGAGGGCGACCCGCCAGATGTCGTAGCGGGGCCCGCCCACCGTCCCGTACCTGGTGCTGCCGGCGGCGCTCGATTCGACCTGGGTGAATTCGTCCCACTTCCCTTCCGCGTAGCCGACCGGGTTGCCGGCCTTGACCAGGGCCCCGACGGCGAGTGCGGAGACCAGCACGATCAGGCCGCCCGCGGCGGCCTTGCGCACGCCGCGCGCTAGCTCGGGCGAGCGCAGACCGTTGTCGAAGACGAAGGCGAAGAGGGCGGCGAGGAAGGAGCCGGCGCAGAGAAGCGCCAGCGCCACGCCGGCGTGGCGGATGTCGCCGGCGGAGGCCGCACCCGCGCCCGAGCCGGAGCCGTGGTAGGGGGCCAGCAGGGCACTCGAGCCGAGCGCGATCGCCGCGGCCAAGGCAGCCGCCAGCCACGAGCGCCGCAGGCGGTCGGGCCCGATCGCGAGCGAGACGATGCCGCCGCAGGCGAGACCGAGCAGCATCCCCCGCGACTGGGTCAGGAAGGCCAGGCCGACCAGCAGCACCGCGGCCGCAAACGCCGCCGCCCTGAGTCCCGAGGCACAGCCGCGCCGGGCGGCGAAGCCGACCAGCGGCCAGGCGGCGAAGGAGAAGAGGGCCGCGGTGCCGTTGCGGTAGCCGATCGGGTCGTTGAGGCGACCGGCGAGGAAGGCGCCGGTGTCGCCCGCGAGCAGCCGGACCTCGCCGATCAGGCCGGTCGCGACCACGCCGAGGACCAGCCCCGCCCCAACCCACAGGCGCCCGCGCGGACCCGCCGGCGTGGCGACGGCGAGCGTGAACAGCGAGGCGTAGAGGATCGCCCGCGCGGCGCCTTCCCAGGCCGCGCCGGCGCTCTCCGACCAGGCGGCGGAGAGCATCGTGTAGGCGGCGAAGACCCAGATCGCCGCGACGGCCACGGCGAGCGCCCCGTGCCGCGGCAGCGAGAGCGTCCCGGCCAGCGCCAGCACCAGGAGGAGCGTGAGGCAGAGCAGGGTCAGCGGCGCCCAGTAGCGCAGGTCGAAGGCCCCGTCCCACCAGAGCGCGACCACGGCGATCAACCCGACGAGCAGCAGGGGCGCGGCCCTGATCGCTTCCGCCGCCACGCCGTCGTCAGGCGCGCCGTGACTATCCTTGAAGGGATGGTCCGAAGGCGCCGATTCAAAGCTGCGTACCTGTTGGGTTCCCTGCTGCTGCTCGCCGCGTCCCTGCATCCGCCCACAGCATATTCGGCGCCCGGGGACCCCCCCAGCGGCAGCCCGGCCGGCGCGGTCTACCAGCTGCCGCTCGAACAGGGACGCTCCGATGCGGCGCCCAAGGGCGGCGGCGGCACCGCGGCCGAAGTGGGCGGCGGCGGCAACGGGACGGCGGGCGGCGGCGCGGCCGGTGGCGGTGGTGGCAGCGGGACGAGGGGCGGCGCGGCCGGTGCGGGCGGGGAAGCGGGCGAATCGAGCTCCCTCTACCGCAGCGAGAACGACTTCGGCTCCTCCTCGCGGGTCCCCGGCGTGGCGGCCGGGACCGGCCCCGGCGCAGCCGGGTCCGGCGGCCAGAGCGCCGGAGGAGCGGGTGCGGCGGCGGGCAGCGCGGCGATCGGCGGCGGCATCGTCGCCGCCGAGACCGCCGACACCGGCAACACCTCGATCCCCGCCAGCATCCTGCTGCTCGCCGCGATCGCCGTCGTCGCGATCGCCGTCGGCATCCTCTCGCGCCGCTACTCCCGGCGCGTCTGAGCGAGCCAGGCGAGCAGCTCCTCGACGCAGCGGGCGCCGGCGTCGCCGTCGCCGTAGATCGACGGGTCGGGCTTAGAGCCTGTCTCATAACCAGCGTGTGCGACTGGCGAGTGCCGGACCGAGCGGGGGTAGGACGCAGGGAGGCCGAATGGCAGCGCCATTTGGCCGACCGAGGACGCCGCCCCGCGAAGTGTGTCCGGTGCCGCCAGGGGTGCGCGGAGGTTATGAGACAGGTTCTTAGAACCCCGCCGCCGTCCGGTCAGCTCGGCGAGCGCTGACAGCGCCCGCTCGGGGTCGAGCCCGACCAGGCGGTTCCAACCGCTCGCGACCGTCTCCACCCACTCCGTCTCCTCGCGCAGGGTCAGGCAGGGCACCCCGGTGAGGCAGGCCTCCTTCTGCAGCCCGCCGGAGTCGGTCAGCACGGCGCGGGCGCCGCGCGTCAGGCAGGCGAAGTCGAGGTAGCCGAGCGGCTCGCAGAGCTGGATTCGGGTCGCTCGCTCGAGCGAGTCGAGCAGGCCGGTGGCGCCCAGCCGGGCGCAGGTGCGCGGGTGGACGGGGAAGACCAGCGGGCCGAAGCGCTCGGCGGCGGCGCCGAGCAGCTCGACCAGCCGCGCCAGCGCCGCGGGGTCGTCGACGTTCGCCGCCCGGTGCGCAGTGGCGAGCAGGTAGCCGCCCCGGCGCAGGCCGAAGCGCTCGAGCACATGCGAGCGGCGCTCGGCGATCGGGCCGAAGCGCAGCGCCACGTCCGCCATCACGTCGCCGACCAGCCGCGCCCGCCCGCCGAGGCCCTCGCGCTCGAGGTTCGCGACCGCGCCCCCGGTCGAGCAGAGCAGCAGGCCGGCGAGGCGGTCGGCGGCGACGCGGTTCACCTCCTCCGGCATGCGGCGGTCGAAGGAGCGCATTCCCGCCTCGACGTGGGCGAGCGGGACGAGCAGCTTGGCGCCGACCAGCGCCGCGGCGAGGGTGGCGTTGGTGTCGCCGTAGACGAGCATCGCGTCCGGCCGCTGCGCTTCGACCAGTGGCTCGAGTCGCACCATCGTCGCCCCCGTCTGCCCGGCGTGCGTGCCCGAGCCCACCCCGAGCTCGTGCTCCGGCGGCGACAGCCCGAGCTCCTCGAAGAAGACCGCCGAAAGCTCGCGGTCGTAGTGCTGACCGGTATGGACGAGGACCTCCTCGGCCCGCTGCCGCAGGTGTCCCGAGACGGCGGCCGCCTTGACGAACTGCGGCCGGTTGCCGACCACGGTGAGGACCTTCATGGGCGCAAGGCTCTCAGGCCGGCGCCAGCGCCGCGCCGGCGGCGGCGACCACGGCGGCGACCTGCCCGTCCTCCAGGGCCGGTCCCATCGGCAGCGCCAGCGAGGTCGCCGCGACCCGCTCGGCGTCCGGCAGTCCGCCCTCGGGCGCGTACTCGCGCAGCGCCGGCTGGAGGTGGAGCGGCGTCGTGTAGTAGGCGCGGCACTCCACCCCGGCCCCGGTGAGGCCCTCGGCGAGCCGCTCGCGCTCCTCGCCGAGGACGACGTAGAGGTGGTAGCAGGACTCGCCCCCGCCGGTCTCCCGCGGCAGCCCGACCAGGTCGCCGAGCCCGGCCTCCGCGTAGGCGCCGGCGACCCGCCGGCGCGCCGCCGTCCACACATCGAGTT
>Ga0157375_10002036_pt1 | contig 17430 bp, 16 predicted proteins | sample M35metaG_FD_115311 | JGI IMG/M metagenome (GOLD analysis project Ga0157375, IMG submission 115311) | Miscanthus rhizosphere microbial communities from Kellogg Biological Station, Michigan, USA - M3-5 metaG | ecosystem: Host-associated > Plants > Roots > Rhizosphere > Soil | place: USA: Michigan... | reverse complement strand
GATCGCCCAAGCCCCGCGCAACGAGATGCTCCATCTCGGTGATTCGGCCGTTCTCGAGCTTCAGCCGCACCGCGACCTCGACCGGCCTGCCGCTCTCCTCCATTACGCCGAGGAAGCCGACCTGCTGCGACACGTGATCGGGCACATAGATCTTGAACGTGGTCGGCACGGCAGAAGCGCTCTTCCAGAGACCCTCGCCGGGCTTGATCGGTGTAATGTTCTCGACGAGCCGCGCGTTCGCGGCGATCGGCACCTTGGTCGCGTCGTGCGCGACGAGCGCGGCGAGATAGGAGTCGAGGAGCTTAACCAAGCAGTTTCGGTCACACGCTGCGCCGGCCTTCGGCGTCGGATACTTCTGCTGCGCGCCGGCCGACGCGACAGCAAGCGAGGCGCCTAGCGAAGCGAGCATCGCGACGTAGCTACTTCTCATGACGTTCCGACTCCGTGGCGATCGCGCGTAGCGAAGATCATCAAGGCAGCGTCGCGAGCGCCGCTTGCGCGCATTCGTTCGCAACCGTGAGGTAGCGGCGCACCGAGTCGCCGCCGACGACGTAGGGATTCGGCGCGCCTGGCGCCCGTTGCGCGAGCGCGGGCAGCTTGATCTTCGAGCCGTCGTAGTCGGTGTGATTCGAGAGCAGCACGTCGGCGCCCGCGTTCGCGGCGAGCGTGCGCATTCGCGCGGCCGAGTCCGCATACGCTTTGAACCGGGCAGCGTCGGGCGCGAAGTTGAACAGCGTGCCGCCCCAGAGCGCCGCGACGTGCTTCTCTCCGCCGTCGGTCAGCGGGATCAAGGTCGACACCGTGCCGTTCGTGTGGCCCGGGGTGAGGTACATCGTGAGCGTCGTGCTGCCCAGCGTGAGCTTCTGGCCGTCGGTGACCACGAGATCGCGCGTCGGCTTCCAGCGCGGGTTGTCGCGATCTAGCAGGTCCCAATCCGCCGCGCTCATCAGCAGCCGCGCACCGAAACGCTGCTGCAACAGCTTCGCGCCGCCCGCGTGATCGAGGTGGCCGTGACTGATCAGCACGTAGCGGATGTCGGCGGGATCGAAGCCGAGCTTGCGCAATCCGCCGACGACCTCGTCCTCGACCGAGTAGTCGAACAGCGGATCGATCACGATGATGCCGTCGGTCGTCGTCACGGCCCACGACGCGAATTCCGTCATGCCGACGAAGTAGAGATTGTCGAAGACCTTCTGCGGCTCGGCATGCCAGCGCTCGCGCGGGGGATCCGGCGGCGACGGTGCGTTTGCGCGCGCTACGGTCGGCGCCACCGGCGGCGGCGCGCCCGGGCACAACCGATCGACCATCCCGGCGTGCTCCGCGCCGGCCGCCTGTCGCGCCGCGGCGATATGGCGGTCGACGTCCGCCGGCGCGGCGGCGGCGTGAGCGACGGCGGCTGCCGCAATCAGCATCGCCGCCCCGCTCCCTCCCCAACCTGCCCGCACGCGGTGTCGTCCGCTACGGCAACGCGAACACGACGACGCGCGCGCCGCCTGAATCGGCCGCGAGCTCCGGCGTGACCCGACGCGAAGTCGCCGCGACCAGCGACGGCCCGGTGTTGACCGCGATGTACTGCTTGCCGCCGGCGGTGTACGTGATCGGGTAGCCGCTCACCGGCGCGCCGAGATCGGCCTCCCAGAGGACCTTGCCCGTCGTATCGTCGTACGCCTTGAACTTGCCTTCGACGTCGCCGCCGAAAACGAGACCGCCGCCGGTCGCCACGAGCGACATCACGCCGGTGTGTTGCTCGTGCTTCCAGACCGTCTTGCCCTTGTCTGCCGAGATCGCCCAGACGACGCCGACGTCCTTCGCGCCCGGCGCGAGCACTTGCTCCGCCTGAAAACCGTAGACGAGCTTCGGGTCGCGCTGATCCGTCTGCGTCGTCTCGTTCATGCAGAGGTTCTGCATCGGCATGTACATCGCATTCGTGCGCGGGCTGTACGCGCCGGCAGGAAAGTTCTTGCCGCCGTTCGTGCCGGGGCAGACGAGCAGCTTCTGATCCTTGTGAGTCGGCACGACCTCGGGGTTGTCCGTGACCTTGCCGGTCGCACCGTCGATGGTCTTGACGACGTTCTGATACACGGTCGGCCGCGCCCAGAGGAACTCGCCCGTCGCACGGTCGAGCGTGTAGACGATGCCGGTCTTGCCCGGGATACCCGTGATCACCTTGCGCGTCTCGCCGGGCTTCACGCGCGGATTGATCCACGCGACCTCGCTCGGATCGGGCGCGACCGCCGTGTCGACGAGCAACCGCTCGAACGGATGATCGAGATCCCAGTGATCGATCAGATGCTGGTAGTACCAGACGATCTTGCCGGTCGCGGGATCGAGCGCGAGCGTCGAATCGTGATAGAGGTGCTGCTTGTCGACGCCGCCGAGGATGAACTTCGCGGCCGGTATCGTGACCGACGTGCCGATGTAGATCTTGTCGAGCTCGGGGTCGTAGCTCGGCACCATCCACGTGCCGACGTGCCAGCGCTGCTCCATCGGCACGTCGCCCCAAGTCTCGTCGCCGGGCTCGCCCTTGCGCGGGATCGTGCGCGTGCGCCAGAGCTCCTTGCCGGTCTTCGCATCGTGCGCCGTGATCACGCACGAGTCGCTGGTCGCGGCAGGCTGGCATTGCCGGCCCGTGATGACCTTGCCGTTCACGACGATCGGGCCCGACGACGGCCTCGCGGGCAGCGTCGGCTCGAGCACCTTCGTCTCCCAGACGAGCTTGCCGGTGCGAGCGTCGATCGCGTACATCATGTTGTCCGCGCTCGCGTCGATCAGCGTCGTGCCCCAGATCGCAATCGCGCGGTTCGTGCCGCCGTTCACGCCTTCCGGATACTTACGCTTGTACTCCCAGAGCGGCGCGCCGGTCTTGCCGTCGAACGCCTGCACGTAGTCGCCGTTGTTCGGCACGTAGATGTTTCCGGCATAGGCGATCGGCGTCGCCTCTTGGACGCCCGTGCCCATCGGCTGGCTCCAGACCTCCTTCAGCTTCGCGACATTGCTCTTGTCGACCTGCTTGAGCGGGCTGTAGCCCCAGCCGTTGAACGTCCGGCGCCACATCAGCCAGTCGCCGTCGCTCGGATGCTGGAGCATCTGATCCGTGACCGGCGTGAACTGCTTTTCCTCGGCGGCCGCGGCTGTGAACGCGCAGCCCACCGCGAAGGCGAGCGGCAAGAGTCGAAGTCCGACGATCGACATGAATTCCCCCGGCGTCTTTTTTTCGGTCGCCCGCGCGTTTATTGGCTCGCGCTCTGGCGAACGCTCGTTATATCACCGCTCGACCGTGGAGTCAGGAGAGCCGTTCGGCGCCATTTCTACTACCGGGGCGGGGCTCCGGGCGGCGGCGCACCCGGTGGCGGTCCGGGCGGCGGCGTCGGCGTGTGCGAGTGGTCGGTGAGCTCTGCGCACTTGTCGGGCGCGTACGGCACGTCCGCGACCCCGATGGTGTCGGAGCCCGTGTATTCGCCGGTGAAAATCACCGGATCGGTCGCCGTATAGCTCCTCTTGATCTTCATCGCGGCCGCGTCGTACTCGAAACGCTCGATCACGTGCAGTTGAGCGCTGTTCATGATCGGGGGGTTCAGAACACCCGGCGCGAAGCCGACCGTGTCGACGACGAGCACGTCGTTCTCCCAACGGCCGGTCGAATGTCCCGCCCGGCTCGGCTCGATCTTCGCGGGATGCGTCGCGTTCAGATGGATCGTGCGCGTGAACCCGTATTGACCGTATTGCAGCGTGATCGTGTTGCCGCTCTGCGTGATTCGGTCCACCGGTCCGTCGAACGTCCAATCGAAAAGGATGCTCGTCGTCTCGCAGCGCATCCGCGGATTGTCCTCAGGGGAGAAGTTGCGGAACTTGTCCGCCGCTTCCTTGCCGGCCGGCGTGAAGTCGACGCGCGGCCGTCCGAAACCGCCGCCGCCGGGCGGCGGCGCGGGCCGCTCGCCGGGCTTGTAGTTCCCGGCCTGGCTCACGGGCACGAGCGCTCCGCTCTTGCCGCGCGGGTCCGTCATGACGACCTGCTCCGGTGCCCAGTCGCCCGAGATGTTCGGCTCGCCGCTCGGCAACCGCGCGGGCCGAGCGCTTGCGGCCGGCGCGGTCGACTGCGCGGGCTTCGAGAGCTGCGCGTAACGGTCCGCCTTCGTGCCGTCGGCGAACGCGATCGTGTTCACGTAGCACGAGTGCGCGTCGAAACGGTCCGGCGCGCCGGTGATCGTGATCGGGTCGCCGGCCTTGAACATCTGCTCCGACCAGCCCGAGCGACGTAGAACCGTCGCCGCACGCATCTCGCATCGATACGGCGCATTCGCGCCGTCCTTGCCTGTCACCGAGAAGTAGACATAGGCGTGCGGATTCACGAAGTCGATCTTGGTCACCGTACCTGTGAGCGTGACCTCTTGGTTCGTGTCGAAGTTGCCGAAACCATGGTGCGCCGACGCTGCGCCGGTCAACGCCACACCGAGCAGCAACGCCGGTGCAGCGGATAACGGCAAGGTTGGAATTCTTGGGGCCGAGCGGCGGGACGAATGCCGAGCCATGTGCGCTCCGGATGATGGAAAGGGTGCGGCGTATTAATCCCGAGTTCGGCCCCCACTTCAACCGCCGGCTTAGGCCGCCCGGCCCCCAGTGCTAGCCCTTCAGGGGCTTGAATCGAAACGTACCGTGCTTATAATAAGCATGCTTACTATTTCAGGTGGCTCATAGCGTGACCAAACTATTCGATCCAGACAGGAGCCTTGGCGTGTTGATCACTGACGTCGCTCGCATGCTGCGGCGCAGCTTCGATCGCCGGCTGGAGTCGCTCAGCCTCACCCAGGCGCAGTGGCGCGCGCTCGTGAACATCGCGCGCACCGAGGGCCTGAGCCAGACGGCGCTCGCCGAATGCCTCGAGATCCAGCCGATCACGGTCGGCCGGCTCATCGACCGCATGGAGAGCGCCGGCTGGGTCGAGCGGCGTAGCCACCCGGCCGACCGGCGAGCCGTGCAGCTTTACCTCACGCCGAAGTCGCAGCCGATCATCGAAGAGATCCACTCGCGCGCGAACGACATGATGGCCGAGTGCGTGGCGGGCCTGTCTTCGGCCGCGCAGAAGCAGCTTTTCGAGCACTTGCAACGCATCAAGCAAAACCTCGGGTCCGCGGAAGCGAAGTCCGAGGAGACCGAAGCCAACGGAAGGACGAACGATGTCGGACGTACCCGAACTCCCCGCTTCCGCGCCGCGCGCTGAGGAAGCGCCGGCAGCCGCAGCCGCGCCAAGCGCCTCCCCCGCGTCTGGCACGTCGGCGAGCGGCACTCAAGCCGCCGCCGTATCCTCGCCCGCGACGATGGCCGGCAGGCCCGCGCCGCGGCCGCGCCGTCGGCTCGTGCGCAGGACGCTGCTCGTGCTCGGCCCGCTCGTCGTGATCGTCGCCGCCGTGTACGTCTATCTGACGACCGGCCGCTACGTGAGCACGGACAACGCTTACGTGAAGTCCGACGTCGGCATCGTGAGCGCGCAGATCTCGGGGCCGATCGTCGAGGTCGCGGTGCGCGAGAACCAGCCAGTCGCACAGCGCGACGTGCTGTTCAAGGTCGATGACGAGCCGTTTCGCGTGAAGATGCAGCAGGTCGACGCGGAGCTCGGCGCGGTGCGCGACTACGTCGAGGGCATCCGTGCGTCCTACCGCCAGAAGCTGTCGCAGCTCGAGCTCGATAAGACGAACGCGGTGTATCAGAAGCGCGACTACGAACGCCTGCAGGCGCTCGCATCGAAACAGCTCGCGTCGCAGCAGGCAGTCGACGACGCGCGGCAGAAGAGCGACGTCGCGAACCAGACGGTCGTCGTCAGCGAGCGCTCGCTCGATCAGGTCCGCGCGCAGCTCGGCGGCGATGCCGACAAGCCGCTCACGGAGCAAGCGGCCTACCTCGCGCTCAAGGCCATGCGGGACACCGCTGTGCTCGATCTCGAGCGCACCGTCGTGCGCGCGAAGCTCGACGGCGTCGCGAGCAAGGTGCCCGTCGTCGGCCAATACGTCGCGCCGGGCACGCCGATCATGAGCGTCGTCTCGAACCAGGAGAAGTGGATCGAGGCGAACTTCAAGGAGACGGATCTCACGCACGTCGTCGTCGGCCAGCGCGTCACGATCAAGCTCGACACGTATCCCGACCGTGAATGGCACGGCCGCGTGCAGAGCATCAGCCAAGCGACCGGCGCCGAGTTCTCCGTGATCCCGGCGCAGAACGCGACCGGCAACTGGGTGAAGGTCACGCAGCGCATTCCGGTGCGAATCTCGATCGACATGCGCTCGGGCGATCCCGAGCTGCGCGTCGGCATGAGTGCCGACGTTAGCATCGACACGGGTTACGAGCGCCCGGCGCCCGGCTTCCTGACGATGTTGCGCCCCGCGCGCGTCGCGGAGGCCGCGCCGTCAAGAGAGCCGAGATGAACGCCGCGAGCGGCACGAACGCGCCGCTCAATCGCGGCATGATCACCGTTTCGATCATGCTCGCGACGATCATGCAGGTCGTCGACATGACGATCGTGAACGTCGCGCTGCCGCACATGCAGGGCAGCATGTCGGCGACCCAGGATCAGATCTCCTGGGTGCTGACTTCGTACATCGTGTCCGCCGCGATCATGACGCCGCTGACCGGCCCGCTCGCGGAGCGTTTCGGACGCAAGACGCTGTTCGTCGGCGCGGTCATCGGCTTCACGCTCGCATCGATGCTCTGCGGCATGGCGACGTCGCTCGAGCAAATCGTCGCGTTCCGGATCCTGCAGGGCGCGTTCGGCGCGCCGCTCGTGCCGCTGTCGCAGGCCGTGATACTCGACATCAACCCGCGCGAGAAGCACGGCTCCGCGATGGCGCTCTGGGGCATCGGCGTGATGGTCGGCCCGATACTCGGCCCGACGATCGGCGGTTATCTCACCGAGTATCAGTCGTGGCGTTGGGCGTTCTACATCAACGTGCCTGTCGGCATCCTCGCGTTGCTTGGCATGCTCGCGTTCATGCCTCAAACCGAGCGCAGCTCGCGGCGCGGCTTCGACTTCTTCGGCTTCGCGCTGCTCAGCATCGCAGTCGGCAGCTTGCAGCTCATGCTCGACCGAGGCGACGCGGCGGACTGGTTCTCGTCGACCGAGATCATCATCGAAACCGTGATCGCGGGCCTGGCCGGGTATCTTTTCCTCGTGCAAATGTTCACGGCCGAGAAGCCGTTCATCGAGCCGGGGCTGTTCAAGGATCGCAACTTCACGGCCGGCGTGATGCTGATCTTTTCGATGGGCGTGATGATGTTCTCGACGATGGCGCTGCTGCCGCCGTTCCTTCAGAACCTGCTCGGCTTCCCGGTGATCACGACGGGATTGCTGCTCGCGCCGCGCGGCATCGGCACGATGCTCGCGATGTTCGTCGTCGGCCGCCTCGTCGGCAAAGTCGACACCCGAGCGCTCGTTCTGTTCGGCCTCGCGCTGATGGCCTACTCGATGTGGGAGATGGCGAAGTTCACCGACCAGATCGGCCTCTACGAGATCGTCTATACGGGCGTCATGCAGGGAGTCGGGATGGGCTTCGTCTTCGTGCCGCTGAGCGCGGCCGCGTTCGCGACGCTGCCGCAGCGCTACCGCAACGAAGGCACCGCGATGTTCAGCCTCATGCGCAACATCGGCAGCAGTATCGGCATCTCGATCGTGGTGACGATCCTTGGTCACGAGACGCAGGTGAGCCACGCGGCGCTCGCGGAGAACATCACGCACTTCAACCAGGCGCTGCACATGCCCGGCATCCCATCGATCTGGAATCTCTCGACGAGCCTCAGCCTCGCCGCGATGAACGCCACCGTGACGAAGCAGGCCGCGACGATCGCGTACATCAACGACTTCCGTCTGATGATGTACCTCACGCTGCTCGCGACGCCGCTGCTGCTGTTGATCAAGCCGCCGAAACGAGCCGCCGCGGCGTAACCGCTTCACGAGCGTCGCAAAATCCGCGATGAATAAGAAGCAGAAGAAGCGGAGCGGGACGACGCTCCGCAAGTCGCTCACCGCCCGCGAAGCTAACGCGCATATCCGTGGTCTGCTCGCGGACTGTGCGCCGGAAATCTCACGGCGAATGGTGGCCGCCCGGCGCAAGCTGCGCGCACGAATTCCGCGCGGCTTTGAGCTCCTCTATGACAACTACAACGGTGTCGGAATCGGCTACGGCGCGACGCAGAAGTATTCGTCACCCGTCGTGTCGATATTCGCTTTCCCTCGTTGGGTCACGCTGTTTTTCTTGTACGGAGCCGCGCTCGACGATCCGCACCACCTCTTACAAGGCACTGGTAGCCGAGTGCGTAGCATCCGTCTCGAGAGCGCCGCCTTCCTCGACGACCCACGCGTCGGCGCGCTGCTAAAGCAGACGCTGCTCCGCGATGAAACCGCGTTCGCTGCGGCACCGCGGCTGAGCACATGCCTTCAGTCGGTTGCGCGCGTGCGCAAGCCTCGCGCGCCAGCCTAATCTCTGCCCTGGCTTTGGCTGAACGAACTTTAAGCAACTTCTAGAAACGCTTCCGCGGAAGCATGGAACGCGCCGTTTCGCCCCTACGTACTATCGCTAATGGCCACCCTGCGCGCCGGTGACCGACAATGCGCGCGGTCCCACCCGCTTCGAGGATTCGTCTTGGCAAAGGTAGATCACTTCGACTCAACGGCAGTCGTGCTGCATTGGACGACTGCAGGGCTGATCGTAATCGCGTTTGGCCTTGGCCTGGCGGTCGATGCCTTTCCTAAGGATTGGGAGCACGCCGTCGTCAACACTCATTCGCTGCTCGGCCTCGCGGTCCTCGCTTTGACCGCCGCGCGCATCGCGTGGCGTCTCGGTCATGCGCCGCCGCCGCTTCCCGAGGAGTTCGGCGGCCCGCTCGTCCGGCGGGCCGCCGCGATAGTGCACTTCCTTCTCTATGCGTTGATGGTTGCGGTGCCGCTGATCGGCATTCCGGTGCTCCTCTACCGCGGCCGCGGGCTCGACTTCGGGCTTTTTCAGCTGCCTTCACCGTTCACGAGGACGCCCGAGATTTTTCGTCCGTTACAGGAAACGCACGAGCTCGCTGCCTACGCGCTCATCGGCCTTGCGGCAGCCCATATGCTGGCCGCGCTGTATCACCACTTCATTCGGCGCGACGAAGTGCTATTGCAGATGCTCATCCCGACGCGGCGATGAACCCGCGGCGCAAGCAATCGTGGCGCACGGCCGAGGCTCGACTAGTGTGCGCTCAGCGCAGGTGCAGATCGGCCGGCGGTTCCGATATCGCGCGCACGTAGCGATAGAGCGCCTGCAGGTCCGCGTCGCTAAGCACCTCGGGCGCGTACGCGGGCATCTCGTTCGCCGGCTTGCGCACCTTCGCCGCGAACGCGTCGAACGGATACGGGCTCGGCGCGATTCGCAACGCTTCGCCGCCCTGCCCTTCATAGCCGTGACATTGATAACAGCCGTAGCGCACGAACAACGCGCGATCGGCGGCCGCGGGCTCGGCACGCGCGAGCGTGAAGGTAAGTAACACGGCGGCGACGAGAGCGAGGCCGCGAGCTCGCGCTGACAAGCGATTCGTTGCTGCTGCGATTCGAATGGTCTGCATCGCTGCGTCCTCAGCGCGGCTGACACACGACGTCGACGAACGCCGGCTTGCCGCTCGCGACGACCGCGACCGCTTCGCGCAACACGGGCGCGAGCTTCGCCGGATCCTCGATCGGCCCCGCGGACCACATACCCATACCTTTCGCGAGCGTCGCGTAGTCGATGAACGGGTCCTCGAGCGTCGTGCCGATCTTCGCACTCCCGTCGACGCCGCGGCGGCGGCGCGCGGCCATGCGCTGCACGTGCATGAGCTCTTGGTGATACGCGCGGTTGTTGTGCATCACCGAGAGCAGCGGGATGTCGTGATGCACGGCCGTCCAGAGCGCGCCCGGGCAGTACATCAAGTCGCCGTCCTTCTGCACGTTCACGACGAGCCGGCGCGCATCGCGATGCGCGAGCGCGGCACCGACGGCCGCGGGCGCGCCGTAACCCATCCCTGCGCCGCCCGAGCCGCCGATGTACTGGTAGTGCTTGTCGATCTCCCAGATCTCGTGCAACGACGGGAAAAGCGGCTCCGAGACGAGCGCCCAGTCGTGCCCGCGAACTGCATTCCAGATCTCCGCGCTCAAGCGGGCCGTGCTGATCGGCGACGCGTCCCAGGCGTAGCGCATCGCGCGTTGCGCGTCCTCACGGCGCTGCGCATGCGCTTTGCGGAGCCGCTCGCCGCGCGCTTTCAGCGCCGCTTGTCCGGAGCGCGGCTGAGCCTTGCGCACCGCCTCGATCAGCGCCGGCAAGCTCGCCTGCGCGTCGCCCGCGATCGCGAGGTCGACGCCGTAGTAGCGCATGAAGTTCTGGTAATTGGACTTCAGGAACAGATCGCCCGTGCCGATCGTCACGAGCTTCACGCCGGGCTTCGCGACGCGGACCGCTTCGCGCGCGACGTGGTCGGGCACCGTGCTCACGACCCCCCAGGTGTCGCTGAGCTCGAGCCCCAAGATCACGTCGGCCTGGCTCGTCGCACCGCCGTTCAAGTAGTGCGTGTTCGGGAAGTTCATGCGCCCGCGCCGGCTCACGACCGGCGCCTGCAGCGCCTCGGCGAGCGCTACGAGCAAATCGACGCCTGATTGGTCGGACGCAACGCGATCCGCGACGATCACCGGCGACTCGGCGTCGACGAGTAGACGCGCGGCCTCGGCGAGCGCCGCATCGTCGCCGCGCGGCGGACGCGTGTGGCTCGGCCGCGGCACGGCTTCGTGCGCGACGCCGGCGGGTGCCTCCTGCACCGTGGTGTCCGCGACGATCGCGACGGGACCCATCGGCGCCGTGGTTGCGATCTTGTGCGCTCGCAAGAGCGACTCGTTGAACGACTGCAGCGACGAGGGCGCATCGTCCCACTTGATGTAGTCGCGAATCGGCTGGATGCAGTCCTGCGCCGCGTGGATCCACTCGATCGTGCGGCGCTCGTCGCCGTCAATGTAATTGCCCGCGACGATGACCATCGGCACGCGGTCGACCCACGCGTTATAGACCGCCATCGCGGCGTGCTGGATGCCGACGGTGCCGTGGCAGGCAACGACGATCGGCTTGCCCGCAACCTTCGCGTAGCCGTGCGCCATCGCGACGGACTGCTCCTCGTGCACGCACGTGATGATCTCGGGCTTCTTGTTGCCGCCGTGGTTTAGGATCGACTCGTGCAAGCCGCGGAAGCTCGATCCCGCGTTCATCGTCACGTAATCGATGTCGAGGCTCTTGAGCAAGTCGACCATGAGGTCGGAGCCCGGATCGTCGACGAAATAGCGGTCGTGCTCTTGCTCGGTGTACTCGATACCGCCGTGCTCGCGCGCGAGCTGCGCGCCGCTCGGCGGCGCGGCGCCCGCGGCCGGCTCGGCGGCGGTCTGCGCATCGACTGCATCGCCGCCCGCGAGCGCGACACCTGCAGCGGATGCACCTGCCAGAAACGCGCGGCGGCTGACGCCGTCGGATCGGTCGTCTTTCCGTGTCACGTGCAACCCCCCCGAAGCTCACGGTTGCGCGAGCATAGCACTGCGATCGGCGCGTTCGCGGTAGTATCCTGCGCGGGTACTAAGGCTCGCTCGGTCTTTCGGCTAAGCCGACGGCGAGTGCGCAAGAACAGAAACGTCGACCACGACCTGGGGGATTTAGTGACTACCATTGCTTCGAAGCGCGTCCTCGCGACGCTGCTCTGCGTTCTCGCCGTCTCGACCGCGGCATTAGCCGCGTCGATCAACCCGCCGACGAGTCCGCAGACGAGCCCGGCAATGAACGATAAGGAGAAGGCGAACCTCAAGTTCGTGCTCGACTGGTGGCGCGAAGTGATCGAAGGCGGCCACATGGAGCTCTCGTCGAAGTATCAGCACGACGACTACATCCAGCACAACCCGAACTTGCCGACGGGCCGCGCCGCGTTCGTGACCTTCTTCCAGAACGTCGTCGGCGTGAAACCGAAGAATCCGATCCCTGAGACGCTCGCGCGCGCACCGGTCGTCACCGGCGCGAAGGGCGACTTCGTGTTCCTGATCTTCGAGTCCGAGCAGAAAAATCCGAACGACGCGAACCAAACCTTTCGCTCGAACTCGTTCGAGGTCCTTCGGCTCGAGAACGGCAAGGTGCAGGAGCACTGGGACAGCCAGAAGCGGATGAAGCTGCCCGCGGGCGCGCCGGCGGCGAGCTTCGAGCAACCGAAGTCGCACCCCGAGCGCGGCAACGCCGGCTCGCTATCGGCCGAGGAGAAGCGCAACCTCGAGATCGGCACGATGGAGCTCAAGGACATGCTCCAGTACGGCCACCTAGAGCTCGCGGACAAGGTCATGGACCCGGGCTACATCCAGCACAACCCGAACGTCCCGCAGGGCCGCGACGGCTTCAAGCAATACATGAGCCGTGTGCCGGGTCGCACGCCGCAGGAAATCAAGCCCGAGTGGGTGCGCCCGCCGCTGCTCACGCTAGTGAGCGGACCGTACGTCGTGTTCCTGTTCGAGCGCATGGACAAGGATCCGAACGATCTGTCGAAGGAATACGCGTGGACGCACTTCGACGTGATTCGAATCGAGAACGGGCTCATCAAGGAGCACTGGGACGAGGCCGTTATCGCGCCGGCCACGCCGGCTCGCTGATAGGCAAACACCGGCGCGCGCCCTCATCGAGCGCGCGCCGGCTCCTCCCCGCCCAAAACGACGCGCTAGTCCCTACAGCGCGCTTGCACTAGCCCCACCACAGCACGACCAATCCGCACGCGATCGCGACGATCGCAATGAGGTCGAGCCCGCGCTCGACCGGGCCCTTGATCGGCGGGCGTTCGAGCGCCGCAAGCAATGGTCTGGCGAACACGACCGGGTCGCGATACGTGGAAACCGCATAGATCGCGAAGCCGATGCCCGCGATCACCGCGCCGAGCGACGCGTCGCGCAGGCCGGCCGCGATGAAGATCGCCGCGCCAACCCATAGGCAGCCGATCGCGTAGAAAGGAAGACTGCTCGATTCGCGAGCCCGCGGCGCGCGCCTCATGTTCTTATTCTTATTGTCCTTCTGAAGGCCGAGTCGACACGATACTACTCCGCGCCGCGCGCGTGAGCCCGGCGTTGCATAACGCGCCCAGCGCGCCAGCGAGCTAGATCAGCCCCTCCGAACGGCGCGATACCCGGCATCGATGTCGGCGACGGCCGCGCAGAGAAACCGGCGGATCGGCTCGTGCCAGTCAGTGCGGCTTAGCCTTCCAGAGCCCCATCATCCGGCCCTCGGGGTCGGCGAACAGCGTGAGCGACCCCATATCGCCCACCTGTTGCTCGTCGACCAGGATCTTGCCTCCCGCGTCGACGATGCGCTTGCGGTACGGGGCAAGGTCGTCGACGTCGATGTATATCGTCATGTTGCCGGGCCAAGGCCCCTCGCGCTCCGGCCTCACGATACCGCCGTTGATGCCCTGTCCGGCGTCGGTGTCGACCATCCGGTAGTTCATCTGGGGCCGGTTCTCGATCTTGCGACTCTGGATGTTCCAGTCGAAGACCTTCTCGTAGAACGCCGCCACCTTCGCCGGATCCCTCGACATCAATTCCCAATACACAACCGGTCTGCCCATCACTGCCTCCTTTCTGTTTGGAAACATCCTGTTCAGCCCTTCAATTGATGCAACTTTCACTCCATCCAACCCGACCGTGCCGCGTGGGCGGGTGTCTTTCGGCGAGCGGCGAGCGACGCGGCGCGGTCGCGGAGCGATTGATCGACGATCGCTGCGGTCAACCCCTCGAGCGCATCGGGCGCCGGCGCGCCGCGCCAACGCAGATCGTCGAGCGACTCGGGCAATGGGACGTCGGTGCGCAGCGTCGCGAGCCTTCGAAACAGCAGCGCGTCCTCGCGATGCTCGCGCAGGCTCGCCGCGAGCGCGTCCGAGCCGCGGACCTTCGCCGACCAGGCGCGCGGGTCGTCCGGGATCGACTCGAGGTGCGTGTACGCGCCGAGCACCGCGGACGCCGACTTCGCGCCCCAGCGCGGCACACCGGGGAATCCGTCTGCGCTATCGCCGACGAGCGCGAGCCAATCGGGGATCGATGCCGGACCGACGCCGAATTTCGCGTGCACGCCGTCCTCGTCGAGCGTCGTGCGCCGGATGCGATCGAGGCACACGACGCGCGTGCCGCGTACGCACTGCGTGAGATCCTTGTCGGGCGAGCAGATCACGACCTGCTCGACGTCGCGTTCCTCCGCAAAACGCGCCGCGGCCGTGGCGAGCGCGTCGTCGCACTCGAACTCGATCATCGGCCAGGTGACGATGCCGAGCGCGCGGCACGCGTCCTCGGCCGGACCGAACTGCGCGTAGAGCTTCGGATCGATGCCGTCGCCCGTCTTGTAGCCGGGAAAGAGATCATTGCGGAACGACTCGATCACGTGGTCGAACGCGATCGCGACGTGTGTGACTCCGGGCTCGCCAAGCAGCGCGAGCAACGAGCGCGCGAGCCCACGCACAGCGCCGACCTCGAATCCGTCGGCGGTTTCGCTCGACGGAGCGCCGTAGTAAGCACGGAAGAGCTCGAACGTGCCGTCGATCAAGTGAACTTTCATTGAGTAGCCACGAGCAGCTGTGAACCGGTGCTAGTCTAGGGCACCGTCAAGGGGGGTCCGAACCCATGCAACGCCCGATCGTGCGCAACACCCAGCTCGCCGCTTCGCTGCTCGTAGTCTCATCGCTCGCCACCGCGCCGAGCACGCTCGCCGACCAACCGCAGCCGAAACCGGCGTTCGCGGGCCAAACCCAGGCACCGGCGCCGAAGCAGAAGTCGAAGTACCGCACCGAGACGATCACGGACCAGCTCGCGGGCCCGTGGGCGATCGCGTTCCTGCCGGACGGCAAGTTTCTGATCAGCGAGTCGCGCGGCAGGCTGCGCACTGTGACACCCGACGGCAAGGTGTCGGAGCCGATCGCGGGCGTGCCGCCGGTGAAGGTCGTCGCTGCGCAGAGCTTTCACGACGTGGTGACGGATCCAAAGTTCAGCGAAAACCGCTACATCTATTTCACGTACTTCGCGCCGCCGAAGGGCGAGGCGCCGAAGCAGTGGCCGATCGAGCACTTCTATAACGATGTCTGGAACAAGTCGCTCGCCGAGCGCCGCACACTGAACATCGGCGAAGAGACCGTCGCGCGCGCCAAGCTCTCGAAAGACGAGACAAAGCTCGAGGACTTCGACATCTTGATCCAGGCGCACGTCCAGCGTCGCATCGCGTTCGCGCCCGACGGCACGATGTTCGTCACGGGCGCCGACGCGTTTCGGTTCTACGACTCGGATCTCGACAGCATCGAGGGCCGCGTGTTCACCGACAATCCGGACGTGCGGCGCAACTTCACCGGCCGCGTTATCCGGATCAACTCGGACGGTACGATCCCGAAGGACAACCCTTGGCTCGGCCGCGCGACCGTCGCGCGCGAGACTTACGCGCATGGCTTCAAAGACCCCGAAGGCGCAGCGATCAATCCCGCGACCGGCGAGCTCTGGGTCACGGACCACGGTCCGCAAGGCGGCGACGAGATCGACATCGTGCGAGCCGGCCACGACTATGGCTGGCCCGAGGTCTCGTACGGCGTCCAGTACGACGCGCGCCAACCCGACGGCCGCAAGAACGTGCCGGTCGGCAGCGGCAAGACGTCCGAGCCAGGCGTCGACGAGCCGATCTACTACTGGGTGCCGTCGATCGCGCCATCCGGCATGGCGTTCTACACCGGCAACCTATTTCCCGATTGGAAGGGCAACCTCTTCGTCGGCGCGATGGCGGGCAAGCGGCTCGTGCGACTCGTGCTGAACGGCGAGAGAGTCGTCGCCGAGGAGCCGCTGCTCGTGGAGCTCGACTCGCGAATCCGCGAAGTCCGCCAGGGGCCCGACGGCGCGCTCTACGTGCTTGCGGGCGACTCGCTCGTGAAGGTGCTGCCCGCGAAGTAACCGGCCGGGCGGACTAGCCAACGCGCGATGCTGATCCCGCGGAGCCCTATCGCGCGGGCGGCGCGCTCGGGGGCTTGATGCCCTTCAGCGACTGATACGCCATCCGCGTGTAGGCGTCGGCGGTTAGGAAGCCTTGCGCATTCGCCCATCGGTCGCCGAGGCCGTTGATCGGCTTCGCCGCGACGGCCTCGTCCTCGCTCTTGCCTTCGTCGATGAGCTTCTGAACCCGCGTGCGGACCGCGACGAGCATGTCGTGGGTCGCTTTGAGCGCATCCGCGCTAGCGGGCTCGCCCTCGTCCGCCTGGATCTTCGTGTTCGCGTCGGCGAGCGAGAGCATCTTCGCCTCGGCCGCTATCGTCCCTACGAGCGAGCCGCCCGAAGACATGTCGAAGAAGGGATAGCTGGAGTCGCCGCCGAACGTGCCGCTCGCATGAATCACGTTCGCGCGCTTGAAGTGCACGAGCGTGTCGTTGTCGGTATGAGCATTCGGCACGTGCACGAGCTCGACCGTCTCGCCGTCGAAGTGCAAGGTCATCGCGTCGACATAGGTGACCTTAGGCAGCGCGGCCGGCGGCGACGGCGGAATCGTCTGGTTGAACGCCGCGAGATATTGACCCTTCGCCATCCGCTCGCGTAGGCCCTCGTGCGCGACGATCAACGCGCCGTCCTTCGCGATCGCCTCGTTCGCGCCGAAGTGGTCAGCGTGCGCATGCGTGTTCACGACCCACTTGATCGGCTTGGTGCTGACTTTCGCGATAGCGGCCTTGATCTTGTCGCCCATCTGCGCCACGGAGGTGTCGACGAGCAGAACGCCTTCGTCGCCGACGAGGATCAACGAGTCGCCTCCCTGCCAGCCGAGCAGATAAACGCCATGGCCGAGGTCGGTGGTCTTGATCTCGAGCTTCGAGTAGTCGATCCGCGGTTGCGCAAATGCGGGCGCGTAGCAAAGCGCGGCTAGACCTGCGGCGGCCAAGACTCGTCTCACGTATTTCCCCTCCGTCTCTGAGCAGATTCGGCGACGGTGCTGTGACTCTGCATGGCGCCGAATTCGCGATGGGCGCTCAAATCGGCGTCGCACCGGTTCGCACCGGAAAGCTGCGAATCGCGATAGCCGGAGCGAATCTCGTGCACGCGGACTCGCCGGCCATCGACGCTGAAGCGCGCGCGCCAGTCCTTCACCGCGAGGACGAAGTCTTCGCCGTCGCGCCGGATGCGCCGGTAGGGCTGCGGCTCGGGGCCGAGCGCGAGCGTCGTCGTCACGCGCTCGCGCAGCGAGAGGCTCGTGCGCGCCTCGACCCAGGCGGCCTGCCCCGCCGCCGCGTCGTCCCACTGCACGTCGAACGCCACGATCGGATCGGCCGCGACGTCGAGCCAGCCGTTGCGCGCGTCGACGATCGCGTCGGTGTAGGCGACATAGGGCTTGAGGTCGAGCACCGGAGTGCCGTCGAGCATGTCGATGTCTT
>Ga0157375_10002035_pt1 | contig 17430 bp, 26 predicted proteins | sample M35metaG_FD_115311 | JGI IMG/M metagenome (GOLD analysis project Ga0157375, IMG submission 115311) | Miscanthus rhizosphere microbial communities from Kellogg Biological Station, Michigan, USA - M3-5 metaG | ecosystem: Host-associated > Plants > Roots > Rhizosphere > Soil | place: USA: Michigan... | reverse complement strand
GCACGCGCGGGACTTCCTGACGGGGTCAGAGCCTCAAAAACTGCGCCGTTGCTTGCGTCGAGTGACGACCCTTGAGCGGTGCCGCTCTTGCTCATGCCGCAGGGCACGAAGCAATGGCGCTAGATCAGCGAGCACACTCAGTGCCGCGCGGAGTTGTTCGTCGAACAGGCCCGTTGCAAACAGCACTCCTGCCCGCTCGGGGCTGAGCCTCACCTCAGCCCCGCCTCGATATGACGGCGTAGACCAGGGCGCAGGCGGCGAGCAGGGCGAGCGCGGTCACCGCAGACCACGCGCTACCAGTCGAACAGGACGGCGGCCAGGCGATAGCTCAGGTGGTTGAGCAGTCTCACTGCGGTGTCTCCTCGTCGGTCGGCCAGGACGGCATCGAGCAGAGTGCTCCGCAGGTCGGACAATCCAGGGAGGTGCGCCGCCACAGCAGCCGCGCCCCGCACCTCGAGCAGGCCCAGGGCAGGGTGTGCTCACTCATCGTCGGCCCACCAGGTCAGTAGTTGGCCCAGGGTGTGCCGCTGTGAGCGGTGCCAGTGTGCCCGGCCGGGGTGCGGGTGAGGCTCCATGCAGGCGATGCTCACCAGGTCACGGTCGCCGGCCGCGTCGGCGAGCGGGTCGGCGATACTCGGCGGCCAGGGCACACCGCAGGTAGGGCACCGGTCGAGGTCGATCATGCGGTGAACCAGTCGCGGGAGGGGGCGAGCGGGGCCCGGCGGGGGAGGCGGTGCGTGGCGAACCAGACCGCTAGGTCGGTGTCGCCGCGCACCACGTTGCAGTTGTAGTGCGCCGGCCGCAGGTTGGCCTCGACGTCGTCGGTGCCGCCCTTGCTGCGCGGAATCAGGTGATCGGCGGTTGTGGCGCCCGGCAGCCGGCACAGGTGGCAGACATGTCCCCAGCGGGCCAGGGTCTCGCGGGTGCGTTGCTGGGAGTACCGGCCGCCCCAGGTGGGCAGGCCGGCCGGGCGCGGGGCGCTACCCACGACGCGCCCCGGGCTCGCACTCCGGGTGATAGGCGGTCGCCCATGCCGGATCGCGAGGGCCGATGAAACGACCGCATCCGTAGCACTGATTAGGCACTGTGCGCCGACGTGCGGGCTCTAGGGGCACGTTCGGGGCCCGGCCGGTGTCATCCAGCCGGGGTGCCGGTGCAGGCTCGCTGAGCGGGTGCAGGCGGGCTTTCTGCTCGAGTCCCTCGATGTAGGCGGCTGCGAACAGGTCACGCAGGGAGGTGAGGTCGATGCTCACCGGTCCCCCTCCTCTCCCTCGTTGATGCGCAGTTGTTCTTGTCCTGGCACGGGCGGCAGGTATCGCTCGACGTAGGCGGTCGCGTCGTCCTGGTCGGCGGCGAGGTGCTCGAGGCGGCGCCGCCGGCTGCGCTCGGTGCCCAGGTCGACCACGCCACGGACGGGCACCATGCGGACGGTGTCGGCGATGCCGTCCGCGCAGGCGGTGCACAGGTGCCCGTTCGCCTCCCAGGCGGCCCGGAGGGTCGGGGTGTCGCAGAGCTGGCACTCCGGTAGGGGCTCACTGACCCGGATCGTCACAGGATCACGTGCCGGGTCTTGATGGTGCGCAGGCCGGGGGAGGCGCCGCCGGTGACCCGGGCGAAGGTGTAGACGTCGGCGCGCAGCGGCATGAGCACAATCTCGGCGACCCGGTTGGGGTCGTAGCCGAGCAGCTGCGCGATTTCCTCGACCGCCCCGCGACTGACCGGGTCACCGGTGCGCACCTCGTCGACCTCATGCTCATGCGGCACGCGCGGGGTCACTTCGCGCCTCGCAGCGCCGCACGGGCCTCGACGAGGGTCGCCTGTCGGGACGGGTAGCGCCAGTGCCCGTTGCGGGCCTTGTAGCCGACCAGGTCGCCCCGGGCACGCCACAGCGGCAGCGTCGAGCGGGCGACGTTGAGCAGGGCGCAGACGTCGCGAGCCGGCAAGAGCTCGCCGTCCCGGGCGGGGTCGTATTCGTGCATAACGTTCAGAGTAGGCACGCGGGTGACAGTTCCCAGCGTGTCGGGTGACGACACGCTGCGATAACGGGGGATGTCCCCAGGCTTTCCACAGATCGGGGCGAGTTGTCCACAGATCGGGGCCTATAGCTCCGCGCTCGCGCGCGCGCTGTACCTCTGGTTACTTAAGCAACCACTACGGCAGATATCTCAACGTGAGGTAACTACCGGGGGTTAGGGGGGCTACGCCCCCCTATGTCGGCAGAGCCGACCACGTAATAGCGTCGCCGGTCACCGAGAGTGACCGGGGCTAGGCGTGGCACGACCGGTGGCCCGACCGCGTTGAGCGGGCAGGCTGTGCCGATCGCCGACCGTATGCATCCGGTCAACGTGGTGCGGGGTAGTTCCTTAGGCGCGGGCGACGTTACTTGGTGCGTGTCGCGGTCGGCAACGTCGACACGCCGGGCCTCAGGGCCGTATCTTCTGTCCCAGAGACATCCGGGTAGGCGGTCGTCGCACACTCCCTGCCGGTGTCCCAGCGGCCCCGGCGCGCGCGAGTGGTTGAGGATTCCTTAGGCCGGTTCATCTCCCACTCGGCGCCGGGGCCGCACTCATCTGCATGACGGTGTCGTCGGCGAGGTGCCGGCCGACCGGCCGGGGGATCGCCCCGGCGACCTCATACACCGCGTCGGCGATGTCGCCGGTGTGGTTCATCAGCACACCGGTGTTGCGTTCGGTCTTGACGGTGCTCGCCCGGTTGGCGAATTGCAGCAGCAGGGACAACACCCCGGCCACGCCGCCGCCGATCTGCGCGACCAACTTGAGCATCGGGTCGGGGTCGACCCCCTGCACGGTCAACCAGGTGATCGCGGCGATCGCCAGGGCCAGGACGGCGCCGACGGTCAGGATGCCGACGATGACGGTCGACGGGGTGACCCAGCGGTCAGACTGTCGCTGTGGCACGGGAGAGCTCCTCGAGGGGGGCCCCGCCGGGCCCGGCAGGCGAGTGAGGGGCGGCCGGGCCCAGGCGGGGAGTGTGTGGATGGGTTATCGGCGGGCGGGGCGACGGATGTGACCGGCCGCGCGCAACTGCGCGGCCGACCGGGTGCGGAACAGGCCGGCGCGGAAGTAGGCGGCGGCGAGCTTGGGACCAATGTTGGTGCCGTCGGCGGAGGGGATCGCCGACCGGTGCCCGAACTCCGCGTTCCACCGGCTCGTGATCGGGCCCCATTCGCCGTCGGGGACCAGGTCGCCGCAGGTGTGCCGGTAGGCGGGGTAGTAGTCGGCGAGCCACGCCTGCCACGCCTGCACGCGCGGCCCGCTGTTGCCCTGCTCGCCGCGCAGATCGGTGCCGGCGCCGCGCAGATCGGGCCCGGACCAGCCGGGGGAGGGCACCGGCCGGGCCGGCGCCGGGGCGAAGATGCCCCAGGGTTTCGGGGAGTCGAACTGTGCGGGGTTCAGCGACACCGACACGTGCCCGTGCAGCACGTGCGGATTGGTGCCCTTGTACTCGCGCCACCCGGACCAGTCGGGCGCGGTGATCCGCCCGTTCAGGATCAGATAACCGCCGTTGAGCACCTGCGGTAGCCGGCCGGCGGCGGCGGCGATCCGGGCCCGCTCGAACGCGGCGGCGAGATTCAGCGCCGGGTCGTTCGTGAGGTCCCCGGCGCGGACGACCCCGACCCCGTGGTTGTCGACCAGCCACGGGTTGTGATCGGTGGCGCGGCCCAGGGCGGCGTGCCGGGCGTCGCCGATGGTGCCGTCGCTCGAGGTGCGCCGGTTGGGCGCGGCGGCGTTCGCCTCCTCGAAAAGGACTGCGATCGCCCGCGCGATGCGGTGCGGGACCGCCCCGCGCGCCGGCTCGGCGGGGTGCCGGTCGGCGGCCCGCTGCGCCATTTCGTAGGTCTTGGCGGCCGGGGTGCGCGGCGCCGGCGCCGGGTCGCCGGCGAGGTGATGCGGATACCCGGGCTCGCCCTCGAGGTCGCCGCTCATGCGTGACCCTTCTCGATGACGACCAGCGCCGCCTCCTCGACGTAACAGGATGATGCGGCCGAGCAGCGGCCCTGCAACTTCCATGTATGTGAGCCGGCGGCCGGGGTGTGGCTGTACTGCCGGTAGGAACTGCGCCGGGGCGCCCCGGTCAACAGCACCGGCACGGCGGACGGGCCGCCCCGGTCATCGGTGGTGCCGCCGGTGATGCAGATGACCCGGTAGTCGACGGTGCGGTCGGCGCCGGACGCGCCGTTAAACGCGGTCGCGTCGAATCGGATGCGCACCGGCCGGCCGGCGCTGGTCGCGGTGACGGTGAGCAGATCGGACCATCCCGGCGAACCGGTGAGCAGTACTTGCCCGGCCGGCACGATCGAGGCATCGCCCAGGGTGTAGTCGCCCAGCGGGCGCCCCTCGACGGCGGTGACCCGCGCGGCCAGGGCGGCGAACGTGGTCACATCCGGCGGGGTGATGCCGCCGCGCCCCAGCGCCGCGTCGAGGCTCTCGGCGACCTCCTGACTGGTCGCGCCCAACAGCTTGAGCGGGGTCAGATCATCGATGTAGGCGATGCCGTAATTCGTAGTGTGATGAATCGTCAACGGGTCGTCTCCCCCTTAGGTCACGAACGGCATGGTGGCGGCGGTGTAGCCGGCGCCGATCGACACGTGCGCGCAGTCGCCGACGGTGAGTGAGTCGTCGAGGTCGACCAGGCGGACGGTGTTGTCGGTGGCGGCGTAGGCGGGCATCAGGCCCGGCGGAAAGTTCTGGTTCACCGCGCCGGCCAACTGCGCCTGCACGGTCCACTGACCGGCGGCGTAGCCGATGGTGCCGCCGATGATGCCGACCAGCGGCGGCACCCCGACCTCCGGTAGCCACGACCGGCGCAGAAAACGCCACGTGCTCGACTCGACGCCGGCGAGCAGCAGGGCGACCTCGGCGGCGTCGGCGAACGGGGTGCGGGCGGTAGCGAAGGTGACCGGCTCGAGGCGGGGGAGGGCGGCCTCACTCAACGCCAGGGAGGCCCACTCCGCCGCGCAGTCGGCGGCACCGGCGGCGTTAGCGTGCATGGTGTCCACGGTCAACGCGCGGCGGCCGGTCGTCTCCTCCCCGGGCGAGGTCGCCAACTGCACCTCGCTGGTCGCCGACGCATAGCCGGCGGCGACGTCGAGATAGCCGACCTGCACGCGGGTCAGGCGCGAGGCGACGTCGGCGACGATCGACCCGTCGTAGCCGAACCGGCGCGCATCGAGCCACGACCCCCCGACCGGTGAGCAGGTCGCCGCCCACTTGCCGCCGGCCAGGGCGAGCATCGCCGAGTGCAGCACGTCGCCGCCGGCGGCGCCGGCGGCGATGAACCGGCGCAGACCGTAGGTGAACTTGTCGGCGCCGGGGTCATAGATCAGCGGCCGGGCGGTCGAGTCGAACAGCCGGCGCAGCAGCGAGAGCAGGTCGACGTCGAACACATCAATCTGCGCGGCGGTGTAGGTCGCCCACCCGGGGTGCACCTCGGCGGCGGTCACCAGGCCGACCGGGAGATGCGAGACGATCCGGGCGAGGCGGGCGGTGAACGACTCCGCCGGCCACAGCGCGCCGGCGGCCTGCTGTAGGTAGTTGGCGGCGTCGACCTCGATCGACGAGGCGTCGAGGGTCACCGCGATGCCGACCCGCGACCCGTCGGGGGACTCGTAGCGGTCCATCGTCATATCGGTGATGCGGCCCCGAAAGTTGGTGCCGGTCGACCCGGGCGCGGACCAGCCCAGGCGCATCACCTGCCCGATCAGGTCACGGCGGCAGGCGAAGACGCGGCCGGGGGAGGTGTCGAGCACCGTCACCCGCGCGCGCGCCGGTGTGGTCTGCTCGAGCACCGTCCCCCGACCCCAGGACAGCGACAGGGAGTTCACCGCGACCAGCGCCGGCCGGCCGCCGGCGACCAGACCGGTCGCCACGGTCAACTCGGCGACCTGCAAGGTCGGGACCGCCTCGACGGTCACGCGCGGGCCCCGGCGACGGTGATGCCGATGCGCCGGGCCCGGCGGTCGAGCAGGGCGGCGACCTGGTCGGCGACCGCGACCGGGTCGAGAGCACCCTGAATGGTGATGTTGTAGGTGTCGCCGGCGGCGATCACCGCGCCGCCGCCGCCGGCCGAGCTCGAGGCGGCCCCGAACAGGCCCGGGGCGGCGCCGCGCAACGCCGCGCCGGGGGCGGCCCCGAACATGCCCGGCGCGGCGGCGGTCGGCCCGTGCCCAACGGGTTTCATGGCGCGGCCCGGTGACCCGAAAATCCAGTTCATCACCGTCGCGCCCTTGTCCAGAATCCAGGCGATGTCATCGACCACAGCGCCGATAACGTCGCCGACGGTCTGGAATGCGACCTTCAGGGCGCCGCCCAGAAACGGCGCCAGCTTGTCACGCACGAACGCGAAGAATGGTTGCATCTTGTCGTAGATCGCTTGGAACTTGTCTTTATTCTCGTCGATCTTCTCACCGATCGTCTTAAACGCATCGCGGGCGCCCTGAATCGCCGGGCCCAATTCGTTCTTAAACGCCGGAATCACATACGTCTTGACGAAATCCCAGATCGTCCTAAAGGCCGGCACGACCTTATCTGAGATAAAACTTCCGATATCCGAGAAGACCGGTAGCAGATTATCTTTCGCCCACTGACCCAAATCCTTGAGCACCGGCAGCACATCGTTTTTGACGAACGTGCCCAGATCGGTCAGGAACTTATTGACCGACCCACCTTTCTCGGTGAGCTTGTCGAACCACGGCACCAAATCATCCTTGATGAAATTGATGAACTTGGTGACGACCGGGAGCAGTTTCTCACCCAGCTTGGCCTTCATGTTTTCCCACAGCGCACTCAGGCGGGCGGACGCGCCGGCGGCGGTGTCCCCTTCCTTCGCGAACGCCCCGGTCGAATCCTTGGTCTGCTCCATCACCAGGCCCAGGGCGGCGTTCGCGGTCGCGGTCTTGAGCGCGGAGCCGGTGAGCTTGTCCTGCCCTAGGCTCGCCAACCGGGCATTAATGTCACTTTGCTTAATCGACACCCCGTAGCGTTCGATCGGGTCCGTCTCCCCCTTGAGGACACTCGACAGCGCGGACACCGCGTCGGCCGTGGTGCCCCCGAAGGTAGCGGCGAGGTCGGCGCCCTTCCCGATCAGGTCTTGGGTCTTGGCGGTGACATCGCCGATGTTCATGCCGGCGCCCTTGAGTTGCGCGCCCAGGACGGCGGCCAGATTCTCATAGGCCGACGTCGACAGGCCGACGGCGTCGGCGGCCTTTTGCGCGGACTGTTCGATGTCGATCGCCCAGTCACCGAACACCGCATTGATCGCGCCGGTCGATTGCTGTAGGTCACTCGCCGCGTCGAACGCCGCCTTACCGAGGACGGCCAGGCCCCCGACGGCGGTCGCGATGCCGGCGGCGGCCAGACCGCCCATCTTGCCGACGACCCCGCCGAACCGGCTGGTCGCGCCCTCCGCGTCGTCGAGCGCCCGGACCCCGTCGCGGGCATCCCCAGTGATCTTGAGTGCGAGCGTTGCGCCCCGGGCCACGGGTCATCCTTCCGATTGATCGAGCAGGGTCAGGGCGGTCGCGACGGTCGCATCGTCCTCGAGCTCCCAGGCGGCGAACGGAATGTTGGTAGCGATCGCGAGCTGCACATAGAGTGCGGCGATGCTCCCTACCGGGTAGGGTCCGCGACCGCCTCCCGCACCGTGTTGTAGTCCTCGAGCACCTCGGCGAACTGTTCGAACCCCAGCGTGGTACGGCCCTCCCGGCGGGCGGCGTGCCAACACAAGAAGGTCATGGCGAAGTTGGGGCCCTGCTCGAGGCCGGGCCATTCCTTGTGCTTGGCGGCGGCCTTTTCGTAGGCGATGCGGTCGCGGTTGACGGTGCGCACCCGGTAGGAGGTGCCGTCCTCGAAATCGAGGTCGACGAACATGCCGACCTGCCGGTGCTTGGGGGCGGCGTCGACGTCGTCGACCTGGTCGACGTCGTCGACCTCGATCGGGGCGGTGCGCAGCGGTACGGGGTTGGTCACGGTCCGGGTGTCCCTTCGATGGTGTCGATGATGTGCTCGAGTGCGGCCAGATACCGACCGGTCCAGGCGTCCTGCGAGGCGACCGCAGCGTCATAAATCCACGGCTGCGCGGCGATGTGCTTGTTCGGCCAGCCCCAGTGAATCGGGCCGGCATAGGGCACCGACGCGCCGCCGGCGCGCACCACGGCGGCGGTCTGCGTACCGGAGCCGCGCAGACTGCCGGCGAGCCGGCCGGTGCGGTGCGGGGTGTGCGGGGCCGCCGCCGCCTGCACGACCCGGGCGACCTCGGCGTGCGCGTCCTTGAGGTCTTGCAGCGACACCCCGGCCGCCTTGAGGGTGCGGCGCAGGTTGCGCAGCCCCTCCACCTCGACGGCCGGGGCCCTGCTCATCCGAGATCGTCGACCAGTTCCGGTTCGCCGACGAACGCCCACTTCAGATCGGAGGTGTTCTTGGAGCCGACGTCGCCGCCCACGTCGAGCGGGTCGACGACGACGGTGCCGGTGATCGACCGGCCGCCGTACGGGGTGAACGTCGCCGGCTGTTCGGTGCCCTTGTGCGCCCACGAATAGTCGATGATGCCGCCCGGGTACAGATCGTCCTGCTCGAGAGTCGCCTCGAGGGTGGCGGTGTAGGTGCGATCGCCGGCCGAGGTCGACCCGTCGAGCATCGGGGTGTCATCGGAGGTGTCGACACCCCAGGTCACCCTCGCCGCCTTGCAGCGGTTGGAGAAGTCGACGGGGGAGCCGGCCGAGCCGACGGTGAGCACACCGGGACCGAGCTTGCGGACGGTCGGGGTCGGGGACGTCATGAGGTTTCCTCGCTCAGTTCTAGGTCGACTGCCAGCCGGTAGGCGGGCAGGGCGGCGGAGTTATTGGGCAGCAGGACGGCGGCGGCCAGATCGACCGGGGTCGCGACGTCGGCGAAGGGCAGGTCGAGGGACAACAGGCCGGCGAGCGCGTCATCGAGGAGGGTCATGGCGTGCAGCGTGTCGACGTTCGGGACGATGGCGTACAGCCACACCTCGAGCGTCGCGTCCCCGTTCAGCCGCACATCCGTGATGCCGCGCGGCTGCACCCACACACAGGACGGGTTGAGCTCCTCCGGGTCGACGGAGACGGAGTCGAACCCGGCCGCCTTGATCCGGGCGACCAGGGCGGTGCAGGCGGCGGCGACGTTGATCATCACCCGACCACCGGCGGCGCCCAGGTGCCTAGCTGCAACTGCATCGCGATGTCGGGGTCGTTGCGCTGCACGTAGACCGGTGCGTCGGCGGTGAACGTCGCCACACCCTCGACGGAGTTCCGCCGCCGGTAGAGGCGGGCGGCGAGCATCGTCGCCCCGTTGATGTGGTCGGGCGACCACGACCCGTCCGGCAGCGGGGACAACCAGCGGCGCACGACGGCGTTGACGGCGGCGACGGTCGGCGCCAGCTTCTCGAGCACCGCAGCGTCATCGTCGGATTTCGAGAGTTGGCGGGCGACCGCCGCCGCCAGCGCGGGCCCGGGGGCCGGCGCCGGCGGCGGGGTCGTCACGTGAGCGGCAGGGAGATGATGCCGCCGGGGCGGTCGAGTGAGATGCCGGTGTAGCCGAACAGGCCCCGGTCGACGCCGCCCCGGGCGATGTCCTGCGCCTCGACCCGCACCGGGGTCGACCCCAACTCGCGGAAGGTGGCGGCGTTGCGGACACCGGCGACGATGGTGCCCTTCGCCACCTTGCTCGAGCGCATGAACCCCTCGGGCTTGACCTTGAGCAAGCTGAGGAACGCCGGCAGGTCGAGGTTGGTGAGCTCGGACAGGCTCAACCAGTCGGCGGTGTTCATGACGATGTAGTCCGGGCCCTTGCGGACGCGCGGGGTGTCCTCGAGGACGGCGGTCGCCAGGGCGGCCGCGCGCAGCACATCGGCCTGCGCGACGATCAGGTTCCCGACGCCGGTCGTGTAGCCGGCCGGCAGCGAGTAGGTCCAGACCGTGTTGTCGTCGTCGTCCTTGAGCACCGGGTAGTCACCGGGCGTGGTGAGGTCGACGGCGTAGTCGACCAGGGCGGTCGCCGCCCGGTTGTCGGACTCCTCGAGATAGGACTCCACCCCGGCGGCCCAGAACTCCGCCCAGAACTCCGGGTCACTGAAGTCGACGAACTTGCGGTCGATGTCCCACGCCCCGGCCAGCCGGGTCGCCTTGCCCTTGACCGCGACCACCGACACCGCGTTGCTCGGCACGGCGGTCTTGTCGCCGGCGTAGTCGGCGACCTTGGGGCGGTTGACCCACTGCCAGCCGGTGAACGCCCAATCGGTGAGCGACTTCTGCCGCATCAGGGACGTGAACTGCCGGGAGTAGGACGCGCCCTCCCACAGCTTTTCGCCCAGCGCCGACCGGTTCTGAAAGAGCTCCATGCCGGTATTGGTGATGTCGACCAGGGCGGCCCGGAGCTCCTGCGAGCCGGGGTTGCGGGCGAGCCCCGCCTGCAACCGGGCGGCCTGCATCACCACATCGTCGGCGTCCGGTGCCGGGGCGGCCGACGGCGGCACCCCGGGCGACGCCGGGGCCGGCAGGGCACCCGAGGGCAGGCCGGCCGGCGCGACGGCGGCCTGCAGGCCGGCGAGGTGCGGGGCGAGCGCCGCAGCGAGCTGCGTGTAGTCCAGCGCCGGCGTCGCCGCCGGCTCGGCGGCGGGCGGGGTGATGGGCGGTGCAGTCACGTGCGGGTCTCCCTGATCGTGAGCGGACGCGGCGACGGATGTCATCCGCGACGATGGATAAGCCTGAAACGGCACGGCGGCGACCGCCTTGAGCAGCGAGTCGACGACCGTGGTCGAGTCATCGGCGGCGTAGGTCACCTCGATGACCTCGAGGGACAGACCGCCCCGGATTGGGCACGTGGGGTCGGCCTCGGCGAGCAGCACGTCGCCGACCGGCAGGGCGGTCACCCGGAACTCGGCGTGCAGCCGCTCGGGGTTGTTGTCCAGGCGGACGGCGGCGCCGGCCTGCTCGCCCTCGCCGCCGGCGACCGCCGGACTGCCGTCGGCCGGGGTGTGCCCGCGCAGCAGCAGCACCCGCGCCGGGGTGTCGGCCGGCAACCGGATCGAGCCGGGCGCGAACCGCTTGCGGCCGGCGGAGGTGTTGCCGTACTCGCCGTAGGTGACGACGGTGCCGGTGATGGTGCGCCGGGCGGTGTCGGCGGCCTGGATGACGGCGCCGGGCGCCTCGAGGATCAGGGACGTCGTCACTGTGGGGTCTCCCCTGTCGGGTCGGCCGCCGGCGGCGGCGTGGTCAGGCCCGGGGCCGGCGACGCGGACGGTTGCCCCGGCACGGCGGCGTCACCGCGCAGCCACTCCTCGAGGTCGAACGCGACCCGCCGGCCGCGCGGGTGTACGGGGTCCATCGACAGGCACGCAGACACCGCCGACATGTAGGTGCCCAGCCCGTAGTCGATCAGCCGGCGGTCGTTGTCCCGGCTGGTCGTGTACTGCAACGAGGACTGCGACAGGGTCGCGTCGATCGTCTCGGCGGGGATCGACAGATGCCGGGCGACGTCGACGGCGGCGGCGTTGCGCCCCTCGACGACCAGGTGTTGATCGAACGTGCCGAGCTCGACGGCCTTGATGCCCGGGGAGAGGTAGGCGACCCCGCCGTTCTCACCCTCACGGGCGGCGACCCAACCGTCGATCAGGGACGTAACGGTCACCTCGGCGGGGTCGTCGCTGAACTTCTTTAGCGGCACCGACCCGGCCTCAGACTGCAACGCCAGATAGGCCGACGGGTGTTTCGCGGCCCGGTTGGCGGCCCGGTGCAGATCGGCGGCATGCCGGACGGACTCGATGCCGTCGACCAGCAGCCCCTCATGCGGGCCGGCGATCAGCACGACTTCGTCGATCCGGGCCGGCTGCAACGACACCCCGCCGGACCCATCGGGCTTGTAGATCAGGACCCGGTTGGTGTCCTGCTCGAGGTCCCACTGCCCGATCGGGATGCGGTCCAGTTGCAGCGGAAAGCCGTCGGCGGCGGAGTTGGCGGTGCGCCGCCAACACGACCAGCCGTAAAACACCAGGTCATCGAGGGTCCACAACATGCGGTGGAACGGGGACATCGCGGCGGCGTTCGAGGCGATCCAGCCGGCCTCCTCCCCCGCCGGCAGCCGGTACTCGCCCCGGTAGTCACCCAGCGGAATCCGGGCGACGGTGCCGCAGATGATGTGCCGGCCACGGGCGACCGCCGGCACCCGCATCGCCTCCGCGCGGGTCAGGGTCGCCGGCACCTGCGCACCGAAGATGTCTGACCAGACCACCTTCGCCAGATTCGCCGGCGGCGCCCAGGGCGATGCGATGCCGGTCGAGGTCGCGCCCGGCAGCAGGGTCGCCGCCGCCGCTAGATCGGCCGGTGCGATGCCGGGCCGCAGCCGCGCGAGAGCTCCCACGGGTCGGAACCCTGCCACGACGGACCGCGACGACACGCGCACGCCGCGCAAACTCTGCACGTTCTGAACGATCTAGGCGACACTGTGCCCACATCGACCGGCCACAACGAAAGGCACGACCATGCGCACCCTTCGCCGCCTCGCCACCACTCCCCCGCCCGGCCTCGCCGGATGGCGGGCGGAGCTCCTCACCTTCGCCGTCCTACTCGGCGGCATCGCCGCGATGCTCGCCGGCTAACCTCCCCCTCGGGGACGCGACAGGGCCCGCACACCGTCGGTGGTGTGCGGGCCCTGTTGATGTGGTGGGGCGTAGTGGGGAGTAGTGGGGCGGTCACCCAGCGTCGAGGGAGTAGGTGCCCATCAGGCCCCGGCGGGCCGCCGGCCGGTAGGTGATCCGGCCGGCGCCGGCCAGGCGGCACAGCGTCGCCGACGCGATGCCGTGGTGCCACCGGGTCTTGCGGCGCACCTGCTCGACGGTCAGGCCGGCCGGGCCGGCGGCGGCGAGCATCTCGAGCACCCGCGCGACCCGGGTGCGCGGCGGCGCTGAGCCGTGGTCGGCCACCGTCTGCGACGGGATTTCGGTCGCAGCCTCTCCGGTGTCAGCCGCCGCCGCGCGTCGCGATTGTAGTGCGGCGTTGACGGTGCCCAGGGACACCCGGAACGGGGCCGCCGCCTCGCGCTGCGACATCCCCGCCTCAACCATCGCGGCCAACTGGTCGGGGGAGGGCACCACGTGCAGCAGGTCACCGAACTCCGCCGCCAGATAGGCGGTCCAGCCGGCCAGGCGCCGCCCGTAGCCGAGGGCCTCATGCGCCCGGCCGCGCCACAACTCGATCAGTTGCTCATGCGCGTCGGTCAGGGTCAGGCGCAGCCGGTCGGTCGCCGCGCGGGCCTGCGCGACGTCCAGGGCGACGAGCACCGGGGCGGTCATCGGGCGGCCCGATACTCGACGGTGACGACACAGTCGGTGTCGCCGGTGTTGGGATTGATGCGCGCGGCCTGCCGGCGGGCGGCGTCGCGGGCCTGCGCCTCGGTGATGTACGGCGTCACGAAGGGCCTACCGCCGGGCCACTGCCCGATGACCTTCCACGGGCGCGTCACGCCTCGCTTGCTCACGCCACACCCCGCAGGAGCTCATCGCGCACGCCCATCGAGCGGACGGTGCCGGTGCGCAGGTCGCGCACGGTGCAGTCACGGTAGAAGTCGCCGTCGATGACGCGCCAGTGCTGCGACACCGCGACGACGGTGTATCGGGGCCGGTTCCTCTTCATGCGTTCAGTATCGACCAAAACGTTCAGCACCTTGACCCGACACGCCCCCCTATCGGGTGAACAAAGCGTTCATATCTGAACGCTTGCGACTCTCTGTTGCACGTGAAACACGCACAGTTACGAGAATACGACGAAGGGGGCGACCGGGGCCGGCGGGTTGCGCAGCACACCCCAGGCGGCCAGGGTCGCCGCCTCGAGGGTGGACACGTCGCCGGCGGAGCGGGCCCGCGACCACACCCAGGCGCCGTCGCCGACGGTGCGCCGCTCGGCGATGTCGGCGGCGAGGTCCAGGGCCTCATGTTCACGCAGCCGCAGCCGGGGCCCGGCCGGGTCGGTGATCCGGTCGAACGCGTCCTGGCAGGCGGCGGCGTAGTCGCCGCCGGCCAGATGCAGCAACTCGACGCCGGCGACCTCGAGCTGGTCGGCGACCGGGCCGGCCGGGCCCCGCCGGTCGATCGCGATGCCCTGCCCGGCGTCGCGCAGTTGCAGGCCCCGCTCGACGGTCCACGACCGGCCGGGGCGGTGCTCGAGGATTTCCACGTGCGGCACCCCGTTGCCGTCGAGGACGGCGGCGGCGATCGCCGACGCGGAGCCGTCGCCGGCGGTCGCGATGCCGTAGGCCGCGCGGCCGGCCGGCAGGGTCGCCGGGGTGCGCGCGGCCGACCACGCCTCGAGCGGAATGACCCGCTCCCCCGCCCCGGTCGCCCGGTTGCCGTAGGCCCGCGCCCAATCGCCGACCCGATCCCCGAAGGTGACCCGGGCGCGGCGCAACGCCTCGAGGTCGACCGTGTAGCCGATCGCCGGATGGTGCGCGGCGATCGCGGCGAGGTCCTCGGGGTCGACGTCGTCGGGGATCGACCAGTCGAACAGGGCGATGCCCGGCTCGCCGGCGTAGGCCCGTTCGATCAGCCCGTGAAACCAGGTCGAGGAGCGGTCACCGCGCGTCGACCACACCCACGTCTGCGCGCCCGGCCGGGTCAGTTGGGTCGGGGTGATCGCCTGCATGAGCTCGGCGCCGCGCAGGTCATCGAACGACCAGCCCTCGTCGATGTCGTTGTGATCGGACTGCCGGCCGTGCAGCGCGTCGCGGGTCGGCGGATGCGGGCGGAGCTCGGACCCGTTCGCGAAGATCAGCCACTCGGAGCCGGCCGCCTTGCGGCGCTCGGCGATCAGGTCACGCAGCGGTGACCCCATCAACACATCGGCCAACTCGCGGTGCTTGTCCCGGGCGTCCTGCCCGGTCTGCGCGGTGTCCCAGACCCGGCGGCGCGGGCCCTGCAACGCGCGCTGCACCTGCTGCGCCTGCTTGAGCGACGTCTTCCCGGCCTGCCGCTGCACCGTCACCACACACACCGGGTAGACGAACCGGCCGGCGTCGTCGACCTCTCCCCCGACATCGGCGACCAGCCGTTGCCAGGGCATCAGCGGCATCGTCATCGCCTGCGCGGTGCGCGCGACGGCGGCACCCATCGTGCGTCGAGTCGGGTCGCGCGGGGTAGCGAACCGGGGCGGGACGAGCAGCCCGGTGCTACTCCGCTCGACCGAAAGCGTCACGCAACCATTCTGGAGTCTCGGCGGGGCCCGGCTGCGGCAACGCGGGGCCGCCCGGCACGATCGCCGCCGGCAGCCGCAGCGCGTGCAGCGTCTCCCGGTACGGGGTGAGCAGGGCGGCGACGGCATAGGCGGGCTTACTCATCCGGTCCGCCTGGTCCAGGGCGCGGGCGGCGACCAGGGCGGCGGCGGCCAGGCCGGCGTCGACCTCGAGCACGGTGCCGTCGGCGACGCCGGCGGCGAGCGCGCGATGCAGCGCGACCTCGCAGCCGCCCGGCCGCGCGGCCGGCGACGGGGACAGTTCGGTCAGGCCGAACAGCGCGTCACCCTGGTCGACGCTCACGCCGCGCCCCGGGGCGCGTCGACCGGGATCGCCGCCTCACCGATGCCGTGCAGCAGACCGGCAAGGTCGCGATGATGGATGTAGCCGAACCCCTGGTCTCCGTAGTCGACGCCGGCGGAGTTCTGCCACACGAAAAACGGGCCGGCCTGACCCTGCGGCCCGCGCAACTTGATGCCGACCACGGCCAGGCAATGCCCCAGGCCCTCGTCGTCGCCGTCGAGGCGCACCAGACCGCCGGGGCCGGTCTCCCACATCCCCGACAACCACGGCACCCCGATCACCAGCGGCGACCGGCGGGCGAGCAAGGTCTGCGCGACATCCTTCGTGCCGAACGCCCAGAGGTAGCCGGCGAACAGGCCGGCCTCGACGCCGGCCTGCATCGCGGCGAGCACCGAGGTGCCGGCGTAGGACTCCCCCGGTAGTTCGTCGATCTGCTGCGCCCGCGCGTACACCGACTCCGCGTCGTCGAGGGTGAGCATCGGCGCCCCGTGCGACGGGTAGGTCACCAGCCGCAGCGCGTTGACGGCGGCGACGGTGCCGCAGCCGGTGCAACAGGACTGTTCACGCAGCGAGGCGCCGGCGAGCACCTGGTCGAGCACCGGGCCCGGGGTGAGCAGCACATCCTGCAGCGGCGCCGACCCGACCAGCCGCGACCGGATGCCGTAGGCCAGGGAACGGGGGTCATGCCGCGACCGCCACGCCGCCGGCGGCGTCGACCGTTCAGAATCGAACGCTACCGGGGCCGGCGCCGGCGGCGTCGGGGACAGAGACGGGCCGACCGGCGCCGGCGCCGTCGACTCTTCCACCGGAGGGAGGAAAGGCGACCGAAACGGGGTCAACGGGTCCGACGCGGCGACGTCGAGATAGAAGCCGTCGGGGACGTCGTCGCGCAGCGCGTCGGCGAACTCCTGCGCGGTGATCCGGGGCTCATGCGTGGCGCCCTGCGCGGCGGCGGCGATCGCGTCGAACGTCGGCACCAGAGCGGGCGCGACCTCGGCGAGGGTGCGAGACGTCGCCGACCACTCCTCGGGGGACGGTTCGTCACTCCCCCGCTGCAACGCCTGCGAGCGCATCGCATCCATGCCGACCTCGAGGCGGACGGCGGCGGCGAGCGGGTCGACGGGGTGCAGATCGCGGCGCCGATGACGCGGGTCGCGCGGGTGAGAGGTCACGCCGGTCATGATTCCTGACTCGCCTGCCGCAACGCGGTGAACACACCGGCGACGTAGCCGGCGGTGCTGAACACGCTGTTACGGATCACCTCGAGCGCGACCAGGACGACGACCGCGCAGGACGCGACCGCCGCCCGATCCCACCAGCCGTCGACGACGACGAGGACGATGAGCAGCAACCAGGCGACCGCCGGCCAACCGTAGAGGCGCGCCGGCTCACGCAGTCGCCACCGGGCGAGCCGGCTCAACTCCGGGGTGCGGGTCGAGGTCAGGCCGGTCATCGCCGGATCACTCGCGGCTCAGCGGCGGACATCAGGCACGGCATGAGCGCAGAAAGCTGTACGTCGGTTGGCTCGCCGTCAAGGAACAGCGTGTCGGCGGAGCGACCTCGCCAGTCGCTACCAACCGAGCCGAACAGGATTGAGCCGCCGGCGTGGCGCCGAATGCTCTCGCTACCGTGCGTGCGGCGCACCACGGCATCGCGGCCAGCGCCGCGTTCGGTCATGAGGTCGAGCCACCATCGGGCGGCGTGTCGGGTCGGTGCAACGAGGATGACGCGGCGGCCTGCGCGCATCTCCTCGAGGAGCTCGCCGACATCATCGGTAGTGATCGGATCCATTTCCGGGGCCTTTCGTCGTAGGGGGGGTCCCCCCCCGGGGATCCCCCCTCGTCGCAGCGTTGGGGAGAAAAATGGAAGG
>Ga0157375_10002034_pt1 | contig 17430 bp, 18 predicted proteins | sample M35metaG_FD_115311 | JGI IMG/M metagenome (GOLD analysis project Ga0157375, IMG submission 115311) | Miscanthus rhizosphere microbial communities from Kellogg Biological Station, Michigan, USA - M3-5 metaG | ecosystem: Host-associated > Plants > Roots > Rhizosphere > Soil | place: USA: Michigan... | reverse complement strand
CCTCCATCTGGAAGAAGTAGGAGACGTAGTCCATCCGCTCGACGAAGGGGATGACCTTCCAGTAGCTCTTGTCCTCGCAGGACTTTTCGATCCCGGTGTGGACGTAGCCGATCACCGGCTTCAGATCGCGCACGACCTCGCCTTCGAGGTCGACGACCAGCCGCAGCACGCCGTGCGTCGCCGGGTGGTGCGGGCCGATGTTGATCGTCATGACCTCTGACCTGTCAGCCGCGGGTCCTGTCGCGGCCGCTCCGAGGCCCTCAGCCGCGGGTCCTGTCGTGCCGGCCTCCCCCATGTGCTCAGATCCCGCTTCGCGGGCTCTTCCGCTATGGGGGACCCCCGCCGCCACGCCACCCGCGGGTGAGAGGTCTCTGTCCAGAGCTTCAGCCATATTGGCGCTCGTTGTAGGTGAAGGTGACCGGCTCCCCGCCTATAGGGAAATCTCTCCGCTGGGGCCATCCCACGTAGTCATCAGGAAGCAAGATCCGCGTCATGTCCGGGTGACCCCGGAAAACGATGCCGAAGAAATCGAACACCTCGCGCTCCTGGAACTCCGCGGTCGGGAAAAGCTCGACGCAGGAGTCGATTTCCGGTAGCTCCTCTTCCGTGGGTGGCGCGGGGGTGGGGGGGGTCGAGGACGGACCGTGGCCCGCCCGCAGCGCCCCCCCCACCCCCGCGAAAGGACCCGCGGCCGAGGGGTCGCGAAGCATCGCTTCAGGACCCGCGGCCGAGGGGTCGCGAAGCATCGCTTTGACGCGCAACCGCTCGACCCGATCGCGATTCAGAAGCTCGTAGTGCACTCCGAAGCGAAAGGAAGCCGGCAGGTAGTCGGCGGCATGCAGGCTGGAGAGGAAGCTGTAGCCCTGGCCTGGCGCGTCGCGCAGCCAGGCGAGGACGGCGAGGATCTGCGCCGGGTCGACGATCAGCGCCGGCCGGCCGCGGTCGAAGCTGGTGTCGAGCACCGCGCCGGGGTGGTCCTGCTCGATCTCGCCCCGGATCAGCTCGAGTCCGGGGGCGTCAGGCACGGATCAGCCCCCGCGCCCGCTCGTACGCCGCCGCCGCCTCCGGACTCGGTTCACTGCGCGGGCCGCCCCGCGCCCACTCCTCGGTTCCGCTCGCGTCGTAGCGCTGGCGCCAGCCCTGGTCGGGGTTGCCCATGATCTTGCGCTGCAGCTTGGTGAAGCCGTAGAGCACCGCCTCCGGCCGCGGCGGGCAGCCGGGAATGTGGACGTCGATCGGCATGAACTTGTCGGCCCCCTGGACCACGGCGTAGTTGGAGAACATGCCGCCGCTGGAGGAGCAGGCGCCCATGGAGATCGCCCATTTCGGCTCCAGCATCTGGTCGTAGAGGCGGCGGACGACCGGCGCCATCTTGATCGAGACGCGGCCCGAGAGGATGATGAAGTCGGCCTGGCGCGGTGAGGCCCGGCCGGCCTCGGCGCCGAAGCGGGCGATGTCGTAGCGGGCGGTGACGGCCGACATCGGTATCCCCTCGATCGCACAGCAGGCGAGGCCGAAGGAGAGCGGGAACATCGAGTTGGCGCGCGACCAGTTCAGCATCTGCTCGAAGCGGGTCATCACGACCCGTTCCTCGACGTAGCGCTCCAGCTCCTCGCCCTCGAGGTCGCCGCGCAGCATGTCGCGGGCGCGCAGCTGCCGGTCCCGCATCGTCTGTCGCTCTACCTCCAATCGAGCGCACCCTTTCGCCACACGTAGACGAAGGCGACGAGCAGCAGGGCGACGAAGGTGACCAGCTCGCCGAGGACGAAGAGGCTGTCGGCGCCCTTGAAGATGACCCCGATCGGGTAGAGGAAGACGACCTCGATGTCGAAGAGGATGAAGAGCATCGCGATCAGGTAGAAGCTGACGCCGAAGCGCATCCCGCCCGACGGCTCGACCGGGATGCCCGACTCGTAGGGCTCGGTCTGCCGGCGGCTCGCGGCGGTCGGCCGCTGCGGCCGTTTCGGGCCGATCAGGTGGTTCAGCATCACGAAGGCGCCGCCGACGCCGAGGCCGAGCAGGGCGAAGACCAGGATCGGGAGATAGGACTTGAGCATTGGTGGGAGGTGGAAGCCGCGGCGGCCGTTCCGGGGCGGGCACTCGCGCCGCGCCGTCGCCGCCTGCAACCGCTGTTATACACCCACCTTGTGACAACTTGCTACATAGTGATTTTCCGCATCAGCAAGCCGAATCCCGACCCTTTCGGGCGGAAATAAGTCGATGCCGGAGGTCCATCTCGTCGTCGGCTGTGCGCTGATCGCGCTCAACCTCGCGGCTTTCGCTGTCGGCGGCGTCGCCTGGCTGCGCAGCCGCCCTTCGATCCCCTTCTGGTACCTGCTGCGAGCGGCCCAGGTATCCGTCTTCATCCAGGCGATGCTCGGCGGCCTGCTCGTGCTCACCAACCACAAGCCCGACAGCAGCCTGCACTACCTCTACGGCATCCTGCCGCTCCTCGTCTCCTTCCTCGCCGAGGGCGCTCGCGCCGGCGCCGCCCAGCGCGAGCTCGGCGACGTCGACTTCGAAGCCCTCCCCGCCGACCACCAGCAGTCCCTCGCCCTGGCGATAGTCCGCCGCGAGATGGGGATCATGGCGGTCAGCTGCGGCGTGATCTTCTTCCTCGCCCTGCGCGCCGCGGGCACCAGCGGCGCCTTCTGAGCGACCTCTCGTCGAGACTGCGATGGCGTGCGTCGACGCGCCTCTGCGGCGAGCGGCGCCCACGTCGCCTTCGTCCTCGACCCGATGGCGACAATCTCGCGGCCGTCTGCCACCGCGCCGCCCAGCAGCTACGAATCGGCTCCGGTCTCGGCCTCGTCGGGGTTGGCCGCGCGCTCCAACCTTCGATAGAGGGACGGCCGCAGGCGGAGCAGCGCGGCGGCGAACAGCGCGCCGGTCCCGAGGAAGGTCAGCGCGGCGACCAGGGCCGACCACTCGACGACGCCGACGAAGAGGCCGATGAAGGTCGCGAGGACCGTGAGCCCGGTGACGATCGCCCCTATCTCTGACCGGATGAGCTTGCGGACGGGCCCGATCCCGAGCGTCGCCAGGACGCCGATCGCCGCGAGCACCGTCAGCGACCAGCGTCCCAGGACATCGATCTGATCGTAGGGGGCGTGACGGCCTCGATACGGAGATCCGCTGTCCGGTGCCCGTCGTACCAGGTTGTCCTCGGGAGCCTGGACGTAGTCGCGGAGTTCGTCCGCGACCACGCCGGGCTTCTGGCACCCCTGCTGGCCGAGGCGTTCGTCGCCACCCGCCGTGACCGCCCGCGCGAACACGAGGGCGTCCTTCTCCGTCGAGGATTCCAGCGCTTCGGCGGGGGTTCGCCCCCTGTCGAGCGCGATGCTTTCGTTCTGGGTCACCACGAATCCCCAGGTCGGGTGCTGGTCGAGGCTCATCGCGCTGACGTAGATCCGCTCTTCCGACGGTATCCATCCGAGGTCGCTGCGGCCATGCTGTTCTTGCGGTGAGAAGGACGCCGCCTGTTCGCAGTCGACGAAGACCTGCTCGGCGCTGCCGACGTCGAACGTGTCGACCACGACGTGGCGCAGCGCGATCCGGACGACCGCTCTGGCGCCCGCGATCCCCGCGCCGAGCAGGCCGATCGCGAGCAGCGTCCACCCGATCGCGATCCGGCGCCTCATCTCAGCATCGTTCGCCTATGGGCTTTTCTCCCTGCAGAGTCGTTCTGTACCAGAGCGTTTCGGCCTTGAACTCGGCGTGGCGGCTCCATCCGGAGAGGTCGAGGGTGGCCTCCAGCGTGTAGCGCTCATCGCATGCCGGGACGGAGGCGAGCAGGAGCTCCCCTTCGAAGGCGCCGGCGTTGGCTCGGCTTCCCCTGACCGAGAAGAGCGTCGTCTTGGCGCCCTGGAAGAGGACGCTCAGCCGGCCGGGGAGCGGCGGGGGTGCGATCCCGCAGCGGGCCCCGGGGGGTTGGCTCGAGGGGTCGTAGAGCCTCAGCAGGGCGTCGTAGCTCGAGCTGTTGCCGTTGCTGTCGTTCTCCGTGTCCGCGTGAAAGACGTACTGGCCGGGACAGGGGAGCTGCGAGACGTCGGTTGAGACGCTGAAGACGCCGGGCCGGTCTCGATCTACGCTTCTCCCGCGCAGAGCGAGCGCCGGGCTCGCCAGCCCCTTTTTCGTGACCTCGAGCCCGATCGCGACGCTCGAATCCCCACCGAGAGTGCGCACGGCCGCTGTCGCCGGCAGCACGAAAGCGAGCGCAAGCGTCGCCAGGCCGCCGCGCGTGAGCAGCCGTGCCCCGCCTCTCGTAGACGCGCTCCCTTGCGTAGATCCTCCTGGACCACTTGTCGATTCCCAACCGACGCCATGACTGTACCGCTTCGGGACTGGAAGCGTTTTGTCTCAAGCCGGGCGAGCTCAGCCCAGCGCCCGGTACTCGCCGCCATGGAAGACGAGGGGGGCCCCCTCGCCCGTCTCCAGGGCGGTCACCTCGCCGGTGACGATCACATGGTCGCCGCCGGCGATCACGTCGCGCAGGTTGCAGGCGACGAAGGCGAGGGCGTCGTCGATCGCCGGGATGCCGTCGCGCTCGCTCCAGCCGACCCCCTCCCACTTGTCCGCCACCGGGGCCTTGGTGGCGAAGGAGCGGGCGATGGGCTCCTGGCCGGCGTGCAGGACGCTGACGCCGAAGCGGTTTGCCGCCTGCACGGCAAGCAGCGTGCGCGAGCCACGGTCGAGGCAGGCCAGCATCAGCATCGGCTCGATCGAGAGCGAGCAGACGGCGTTGGCCGTGGCGCCGGCCGGACCCTCGGGCCCGGAGGCCGCGACGACGGTCACTCCGGTGGGCAGCATTCCCATCGCTGCACGGAAGCTGTCGGGGTCGAGAGGACTCATCGCTGGTCCGAACAATATGATGCGCGCCGCGTGCGACCCGCAATCGCCATAGCTCTGGCCGCCCTGGCCACGCTCACTCTCGCCGCCTGCGGTTTCGGCGAGGAAGGCGTCTCGGTGTCCAAGAGCGACCCCGACTACAACGGGGCCGTCCTCTTCGCCACGCACTGCAGCGGCTGCCACACGCTGAGCGCTGCGGGGACGCAGGGAACCGGGAATCGCAGCGTGCGCACGCAGGGTCCGAACCTCGACCAGCGAACCGAGACCTACGACGATGCCCTCTTCGCGATCCAGAACGGCGGCTTCTCCGGGGCGATCATGCCGCAGAACATCGTGGTCGGCCACGAAGCCGAAGAGGTGGCCCGCTTCGTCGCCAGGTACGCCGGCGAAGAAGCCGAAGAATCGCCGCGGCCTGGCCAGCCCGCTCCGTAGCGAGATCTTCGATGCTTGACCTGAAGCTGATCCGCTCCGATCCCGAGCGGGTCAAGCGGGCGCTTGCCCGCCGCGGCGCCGCCGAGGAAGTCGATGTGCTGCTGGGGCTGGACACGCGCCGACGCGAGTTGCTACCCGAGATCGAGGGCGCCCAGGCGGAACGCAAGACGCTCTCCAAGCAGGTCGGCGAAGCGAAACAGCGCGGCGAGGACGCGGCCGGACAGATGGAGGCCGTGCTGGGACTGAAGCAGCGGATCGAGACCGGCAAGGCGGAGCTCGAGCAGGTGGAGGCCGAGCTGGACCGGGTCGCCGCCGCTCTGCCGAATCTTCCCGATCCCGAGGCTCCCGACGGGATGACCGAGGAGGACGCGGTTGTCCTGCGCGAGGTCGGCGAGCGCCCCAACTTCGAGTTCGCGCCGCGCGACCACCTCGAGATCGGCACCGCACTCGGCCTGATCGACATGGAGTCGGCGGCGCGGCTCTCCGGCTCGCGCTTCGCCTACCTCAAGGGCGACCTCGTGCTGCTCGAGCTGGCCCTCGCCCGCTTCGCGATCGATCTGGTCCGCGGCGAGGGCCACGAGCCGGTCGTGCCGCCGGTGCTGGTCCGTGAGGAGGCTCTCTTCGGGACCGGCTTCCTGCCGGGTGACCGCGACCAGATCTACGAAGTGCCGAAAGACGAGCTCTTCCTGGTCGGCACCTCCGAGGTGGCTCTCGCCGGCCTGCATGCCGGCGAGATCCTGGAGGCCGAGCGGCTGCCGCTGCGCTATGCCGGCTTCTCCCCCTGCTTTCGCCGCGAGGCCGGCGCCGGTGGCCGCGACACCCGCGGCATCTTCCGCGTCCACCAGTTCGACAAGGTCGAGATGTTCTCGTTCGTCGAGCCCTCGCAGTCGGCCGCCGAGCACGAGCGGCTGCTGGCGATCGAGGAGCGCATCCTCGGCGAGCTGGAAATTCCGTACCGGGTCGTCAACGTCGCCGCCGGCGACCTCGGCGCCCCGGCGGCGAAGAAGTACGACTGCGAGGCCTGGATCCCGAGCCAGGAGCGCTACCGGGAGCTGACCTCGTGCTCGAATACCACCGATTACCAGGCACGTCGCCTCAATTGTCGGTACCGGTCTGCCGATAACGAAGCGATTCAGGCCGTGCACACCTTGAACGGGACGGCGGTGGCCGTGGGACGAACGATGATCGCGCTGATTGAGAACAGGCAGGATCGGGAAGGCGGATTCACGCTACCTAATATTTTGCACCCTTACGGCTGCCCTGAGAGGATCGCACCACGATGAGCACCACCGTCCGCGACGCCAAGCGAGTAGTCCTCTGCGACGACCACGAGATCGTCCGCGATGCGATCAAATCGCGGATGGCCAACTCGAACACGCTGCAGATAGTCGGCGAGGCGTCGAACGGCCGCGACGTCGTCGACGTGGTCAAGGAACTCGAACCCGATGTCCTGATCATCGACGTCGAGCTGCCCAAACGCGACGGGATCGAGGCGACCAAGGAGGTGCTCAAGGTCCGGCCGCGGACCAAGGTGATCATCTTCACGGCGCACGCCCAGCCGGACCTGTTGGCGCTGGCGCTCCGCGCCGGGGCCTCCGGCTACGTGCTCAAGTCGGCGCCGGCCGAGGACATCGCCCGGGCGGTCAAAGCGGTCACCGGCGGCGGCACCTTCCTCGGCGGTGACTTCGCCGGCGGCAAGCCCTCGGAGGTGGAGAAACTGCTCGACCTCTCGCCCCGCGAGCGCCAGATCCTCGAGCTGCTCGCCGAGGGGCTGCGGGTCAAAGAGATCGCCGAGCGCCTCGGCCTCAGTCCGGCGACCGTGCACACCCACGTGCGCAACGCGATCGCCAAGCTCGAGGTCGACACCCGCACCGAGGCGGTCGCGCTCGCCGTGCGCTTCAGCTATCTCGGCGCGGGGGGAGGCGTCAAATAGGAGGGAGGTCGGGGGTGTCGTTTCGGGCGCTATCCGGCTTTGCCGGTAGCGCCGCGCCCAAAACGACACCCCCGACCTCCCTCTATCTGGCGCTTCGCTCGGGTTTGAAGCTGAAGCGCCCTACTCGCTGTCGAAGCTGAGGGCGCAGCCGTTGATGCAGTAGCGCCGGCCGCCGGCCTCCGGCGGGCCGTCGTCGAAGACGTGGCCGAGGTGGGCGTCGCAGTGCCGGCAGACGACCTCGGTACGGCGCATCATCAGGCTGTTGTCGGGTCGCAGCTCGACGTGCTCGAGGTTGGCCGGCTTGGTGAAGCTGGGCCAGCCGGTGCCGGAGTCGAACTTCGTGTCCGAGGAGAACAGCTCGGCGCCGCAGCATACGCAGCGGTACATGCCCTCGCCCTTCTCGTCCACGTACGGGCCGGTGAAGGCGCGCTCGGTGCCGGCCTTGCGGGTCACCTCGTACTGCTCCGGGGTCAGCTGCTCGCGCCACTGCTCGTCGGTTTTCTCGATCTTCTCCATTTGGCTCCTTTCTCTACTTCCAGGGTACGGAGCGTGTCCAGGGCGTTGGGGGTCGCCTCGTCGGAGTTGAGATTCGCTCGCTGCGCTCACTCATGATGTTGGCGCCGCTTCGCGGCAAGGATCACTCGCCGGTGCGCCGCTTCGCGACACTCTGACGAGGCGACCCCCAACGCCACATACGGTGCGCCGCTTCGCGAGGCACTCCTACGACGTCCCCGACGGCGCTGCTCAGCCGCCCCATACGATGCGCCGCTGTGAGAGAGGCCTTCTACGAGAAAGCTGAAGACGGGTTCGTGTCCACGGAGCTGACCCGGGGGCCTTGGGATCCCGGTGCTCAACACGCGGGACCTCCGTCGGCTTTGCTGGGACGGGAGATTGAGCGGGTCGCGGGTGGCGAGGGGTTTCAGGTTGCTCGGGTCACTTTTGAGATTTTGAAGCCGGTGCCGATCGGACCGGTTCGGGTCGAGGCTGAGCTGGTGCGGCCGGGGCGCTCGGTACAGATGATCGAGGCGACGCTTTCCGGTGAGGAGGGGGAGCTGATGAAGGCTCGGGCCTGGCGGATTCGGACCAGCGAGATCGATATTCCGGACGATGTCGCGACCTCGCTTGCGGCGCCCCCCGGGCCCGAGGGGGGCGGTGAGCCGGAGTTCTTCTCCACCGGCCAGGACGTCGGCTACCACACGGCGATGGAGTGGCGGTCGGTTGGCGGCGGCTTCCTCGAGCCGGGGCCGGCCACGGTCTGGATGCGAATGGGATGCCGGCTCGTCGCCGGCGAGGAGCCCACGCCGTTGCAGCGGACGCTGGTCGCGGCCGACGTCGGCAACGGGATCAGCGCCGTGCTCGACTGGCGCCGCTTCCTCTTCATCAACGTCGACCTCAGCGTCCACCTCGAGCGGATGCCCGTGGGTGAGTGGGTCTGCGTCGACGCCGTCACCCTTCCACAGCCGAGCGGGATCGGCACCGCCGAGTCCGTCCTCTTCGACGAGCGTGGCCGCATCGGCCGCGCCGCCCAGGCGCTGCTGATCGCCGAACGCCCCTGATCCGCCGGATGTTGGTCGTTTGCACCCCCTGGAGGGGGGTCAAGCGACCGCACGTGCAAGGTGACTGCGGCCGCTGACCGCGAAGGCGATCGTCGCCATCGAGACGAGGGCGATCATGGCCGAGAAGAGGAAGGCGCCCTCGTAGTCGGTGAGCGCGGCGGCGACGCCGGCCAGCGGGGCGCCGAAGCCGATGCCGGCGTCGAAGAAGGCGGTGAAGGTTCCCAGCGCCGCCCCGCGCCGCGTTTCCGGCACGCGGTCGACGACGATCAGCGACAGAGAGGGATAGAGCAGCGAGAAGGCCGCCCCCATCGCCATCGCGCCGGCGATCGCGACGGCGAGGCTGTGGGCGATGCCGATCGTCACCAGTCCGATCGCCTCCACGAAGGCTGCTGCCATCGCCACCCGTAGCGGGCCGATGCGATCCGGGAGGTCGCCGCCGACCAGCCGGGTGAGGACGACCATCGTCGCGAACACGCCGAAGACGACGGCGCCGTGGCCGACGCCGCGCTGGTCGAGGTGGAGGACGACGAAGGAGGCGACGGTCGCGTAGCCGAGCGAGCCGAGCGCGAGCGCGGTCCCCGGCCTGACCGCCTCGGGGGCGATCAGCGGGTGGTGCTCGTCCTCGGCCGGCTTGGGGTGGAACGGGTCGGGCAGGCGCAGCGCGATCAGCGCGCCGACCAGCGGCGCCGCCCCGGCGAAGAGCCAGACCGCGGTGTAGCCGGAGGCGTGGAGGAGCAGCTCGCCCACCAGCGGCCCGACGCTGAGCCCGGACCAGACCGCCAATCCGTAGAGGCCGATCACCCGCCCGCGCCGCTCCGGCGGGGCGATGTCGACGATCCAAGCCGAGCCCGCGGTGAACACCGTGCCCTCGCCGGCGCCGAGGAACAGGCGGGCGACGATCAGCCCGGCGATCCCGAAGGGCAGCAGGTAGAGGAAGCCGGCGACGGCGACGAGGACCGAGCCGAGCAGGACCGCCGGCTTGCGCCCGCGACGATCGGCGAGGCGCCCGGCGAGCGGGCGCAGGAGGAGGCCGGTGATCGCGTACGAGCCGATCACCACCCCCACCGCGATGTTGCCGCCGTCGAGCGGCCCGTGGACATAGCGGGGCAGCACGGGGAGCACAGCGCCCACCGCCACCAGTCCGGAGAAGGTGACCGCGAAGACGCCGGCGAACGCGGCGCCCGGTCGCGCCACCGCCGAGGGCGCGCTCCCGGTCATCGGAGCAGAGCAGGCAGGTCGTCGATCACGTGGTCGGGCGACGGCGTCGCGGCCTCGGCCTCGACTCGCGTGCACGCGCCGGTGAGGACGAGCACGGTCGCCAGTCCGGCCCGTTGCCCGCCCTCGATGTCGGAGGAGACGCGGTCGCCGACCATCGCCACCCGTTGCGCCGAGGCGATCCGCTCACGCGCCATCTCGAACAGGTGTGGCTCCGGCTTGCCGCCGATCTTCGCTGTGGCTCCACTCGCCGTTTCCACGGCCGCGAGGATCGCCCCCGTCCCCGGCCAGGCCCCGCCGGGCATCGGCAGGGTCGGATCCCGGCTGGTCGCGAACAGCGCGGCGTCCCCCTGCAGCGCCAGCGTCGCCGTCAGCAGCTCCTCGTAGTCGAAGCCGCGATGACCGGATACCAGCACCAGCTCCGCCTCACGCGCCGCTTCCCCCTCGAGCAGCTTCAGCCTCGCGTCGGCCGCCGTCTCGTGAAAGGCCGGAGCGCCGATCACGAAGGTCGCCGCACCGGCGCCCGCGCTCTCGACCGCAAGCGAGGCGGTGGCTTCGCCGGCGGTGACGACGCGATCGTCAGCCACGGGGATCCCGGCATCGCGCAGTCGCTCTATATATGCGGCCGCGGGCTTGCCGGGGTTGTTGGTCACGAAGACGATCTGCCTGCCGGCATTCAGCAGAGAACTCAGCGCCTCGACAGCGCCAGGCACCATCTCACGCCCGATCCAGACGACCCCGTCGAGATCGACCAGCAACCCGTCGAATTCATCCGCCACTGCCATTGGTAGGGCCAGGCTATTGAGAGGCCTCGCGGTAGGGGTGGAACGTCTTGTACTTTTCGGTGTCGGCCCCGGGCGGCAGCCCCCGGGCGCGCCATCGAAAAAGTTAAGTGGAACCCCTACCGCGAGGCCTCTCTTGACCAACCGCCTCGATACCGTGCGAGCTGTGAGCGCAGAGAACGGGCAAGTAGTCGTCGCAACAAACGTCTCCCGCCGCTACGGCGAGGGGGAGGCGGCGGTGGACGCGCTGGTCGACGTCTCGACCGGCTTCGAGCGCGGTCGCTTCACCGCGATCATGGGGCCGTCGGGGTCGGGCAAGTCGACGCTGATGCACATCCTCGCCGGCCTCGACATGCCGACCTCGGGCACGGTGACCCTCGACGGTGAGGAGATCACCGGCCTCGACGACGCCGCCCTGACCAGGCTGCGCCGCGACAAGCTCGGCTTCGTCTTCCAGTTCTTCAACCTGCTGCCCGTCCTGACCGCCGAGGAGAACCTGGTGCTGCCGCTCTCGATCGCCGGCCGCAAACCGGACGCCGAGTGGCTCGAGCGGCTGATCGGAACCGTCGGCCTCGGCGACCGGCGCAGCCACCGGCCCTCGGAGCTCTCCGGCGGCCAGCAGCAGCGCGTCGCCGTCGCCCGCGCGCTGGTCTCCAAACCGGCCGTCGTCTTCGCCGACGAGCCGACCGGCAACCTCGACTCGAAGGCGAGCGCCGAGGTGCTGAAGCTGCTGCGCCAGGCGGTCGACGAGTTCGGGCAGACGGTGATCATGGTCACCCACGATCCCGCTGCCGCCGCGCACGCCGACCGGCTGATCACGCTTCGCGACGGCCGCGTCGTCCACGATGCCGCTCCCGGCTCCGCCGGCGAAGTGATCGAGCTGATGAAGACGATCGACTAGACCGGTGACCGGGCTCGCCCTCAAGAGCCTCTGGGCGCGCAAGGCGCGGGCGCTGGGGACGACGTTCGCCGTGGTGATCGGGGTCGCCTTCGTCGCCGGCTCCTACGTCCTCACCGACACGATCTTCGCCGCCTTCGACGAAATCTTCACCGATTCGCTGAAGGGGACGAGCGTCGTCATCACCGCCAAGAATCCGGTCGAACAGGAAAACGGCGAAATCCCGACGGTCTCGGCTTCGCTGCTGCCAAAGGTGAAGAAGGTGGCGGGGGTGAAGTTGGCGGCCGGGGCGATCTTCACCCCGGGCGGCTTCTTCGACTCACAGGGCGACAAGATCGGCAACAAATTCGCCCCCAAGTTCATCTCCTCCCACCTGCCGGACGGACTCGAGTCGCTGACCTACGTCGAGGGCCATCCGCCCCGCGGCCCGACCGAAACCTCCCTAGACCAGGCGGCCGCCGAAAGCTCTGGCATCGAGCTGGGCGAAAAGATCAAACTGATAGGCCAGGGCAGCGCCCGCACGTTCCGCCTCGTCGGCTTCACCCATCTCGGCAGTGCCTCTTTTGGCGGCGCCAGCATCGCCCAGGTGACCCTGCCCGTCGCCCAGCGGCTGACGCACAAGGTCGGGCGCTTCGACCAGATCTCCGTCGCAGCCCGTAGAGGAGTCTCGCCAGAGAGCCTGAAGCGCCGGATCGAGCGCGTGATGCCACCCTCTGCTCGGGTCGAGACCGCGACGGAAAAAGCCGATCGAGGCTCGGAAGAAATCCGCGACAACCTCGGCTTCCTGCAGACGATTCTCCTGGTCTTCGGCTTTGTCGCCGTCTTCGTCGGCGCCTTCCTGATCTTCAACACCTTCTCGATCACGGTGGCCCAGCGGGTGACCGAGTTCGGCCTGCTGCGCACCCTGGGAGCATCCCGGCCCCAGATCCTCATCTCCGTCCTGATCGAGGCGCTCGCGATCGGGTTGCTGGGGGCGCTGGTCGGAATCGGCGGCGGTTTCGTGATGGCGATACTGCTGAACGCCCTGCTCAAGGCGTTCGAAGTCGACCTGCCGACGACCAGCCTGGTGATGGAGTCGCGGACCGTCATCGTGGCGCTGCTCGTCGGCATCGTCGTCACGTCGGTCTCCTCGACGGCGCCGGCGTGGCGCTCCACCCGCGTGCCGCCGATCGCCGCCCTGCAGTCCTTTTCGCCGCCGGCCAGCCGCAGCCGCCGGCTCGTCTACGCGGGGCTTTCCGTCCTCTTGGGCCTGGCGGGCCTGGCGATGGTCCTGATCGGGCTCTTCGGCGGGGGCAGCGCCGGCGCCCAGGCCGGCCTGATGGGCGCCGGCGCCGTGGCGATCGTGCTCGGCGTATCGCTCTTCAGCCCGCGCCTGGTGCCGCCCCTGGCGGCCGTCGCCGGCTGGCCGCTGGAGCGGTTGCGCCGGCTCACCGGGCGACTGGCACGGGAGAACTCGCAGCGCAACCCGAGTCGCACGGCGATAACCGCGGCGGCGCTGATGATCGGTCTCGCCCTGGTCACCTTCGTCACCGTCTTCTCGGCCGGCCTGAAGAGCTCGGTCGCCCAGGTCATCGACGAAAACTTCGAGGGCGGCCTGGTCATCCAGAACACCGACGGCTTCTCGCCGATCCCCGCCGGCGCGGCCTACGCGGCACGCAAAGTGCCGGGTGTGAAGCTCGTCGCGACGATCCGCGCCACCGAAGCGGAGCTGCTCGGCCAGGGCTCGAAGACGAAAATCACCGCCCCGACCCCGGACATCGGCGATGCGGTCAACGTCGAATGGAAGCAGGGGGGACCGGCGACGCTGCGCAACCTCGGTGACGGCGAAGCGGTCGTCTCGGACTCGTTTGCCTCCGACCACAACCTCGAAGTCGGCGATCGCTTTCGGCTGCTGAGCCAGACCGGCGCCAAGCCGGCCTTCCGGGTCGCCGGCGAGTTCGACTCCAAGCTCGGCGTCTTCGGCAGCGTCCTGATCACCCAGGCGGTGATGAAGCGCGCCTTCGAGCAGACCGAGGACACGACCGATTTCGTCATCACGGAGCCCGGCGCGGACCCCGCAAAGGTCCAGGCGGTCCTCACGGTGGGGGCCGAACGCGCCTTCCCGACCGCCGAAGTGCTGAACCAGCAGGAACTGAAGGAAACCCGCGAAGAACAGGTCGACCAGCTCGTCAACCTGTTCAACGCGCTGCTCCTGCTGGCGATCGTGATCTCGCTCTTCGGCATCGCCAACACGCTGGCGCTCTCGATTCACGAACGCACCCGCGAGCTGGGGATGCTGCGGGCGATCGGCATGTCACGGCGGCAGGTGCGGACGATGATCCGCTACGAGGCTGTGATCACGGCGCTGATCGGCGCGATCCTCGGCATCGTCCTCGGGGTGATCTTCGCGGCGCTGATCTCCCAGCCCTTGAAGGACGAAGGCTTCACGCTCTCCTATCCGATCGGTTCGCTGGTCGTGCTGCTGGTCCTCGCCGGCCTCGCCGGGGTGCTGGCGGCGATCCCGCCGGCCCGCCGCGCCTCGCGCCTCGACGTGCTCGAGTCGCTCCAGTACGAGTAACGGCTCAGTCGAGGCCGGCGCGCACGGCATCGGCGAGCTCCAACATGGCCGCATGCGCTGTCGGGCTGATCGCCGTCATGTTGGCGAAGCCGTGGATCAGGCCAGGGTGACGGCGCAGGGTGACGGCGACGCCGGCCTCCTGCATCCGCCTGGCGTAGGCCTCCCCCTCGTCGCGCAGGGGGTCGAATCCGGCGGTGGCGACATATGCGGGTGGCGTTCCGGTGAGGTCGGCGGCGCGCAGGACCGAGACGCGAGGGTCGCTCTTGTCCGCGCCCGGAGGCAGGTAGTGACGCTCGTACCAGTCCATGTCGGCCCGTGTCAGCATGAAGCCCCGGGCGAACGTGTCGCGCGAGCGTTGGCCGCCGACCGCGTCGGTGGCCGGGTACAGCAGCGCCTGCATCGCCGGCTTGGGCTCGCCCTCGGCCCGGCAGTGCAGGCTGACCGCGGCGGCAAGGTTGCCGCCCGCGCTGTCGCCGGCGACAGCGATCCTGGCGGGGTCGATCCCCAGCCGCTGGTTGTCGATCGCAGCCCAGCGGAAGGCGGCGCAGGCATCTTCGAAGGCCGCCGGGAACGGATGCTCGGGGGCGAGCCGGTAGCCGACCGAGAGCACGGTTGCCGGAACGGCGGCGGCGAGAAAGCGGCAGACGCTGTCGCAGGTGTCGAGGTCGCCGATCGTCCAGCCGCCGCCGTGGTAGTAGACGATCAGCGGCCGCCTCTCGAGGCCGATGCCGGCCGGTTCGTAGAAACGCCCGGGGATCAGCTCCGCAGGGCCCGGTATGGCCAGGTCGCCGATGGCCGAGAGCGAGCGCTTCGGCCCCGCCGTCGCCGCGGTGTTGGCGCGTATCCGGGCACGCGCCTGCTCCGGCGACAGTCTGCCCGCGGCCGAGGCCGACTCCTCCCGGCCCAGGGCCGCAAGCCGGATCAGGGCATGCATCTCTGTCGCCGGCGATTGCCCGTCGATCTGCGCCGGAGCGCCGAAGAGGGCGCGGTTCACGCCGTTCGGCAACCCGCAGACGAGCCGTAGGAATCTGTGCTCGATGCGCGGCGGCAGGCGTGGAGGTGCCAAGACGGGGCGGCAGACTATGCGAATTGCCACCACCGGGGCAATGTCGAGTTTCGGTTGAGTAAGGACGAATCTCACATGAGGGTTGCATCTTCAGGTGTAGCGTTTCGGCAGAGGCGCGATGGAGGCAGCAACGACAACCGCTCCGCACACCCTCAGCCGGCAGGCGGAGCGACGCCTTCCGCCCGGCCCGCCGTTGCCGCGCCCGTTGCAGACGGCGATCTGGTCGCGGCAGGCCCGGCGGATGCTGTTTGCCTGCCAGGACCGCTACGGCGACGTCTTCAGGCTGAAGATCGCCTACGAGGGGACCTGGGTGATGCTCGCCGACCCGGACGCGGTCAAGCAGGTCTTCACCGGCGACCCGCGCGTCTTCCACGCCGGCGAGGGCAACCAGATCCTCGCTCCGGTCCTCGGCCGCAACTCACTCCTCGTCCTCGACGAGAAGCCCCACATGACCCAGCGTCGCCTGCTGCTGCCGCCCTTCCACGGCGAGCGCATGCAGGCCTACGGCGAGACGATGGCCGAGATCGCCGCCGCCGAGATCGAGAGCTGGCCCAGCAGCACCCCCTGCGAGCTGCGCCCGCGGATGCAGGCGATCACGCTGGACATCATCCTGCGCACCGTCTTCGGCGTCGGCGAGGGGGAGAAGACGGCCGAGCTGCGCGCCGCCCTGCGCGACTTCCTTGACCTCACCACCAACCCGGCCCTTCTTCTGCCCCTTCTCTTCGTCGGCCCCGACCGGGTCCGGAGTTTCGGTCCCTTCCGGCGGCGGATCGAGCGGGTCGACCGCCTCATCCACCGGGAGATCGCTGAACGCCGTCGCGCCGGCGACCTCGAGCAGCGCAACGACATCCTCTCCCTGCTCGTCGGCGCCCGCCACGAGGACGGCAGCCCGATGCGCGACGAGGAGATGCGCGACGAGCTGCTCACCCTGCTCGTCGCCGGCCACGAGACGACCGCGACCTCGCTCGCCTGGGCGGTCGAGCGCCTCAGCCGTCACCCGGAGAAGCTCGACCGCCTGCGCGCCGAGGTCAAGGCGGGGGCGGAGGATTACCTGACCGCGACGATCCAGGAGACGCTGCGCCTGCGCCCGGTGATCTCGATCGTCATCCGCCGGCTCACCGAGCCGGTCGAGATCGGCGGCTACGAGCTGCCCGCCGGCGTTTCGGTCACCCCGTCCGTCTACCTCGTCCACCGCAATCCCGAGATCTACCCCGAGCCCGAAGCCTTCCGCCCCGAGCGCTTCCTCGACAACCCGCCCGGCACCTACACCTGGATCCCCTTCGGCGGCGGCGTGCGACGTTGCCTCGGCGCCAGCTTCGCCCAGTTCGAGATGGCCGTGGTCCTGCGCGAGCTGGTCAAGCGCCGCGAGATCCGCCCAGCCAACCCCCGTCCCGAAAGAATCTTCAGACGAGCGATCACCGAGACCCCGCGCCACAACGCCTCCGTGATTCTCAGCTGAGGCGGCTAGGCAGGGGATGCGGACTTCCTCTGCATGAATGTGGCGAAGCCGCGAAATGCAATCTGAGGATCACGCGGCCGAAGGCCGCGTTCCAACATCACGGAGCCGGCGCAGCCGGCGAACGAAATTCAGGCAGAGGAAGTCCGCATCCCCTCTGCTATCCGCTTCAGTTCAACCGCAGCCGGTGTTGTTCCCGCAGGAGGAGCAGGTGTAGCAAGACCCAGTTCGCTGCATCATGCCGCCGCACTGCTCGCAGGCGGGGCCGAGGTCGAGGCCGGACATCTTGGCCGGGACGACCGGTGGGGTTTCGGTGAAGGCCGCCGCGGCCGGGACCGCCTCGCCGCCGCTCGCCTTCGCCTTCTCGGCGCCGTTGCCGGCCTTGGCGTGGCCGTTGCCGCCGTTGGCCGGGCCGGCCGTGTCGGTGGCGATCCCCAGGCCCAGCTGTGAGGTCTCGGCGTCCTTCTTGGCCCGCACCTCCTGGGTCATGATCCCGAGTTCCTCGAGCGTGTCGGTGTCCTCGATGAAGCGGCTCGCCACCCAGCGCATGATGTAGTCGGGCAGCGATTTGGCGAAGGGGATCTCCGGGTTGCCGGTGATGCCCTCCGGCTCGAAGCGCATGTAGCTGAACTTGCGCACGAAGTCTTCGAGCGGCACGCCGTACTGGAGGCCGAGCGAGATCGCCGT
>Ga0157375_10002033_pt1 | contig 17447 bp, 13 predicted proteins | sample M35metaG_FD_115311 | JGI IMG/M metagenome (GOLD analysis project Ga0157375, IMG submission 115311) | Miscanthus rhizosphere microbial communities from Kellogg Biological Station, Michigan, USA - M3-5 metaG | ecosystem: Host-associated > Plants > Roots > Rhizosphere > Soil | place: USA: Michigan... | reverse complement strand
GGAAAAGTCGCCGGCTCGCATCCGATTGGTCGCCACGGACGCCACCTGCTGGAGTGTGTTGCTGTCCCGCAGCCCTTCGAAGTTCGACATAAAAAAGAGCCGGTCCTTGCCGTTGAAAAGTTTTGGGATGACGACGGGGCCTTCCAACTCGAACCCATACTGGTTGCGGCGGAAGGGGTTTTTTGCCCCCGTTGACTGCTGCCATTGCCTCGCATCCAGCGCTGAATTCCTTAGAAACTCAAATGCGGCGCCGTGAAACTGATTGCTGCCGGACTTGGTCGTGACGTTGACTTGGCTAGGCTCGTGGCCGTATTCCGCCGAGTACACCCCAGTCTCCACCTTGAACTCCTGCAAGGCGTCGATAGATGGCCGGAAGATCCACAAATTCCAGTTGGGGTCCGTATTCTCGATCCCGTCGAGGGTGTAATGCGTGAACTGCATTCTCTGCCCAGCGATCGAATAGTTCTGTTGAGCCCGTTCTCCGCCTTGCCGGCCCGTGGCGGTAAAAGAAGGCGGCGTTTCTGCCGTCACGGCGGGACTTAGCGCGATCAACTGCAAATAATCCCTTCCGTTAAGCGGCAAGTCTACGATGCGCTTGTTCTCGATCACCGTACCGACTGCAGTTCCTTGGGTCGTCAGCAACGCAGCGGTCCCGGTGACTGCGACCGTCTCCGTGACCTCGCCCACCTCCATTGCGACGTCAATTCGTGCGCTGGACCCGACTTGCAGCTGAACGTCCGCGCGGCGGACCGCCTTAAAGCCTGCCTGCTCAGCCCGCACGTCGTAAAGGCCAGGCGCCAGGAAGGGCACCGTGTAATTGCCGGCAGCGTTCGTTTGCACGCTCCGAGCGATGTTGGTCGCCGTGTTCGTCACCGTGACGGTTGCTCCGGCTATCACCGCGCCGGTCGGATCGCTTACCGTGCCATTGATCTCGCCATAGTTCTGCGCGCACAACGGCAGCGCGGCTGCAATCAGACCCGTAAGCAAAACAAATCGCTTCAAACCCAACATTTAAATCCCTCGTTTCTGACCCAGATGGAAGGGCCCCCTGCATGATCCGGATTGCGGCAAGCATATCACAGCGGTAGCGACGTGTAAATGCCTTTTGAGGTCCGCGGAGACGAAGCAGGGGTACGCAAGCGGGCCTCGTCCATTAAGCTGGATTGGCCAGCCCGACTCTGGAGCACTCGTGCTGATTCGGGGTTCAGCGATTGTAGATCTTCACCCGGAACACCGGCTTGGCCTTCTCGACCGGTTCCATTTCGAAGATCTGCTCGGTCTTGGCAGGATCATAATCCCGCCACAGCCACTGCATTTCCTCGGGAAGTTCAGATTCCCCTTGCGCGTGGTTATGGGTGCCGTTTCCGAAGACGAAATGAAAATCGTAATCTCGAATCTTAAGCGCGTTCGCCATCTGAATATTCTGCAGGGGCCAGCTTCCTTGCCTGTTCTCCATGTCTTCAGACCCATCCTGCAGCCACACACGAATGTTTCGCTTCGGCTCCTTCCTCACGGCGAAGGGAAAGATGTTGCCGCCGTCAATTTCTCCCGGTTTCCACTGAATGCTGGTAAACGTTCCAATCCGCGAGAGCACGCGGCTAAATAATTCTGGATGCCACCAGGCAGCGTTGAATGAGCAGATGCCGCCCGACGAGTTCCCTGCAATGGCATGGCTATAAGCATCGCGGCGGATGTTGTACTTGGCATAAACTTCCGGCAGAAGCTCTTCATTCAGGAATCGATCATACAGGTCGGAAACAACGTCATACTCGATGCTGCGCATGGCCTTATCGCCCACTGTGCCCGGCGAGATCAGGACGTGCACGATTACTGGAAGCTTTTTTTGGTAAGTCAGGTTATCGAAGACATTTTGGGCCCGAGTGACGCCGTCTCTCTCAACTAGTTGATAGCCGTCGTTCCAAACCATGAGGGCGGCGGGCGTGTTTGGATCATACTGCGCAGGCGCGTACACCCAATAGTCGCTCTTCATGCCCGGGTAGATGCGGCTGGTGTGAACCATTTTTTCCGAAAGCTTGCCCTTGGGAACTCCAGGCTGCAGATAGGAGTCGGGCCCGTAGGCGTGGAAGTCGGTCAGGCCACCAAAACGTTTCCCGTCGATCGTGTAATAGAAAGCATGAGACGTGCCAGTCTGGAGTTTGCCGGAATAACTCCAGACGCCGTTCTTGCTTGCGCGTTTTAGTGGCCCTACGCGCTGATCGTCCACAAAAAGGATCGGCTGTTTTTCGGCTTCTACTGCCCACAGAAAGTCCGGCCCTTCACTGACTACGGCCGTGCCCTTCTTAATATCGGCGTCGGGCATCTGCGAGATATCAAGCTTGGCCGCATCACCAGGGACGGCACAAGCGAAGGCAATCAGGAGAACCAAAGAGTTACGCACTCCGAGAGGCTATCACACGTCAACGCGGTGGAGAAAGGGGGAGGCAAGGCTAGCTGCCGGAGTTCATTAGGGTTTTCGAAGCTTCTCGACCTGACTGGAGACTACGCGCCGCCCGCAGCGGTGGGCCAACTTTCGCGTTGCATCTCATAAAGAAGTTCCTCGGTCGTATCCCATCCGATGCAGGGATCTGTAATGGATACACCATACTTTAGCTCCGAAGTGATGGGCTGGCTTCCCGAGTGCAGATGCGACTCGAGCATCATACCGATAACGGCGCTGTTTTCCCGCATCTGTTCCACCACGTTTCTGAACACCGAAGGCTGCCGCGTGTAATCCTTGGCGCTGTTTCCATGGCTGCAATCAATCATGATCCTTCCGGGCATGTTGGCTGCCGTTAGCTTCGCAAGGGCCTTCGCGACACTGTCACGATCGTAGTTGGGCTTCTCTCCACCACGTAGAATAATGTGCCCATAGGCATTACCTGTTGTGGAAACAATGGAGGTCCGGCCGTTCTCGTCCATCCCCAGAAACGTGTGAGGCACGCGCGACGCGCGGATCGCATTAACCGCAGCGTCGATATTCCCGTCTGTTGTGTTCTTGAAGCCGACCGGCATGGAGAGGCCGGAGGCCATCTCACGGTGCGTCTGCGATTCAGTAGTGCGTGCGCCAATGGCCGCCCAAGCAATGAGATCGGCAAAGTATTGGATAGTGATTGGATCCAGCGCCTCTGTCGCTGCCGGCATGCCCATTTGATCAAGCTGAACTAGTAAGCTGCGCGCTTGGGTGAGCCCTTCTTCCATCTCGAACGTGCCGTTGTGGCGTGGATCGTTAATGAACCCCTTCCAACCTACCGTGGTCCGTGGCTTCTCAAGATACGTACGCATGACAATCAGCAGCTTGTCGCATCTGTCCGCGACAGCTTTGAGCCGCCTCGCATATTCGAGGGCCGCATCGGAATCGTGAATGGAACACGGCCCGACAACCAACAACTTCCTGTTTGACTCACCTTTGAGAATTTGTTCGATCTCATGCCGGGCGTCCAGAACGGTTTTCCGGCCTCGGCCCAGCGGGAGCTTACCCATAAGCTCTTTGGGAGAAATGATCGGGTGATAACCCTTGATGTGCTGATCGAAAGTACGTTCCATGCTGAATTGGCTTCCCACCTCTTATTGATTGTCGCCGACACCTCGTTCGCTGAAACAGCACTTCGTACCCACCAGCGGGCATTTTCGACGATCACTACCTGCGGCTTGCGCCGCGATCGCCAGAGCGAATGGACTGCGTTCGCACTGCGGATCGGACCGAATCATCGAACAGCAGCATGAACTTGGCTGAACAGGGCAAGCTGTAGTCGACTCCCGCCGGCAGTGCTGTGTACCGGTGTTTACGCTCCCACCTTAGGTTCGCGATTTTGCCAATAAACAGGCCCGGCAATGTAGGGCTATCGGCGTGCTTTCCTCTCGGCATATGCGGACCACCGAGGACCAACCCGAGCACCGCGGCGGAAGGCGAATCGATCTTTCACGAGCTTTAAAGATCGAAGCTGGCGGTCCATTCAACTGGTCGTAATCATTTGGCTGGAGTAATCGCGGCATGGCATACTTACCGAAATGGAAAGCTCGCCCGTAGCCACACAGAGCCCAATCGACCGCGCACTCAACCGCACGCTCGAAATCGCGTGGCTCGCAATCGTTCTGGTAGTGTGCTGCGTGATGTCGCTGCGCACCGCATCCGCCGTCGATCCCGATCTCTGGTGGAGACTGCGAGCCGGAGACTGGATTGCCGCCCATCATACCGTCCCGTGGCAGGATGCGTTTGGGCGATATACCTTGGGTCACGAGTGGCTCGACTATGCCTGGCTGACAAACTGGATTCTGAGCGCCACCTACCGAATCGCCGGTTTAAGTGGAGTGATGGCATTTACGGGCCTATTAATGCTCGGCTGTATCACGAGCGCCTTGGTTCTTGTTTCCAGTTACATCTCCCAAAAATTGGCGCTGGTGCTTATAATTTTTTACCGTGTCGCGCTTATGCCAGTGACAACACCACGCCCATGGCTGTTCAGTATCCTTTTGCTCACACTGGAATTGACTGTGCTTCTTCGGGCATCAGAGGGAAATAGACCGAACTTACTGTGGTGGCTTTTGCCGATACTCGCGTTGTGGGCCAACTTACATATCCAGTTCGTCTACGGCCTCGGCCTGATATTCATATTTGCGGTTGCCGCCTCATTACCTCCTTCGTGGCGAAGCGCCGATCGCATCAAGTTGAGCGCCGCGCGTCTCTGGATTATTCTGGCCTTGGGAATGGGCGCCACTCTCGCAAACCCGTATGGATTCCGCATCTACACCGTAGTAGCGCAATACGCCCTTGACAAGGCGGGCCTTTCCGCTATCAGCGAAATGCAACCCTTTGCGATCGCAGAAGCAGCCGACTGGATCACCATTTCGCTTCTATGCGCCGCAGTTGCCTGTGTAGCGCGGGTTCGCAATAACTCCGCGCTGTCCTGGTTATTGCTATTGGTGGGCTGCTGGTTCGGGTTTCAAAAACAGCGCGATGCGTGGTTTTTGCTCCTCCTCTCCATAACGGTTTGCGCGAGAGCGCTCCGTGACATCTCCAGGCCCAACCCGCCCAGACGGCTAGCGATTGTGGGTGCGGTTCTCATCGCCGGAACGCTTTACATTGCTCAGCTCCGCACGGGCAGCATGAACGTAGCGTTCCTTCAGAAAGAAACCGCCAGGCTATACCCATCCCAAGCCGCCGATTTCATTGAATCCAACGCTCTTCCTGATCCGTTATTCAACTCTTTTGACTGGGGCGGGTACATCATGTGGCGACTCCCTGGAAGACTGGTCTCGATCGATGGAAGATCGAATCTGTACGGGAATGACGGGGTGTCGAACTTTCTTTCGACCCTCAACGGCGCTTCGAATTGGAGAGACAATCCGGTATTCCAGAAAGCAAACACCGTCCTGATTAATCGCCAGTCTGCATTGGCATCCCTCCTGCGCCTGGATTCGGGCTACCGACTGGCTTACGAAGACCAGCTGGCTGTCGTCTTCGTCCGAAGGTTAGGGAATTAGCTGGGACCCCGGAGATTTTCGCAAGTGCACGGCCTCGATATTCCGGTATTCGTCCGGAGGCTGAGCCGCAAGCCCACTATTCGGATCGAATCCGGCAGGTTCGTCGGAAACATCGAGAATGAACCGTTTATTCTGGGCAACATCGTCGACGGAATCGGGGCGGCCGTTCAGAAAATGATCAAGCTACGCATGGAACATGCTCCAGCACGAGCATTCGCTCTGCGTGAAGTGATCGCTCTCTCTGTGTAATCTCGAGCCGCCAAATCGTGCGCGCCGATGGAGCGTGCGACCAATCCCTCTATCACAGCCTTGACCGGCGGGTCCGGGGTTCTACGATAGCTCGGCCGGTTAAGTTTGAGGATACTTACCGTGGGGGTGCCGCCGGTGCCGGTGCCGTCGGTGCCGCCATTCCTGTCCCAGCCCCGCCCTGTTGAGCCGCGCCGAAGGTACCCGTAGTGGATGTCACCGCTAATGGTGTTTCTACAAGACTCCTTATCAAAGTCTCTACAGGTACCGGCTGGGCTGGTGGTACAGGAACCGGACCGGTGATATCTAGGCCCGGCGTGGCCATTGCCGAGGGTGTGTTAGGCGGAAGAAATGGAGCTGGGAAATTTGGACCGGCAATTTGCTTACCTGCCGGCATCGGTCGAACGATCTCAGGTGTAACAATAACCATCAGTTCAGTATTCGTTTTATTCTTGCTTCTGGATTGGAAGAATTTACCAAAAAGGGGAATGTCCCCGATGAATGGAATTTTGCTGAAGTTCTCCGTCTCGCGGTTGTCGAGAAGACCGCCGATCGCGAAGCTTTGTCCTTCGGCCAGTTCGACCTCGGTGTTTACAGTGCGCACATTAATTCCGGGAACCGTAAAGCCCTGAAGAGTGAGGCCGTTCGCGTAATCGAGCGAGCTTACCTCAGGGGACACTTGCAATCGGATCGATCCGCGCGGCGTGACCGTTGGGATGAAGTTCAGACGTACGCCGAACTGCCGAAACTGAATTGTCACTACCGGGGCAGTGCCTGCGCCGCCGGCTTGAACCACGGGATACGGAAACTCTCCGCCAGCCAGGAAGCTGGCTTGTTTTCCATTCTCTGCCAATACGTTTGGCTCCGCTAAAACTTCGACGATTCCCTTTGTCTGCAGCGCCTGAATAGCTGCGCCAAGATTTAAATCGGGACGAAAGAAAAATAGGTTAAGAAAGTTGGTGATGGTAGCGGTGACACCATTACTACCTACGCCGCCGCCGCCCGATCCACCGCTGCTGCTCAATGTGGGCGGCGAGAACTGTCCCGTAGTCGTCAATCCTATGGTGTTGGTTGCGCCTGTACTGAAGAGATTCAAACCCGCCTGGGTAAGCAAGCTGCGATCCACGCTGGCAAATTTCACCTTCAGAAGAATTTGTGAATCGGGGGCAGGTACATCCACGTAAAGAAGGTTCACCGGCTTGCCCATCGAAGCGGCGATAGCGATTGCCCGATCAGCGCTAGTCAGGTCCTTAACGGTTCCGCGCAAGAAAATCAGATCATTCTCAACGCTCGCTTCGATTTTTTGCCCCGGTAACTCTCTGCTCAGTTCCCGGCGCAGTGTTTCCGCGCGCGTGTTCGTCGCGAAGCGGCTCGCCTGCACTTTAACATCGAAAAATAGCTTTTCGCCGCCCTGCTGCCAGAGGATCAGTGTGGTCTCGCCGGGAGCCTTTCCGTTAACCAGTATTTCCTTCGGGCCGACAGCGGTCGCTTCGGCGACGTCACCATAGCCCACGGAAACGCGCTCAATCGGGAGATCACTGTTAAGGACCTGGGACTTTCCCACGGTTATTAAAATCGTGTTGGACGAGTCTTCGGAGGGTGACTGCGCTGCTTGCGGACTCGGAGCTTGCGCTTGCTGCCCTCCGGCCTCAGTCACCAAAAACATTCCGAAAAGAATACCAACTGCAATCGTGACGCTCGCGGGTTTCCCGTGCCGTTTCAATATTAGCTCCTCCGAACCAAAACTAGCCTACGTTTACTTCTGTACTGGCTCGCTAAACTTCTCTTCGCTGTGCTTACCGCCATTCAAAACTTCTACGAGAAAAATTCGTGGTGCAGGCGGTGTTTCAATGTGAACGGGGGGACGAGCGGGAGCCGGAGCCGCCGCCCTCTTAACTGCGGGGCTTGCGGGCGGAGGAGCACCGTCCGTGAATAACCTCCCCATTGCCACGCTCGTTGTCTTGGGTGTTTCCACATCCAGGGGATTGCGTAAAATCAATTGAATTTTTGTCTGATTGCTCGCCAAACTAAGGAGCTGCGCTTGATCAGGCGTAACCAACAAGTTCACCACCTGTACCTGCATTGGTTTCCCCTCATTATCTTTCTGAATGTCGCTGCCTGCGGAGAGGACCTCGATGTTTTGCAATAGCGTATTGACCCTCGGCCCCTCGTTCGCACTGACGCCCGGACCGTTCCCCGACACGAGAACATCAACATGCATCCCAGGTAGTACGAACCCTGCCACGCCCACCACGTCATCCACTCTCACCGCGCAGGCTCGCATGCCCGGTCGGATGGTTGCGGCCAGCCCGCCTCCCGAGCCCACCGCCGCCAGTCGACTCTCCAGAATTGGTTCGCCCTGATACAGTTTCGATACGACCCCCCGGTCCAAGACAGTTTCTTTGGTGACCAATACACCTTTGGGAAGCGAACCTACCCATTCCGCAGTGGTCAAGTCCGCGTCATGAATCAACGTGCCGATTTGGAGATCTCGCGCAGCTACAACGATCCGGGTGGTGGGTGCTTGTGGCGTACCATGCATTTGGTTCCCAACAACTCGATATACGATGTAGCTGGATGCTGCAGCTACGAGAAACGCGATTAAGAGGATTGTCGATAGTCTTCGGTTCATTGGTTACTTACCTAACAAATCAGTTTCTGGATTCAGCCTGGTTTGGGCAATCCAATGGCCAAAAGGATACCGCTTATCAGACGGAAAATCAATCGCTTACCGCCCTCTTGCGCGGAACTGGTGTGAACAACTGTTTACCATCCAAGGGTGAAAGTGCAGCGATGTAGACACCGGAGCCATATCTTCGTTGGGATGGGAGAGGGTCCTATCAGTTATTTCCATTACGATACCCTTTCGTTCATTATTTGCGGAGTTTTGGAGCTAAAATTGAAGATCATCCTCGATCACATGCATTTGGTGCTGAGAATCAAAACTCGCCGCACTCCCCAGGGGCGACGCATGCTTGGCTTTGCGGCGTCAGCGGTATTGCACTGCGCTTTGGTGGTGGTGCTGATGACCCCCTGGTCTGTGAAGACGCCAACCAGTGCGCCGCCACCCTCGACCAAAAAGTACTCCGTCCTTTTTGTCCACCTGCAGGCTCCTGCTCCCAGCCGTTCTGGAGCAGGGGAACGTTCGAAACCAATGGGATCGCAACTGGCGGCTGGCGGGGCGCAAGCGGCGGGCAGTGCGGCACCCCGGGAAACCCCGCGCGCCGCACTCAGCGAGTCGGCGGACACACGCGAGCACCGGCGGTTCCTACTTCCATCAAACACTCGCTTAAAGCCTGTGAACCAGACTCTGGTACAGATGGAGATTCCCCCCAACATCGTGCTGAAGCAGGAAATCCCCCTCCCAACCGTGCTCTTGTGGACACAAACGAAGCTGCCGCCACCGGTGAGAAAGCAATTTGTCGCGCCACCCATCTCGAAAGTTCCGGCGATTGCACAAAGTTTGCCGGTCCCGTTGGTTATCGAGCCTCCCAATCAGGAGATCAAGATGGCAAACCTGAATCTTGCGGCGGCGATCGTCAATGTCGCTCCGCGTTTGATCCAGCCTCCGGCAATAGCGCCTCCGGTTTCCACTGTTGGGCAAGAAACCGCCAAGGAGATTCCGCAGATTGGTTTGGCAAACTCCGCCCAGCCGAGCGCTGCCAATCTGATATCGCAACCGAATACGCCTTTACGCTCCGCTACCACGCTGGTCCTGCCGCCGGCGAACCAGATTGCTCCTTCAGACACCGCAAACGCGGGATCTTCGCCAGGCGCCGCTGGCACCACGAATACTCAGGAGGGATCATCCGGCGTTCCCGGGCGAGGACTTAATGGTTCCGGCACGGGGGAAGTGAGTACGCAGGGCAAAGGAAACGGTGGAAGCACATCGGGTCCATTACGGGGAAACAGTGGGGCATCAGGCAGCACTCCTGGCAGATCAGGTCTCGCCGGCGAGGAAGGATCTACCGCCCATGGCGGCATCGGAACGGCTTCCCCGGGCAATGGGACTGGCAATCCGAGCGGCGGAAAGGGAGCGAACGGAACGGACGGAGCGCCCGGGAACAGCATCGCGGGACTCACGCGTATTATGCAGCCCAAAGAGGGCAAGTTCGCTGTGGTTGTGCAAGGGTCCCCGGACTCAGCGCGATATTCGGAGAGTGTTGGGGCGCTGAGCGGTAAAGTTGTCTACACAGTCTATTTGCGTCTGGGACTTCGTAAGAACTGGATCTTACAATATTCGCCTCAGAATAGCGCCGCGAAGAGCGTAACGGTAAAAGGAAGTGCGACGCCCCTGCAGGCGCCTTGGCCGATTTTGATGATGCGTTTGGATCGCTTGAGCGCCTTGGATTCCGATTACATCATGGTGCGAGGAATGCTCAAATCGGACGGGCGGTTTGATCAGCTCGCAATGGTTTTCCCTGACGAGCTCAAAGACAGAGATCTCCTGCTGAATTCCCTGAAGCTGTGGGAATTTCGCCCAGCCAGTCGGGACGGGGAACCGGTAGCCGTTGAGGTTCTCTTAATCATTCCACGAGACGCGGATTGAAATCCGCAACGGCACGAGCGCCATTGGGTCGGCCGGTGCCCTAGATGCCGACCGGTTAATTAGTTTCAAGCCCGAGTTGTATACGCATGTGGACACCTTTGCATCAATTTTCATGAAGATTGACCCTAAGTGGCACATTCGGCGTGCCTTTAGAATTGGAAAGCCGATTGCTCCCGATGTCGAGTCGACGAGAACCCTTTAGACTCTCGAGTTCCCAAATCGCACGCTTCGGCAGGGAGATTTGCAGCATGATTAACGGCAAACGAATCGCGGTCGTTATGCCAGCGTACAACGCCGAAAAGACTCTCGAAAAGACAGTTTGCGAACTGCCCGAAACCGTCGATATTACGATTCTGGTCGACGACTCCAGCAGCGACGATACGGCAGCACTGGCTGAGCGACTCGGCGTGCGCACGTTTGTTCATGACCGCAACTATGGTTACGGCCGGAACCAGCAGACTTGCTACCGAGAGGCGCTTGCTGCCGGTGCGGATATCGTGGTAATGGTACACCCCGATTATCAGTACACGCCGCTGCTGGTCACTGCCATGGCAAGCATGATCGCTTACGGCGTCTACGACGTGGTCCTCGCCTCCAGAATTCTGGGAGGCGGGGCGCTTAAAGGCGGCATGCCCCTTTACAAGTACATTGCAAACCGCTTCTTGACAGCCTTTCAGAATCTCTTTCTGGGCATCAAGCTATCGGAGTACCACACTGGGTTCCGCGTATTTTCCCGTCAGGTGTTGGAGCGTCTCCCGTTGTTGGCGAATTCGGACGATTTCGTTTTCGACAACCAGGTGATCGCTCAGGCGGTAGTGTTCGATTTCCGCATTGGAGAGATCTCTTGCCCGACGAAGTACTTTAAAGAAGCGTCCTCTATCAGCCTCCGCCGCAGCATCCGATATGGCCTTGGGGTACTCGCCACCACGGCCAGATTCGCATTACATAAGACCAAAATAAAGAACAGCCGTTTGTTTCAGGTGGGTGGACGAAGACTTGTCCGCCAGTACTACTCCGCAACGGCGCGAGAGGACTCGGTTCCGAAAACGCTCACGAAAGCGTCAGTTGGAAATTGAGCGAAAAAAGTTCGGGAGTGGCTGCAAATAAAGAAACTTCCTGACTAAAGCTGCAGGCGTCATTCCGAGACAAATGAGCCTGAACAGGACGATATGCGAATACAGAGCGCCGTGAACTCCTTGGCCACAGAAGATCTCCCCGAGCTGAACAAAGTGAGGCCCAGCCTCGTTCTGCGGCTTTGGCACAAAATTTCTTCCTTTCCGGCGCTGCTGGCGGCGATCATCATCGCAAGAGTATATTGGACCTGCCGCAATAACATTGTCGACCCGGATATCTGGTGGCATCTCAGAAACGCACAATATTTGCTGACGAATCTGCACTTTCCTAATTTAGACTCATATTCCTTTACGGCGGCGGGTTCACCGTGGCTTAATCACGAGTGGTTATCTGAAATTTTCTTCTATTGCGCATTCAGAGTCTGGGGATTGCAGGGAATCTTCGTCGTTTTCACTGCAGTCTTGAGCGTTCTAATGATTGTTGTATTTGCGCTGTGCCTGAAGCTGTCGCAAGACCCCTTCGCCGCGGCAATCGCGACTATCTTCGGCGGCCTGCTGGCAATGGTTGGGTTTACCCCGCGGGCTCAAAATTTCGGCTGGCTGTGCTTTGTGGCGACCTATGCCATTTTGCTGCACTTCCGCTCGACAAAAAAGGGGCCATTGTGGCTGATTCCAATCCTGTTCTGCATTTGGATTAACTGCCACGGGAGCTGGCTGATCGGACTCTTTGTATACGCGATTTTTGTGTGCGCGGGACTCGTCCGCCGGGACTTCGGGCAGGTGGCGGCAGCACCCTGGTCTAAGAGCGAATTGAGAAAGCTGATTGTCACCGGCCTCGTTTCAATTGGTGCGCTCTTCGCCAATCCGTTCGGGTATCGGGTGGTGCTGTACCCGTTGGATATGGTTTTCCGCCAAAGCATTAACGTGGGGAATGTCGAAGAGTGGGCCTCGGTGAACTTCAACGATTTCCGCGGCAAATTGGTTGCGCTGGTGCTGGTCGCAATCTTCGTCATGGCGTTGAGTGGTCGAAGACGTTGGCGCATCGATGACATACTACTTACGATTTTCGTACTTTATTGCGGCCTATCGCACATACGCTTCCTTTTGCTAGCGGGTATTGTTTTGCCTCCCATTATGGCGCGGCAAATAGGCCGAATCAGTTCTTACGATCCACGGCGCGAGCGGCGGCTCTTGAATTCAGTGCTGCTGACGATTGTTGCGGGCATTTGCATACTCGGCTTTCCATCCAGTCGAATGCTCAATGGGGAGATTTTAGGATTTTTCCCCGTTCGTGCGGTTCAATTTTTGCGGACTCATCCGCAGCAGGGGCGCATCTTCAATTTGTATCAGTGGGGAGGGTACTTGGAGTGGAATCTGCCCCAACTCCCTACTTTCATTGACAGCCGGACCGATATTTTTGAATACAAGGGTGTTCTGAAGGACTATTTGGATTCGATTACGTTAAGTCAGTCGGAGGAGATACTGGACCGTTACCAGGTTACTTACGTTTTGTATGCCGCGGATGCTCCATTGCCCTACTTTCTTTCGAAGAACTTGCAATGGGTGCGCATTTACTCCGATGACCAAGCTGTGATCTACCGGCGGTTAGGATCATAGAGCCTTGAGGAGAGAGCGTGGCCGAATTATCGATTAGCCATATCCTTCAAGGCCGCGTATTACGGCAAGCCATAATTTATTTTCACGTTTTGGATTTGGACCATATCACCGACCTCTCATGCGGAGTAGATCTGCGACCATCCTGGCAGGAGAGACCAACAATCGAGATAGCTGGAGCCTCTGCTCGTAAGAGGGAATGTTCCACCGGAAGCCTGAGGTGTTGCCGCCGCAAAGGGGCTCGAAACTCCCGAAGGCGATAAAGCGAGCGTTGTACCGCGCGGCTGCGGAACGTCCTACCCGGCCGCGCCCCGTTTGCGGGCGTTCAACATTCGTGCCCCTGGATCCGCGTCGCTGCTGGGCGTTGGCGGCTCTTCCGCCCAAGATCTGGCTATTGTAAACTCTTCGCGGGATGGCTCGCGAACGAAGGTTGCCCGAACAGGCTTTGGCAGGGCAACACTATTCTTGTTCTGAGCCAGCTTGGTTGGCCGGTTCTCGCATTGCCAGCTCGATCCAGCCGCGGATGGCCGGGTTTCTTCTGCGGGATCTGCCATTTCGGGCTCCTCCCGCGATCTGATGAGGCGGTGAAGATAAGCGCGCGAGATGTCGAGGCTGCGGGCCGCTAGTGTCTTGTTGCCGTTGCAATCTTGTATAGCTTTTGTGGCCAACTTGACTTTGAAGTCACGCAGAAGTTGTTCGAAGGATCCTATTTGCGGAACATCCGCATCATCGACAAGATTGGCCTCTTGTAAACGTTCCGGCAAATCGCTCGATTGGATAACTTCGGTGTCAGCGCAGACGATGGCGCTTTGGATTGCATTTTCGAGCTCACGGACATTTCCGGGCCACTCGTATCCCTGCAGCAACGCCAGCGCATGGGGCGTTATGCCTGTGATTCGCTTTTGAAAAATTTCGGAATACTGCCTCACGAAAAACTCCGCCAGGGCGGGTATATCGTCCGGGTGCCGCCACAGTGGTGGTGCTTCGATGCTCATTACATTGATCCGGTAAAACAAATCGAGCCGGAACGTTCCTTCGGCGACCATGCGCGAGAGATTTCTGTGGGTAGCGAAAATCACCCGGGCGTTTAAAGGAATTGCCCGGCCACTCCCTAGCCGTGAGAACTCTCTTTGCTGCAGTACCCGCAGCAGCTTGACCTGCGTCTGTAGGCTCAACTCGCCGATTTCGTCAATCAGGATCGTGCCGTTCTCGGCTTGTTCGAAATAACCGATTCGGGTGCCGTTGGTTCCGGTGAATGCACCCTTTTCATGCCCGAATAGCTCAGATTCAATGAGCGTTTCCGGGATAGCCCCACAAGAGACCGCGATGAATGGAGCCTTCCAACGGTCGCCCGAAGTGTGAATCGCTCGGGCGATGAGCTCTTTCCCGGTCCCACTTTCGCCGGTGATGAGGACGGACGCATTTAGGCTGGCAACCCGATGGATCAGGTCGTATACGGTGCGCATTTCGGCGCTGGATCCGATCAGGCCACCACATCGAAGCAACTCCACCCCTTCAGATGACGGGAAGCCATTTCCTCGCCGCTCCTCCAGTTCGCGCTTCATTGCAACGTGCTCACCAGCTCGGCGGATGATTGCCTTCAGCTCACGCAGAGCAGGCGGCTTACGGCAGTAGCTGTGGGCTCCACGCGTTACAAGATCAAGAGCGGCAGGGCGAGCGCCATCATCGGTCAATATGACGACTGCAACGCCGACGGCATTTATCTCCTCAAAGACCTTGACGTGCTGGTCGGCGTCCGAAGACTCCGAATCTAGGTCTAAGAGCAGGACATCCGTTTGGCCCGCGCAGAGGGTTTGTTTCAGGCGCTCCCAGTCGGGTTCCGACCGCATATCGAAGTCACGTCTCAAAGCGCTGGTGAGCAGAGCCTGTAGCTTTGAATCCGGCGAATATAAAATGACTCGAATGGTTGTCGGAGCCACAATTCCCCTCCTGGAACGTTGGTTCGGAGATTTGAGAATAGCGGCTAACGCCACGTATTACAAGGTCTATCTAGTACCGTTCTTAAGGCAGCCTAAGACATTGTTGGTACCGGTACTCAGGTAGGGCGTTGACACGCAAGGCTATTCCGAATCCGCGAAGGTGCCGATGATTATATTGCCCGATCGAAAGATAGGTTAACCGGGTGCTAGTAGAGCATTGTGGTGCCGGTTCATGCTCGATTGACTCAGGTGGGAAGGCTCGAATGAATTCTGGACTAGCTGAATATCTAAGTGCTTGTATTGCAGCGGTGATCTTGCATGAGCTCGGACATCTCCTCGTGGCAACCGCAATGGGCATTCGAGTCAAGCGGGTGGGAATCGCTTGGCGCGGACCGTATATTGTTCGTGAACAGGGGCCGCCCCTGGGCAATTTCTGCACTGCACTTGCTGGGCCAGCCTTAAACCTCCTGCTTGCTGTGGTGCTTTGGTCGTCAGCGCCACAATTCAGTTTAATCAACCTCCTCCTGGGAGCCTACAATTTGGTGCCGTTCATTCCTGGGTTGGATGGGTACAATGCACTGGTTGCTTACCGTAAACTAGGGATGCTGGGCAAGAACAGCTCCGTCTAGGCTAGATTCAGCTACTTTGTCGAGATGATTCCATATGTGGACAGAGAACCGTTTGGGTTGTAAACTTGCGTTTACAGGCGAGTTCACCCAAAAAGCTCTAAGTAATTGATAAATATATCTTTACCATTTGGCTCCCGGAGTGCGTTTGACGAACACACTCGTGCTACTCGAAGCGTCAGTCCAACCCACTATCGGAGCCCCGGCTGATCTTCAGCCGCGTGGTGCATTTCGTTCTTTCTTTTCGATGCCGGTGGCCCTCGCGGCGCTCCTGATCGTGGTCACGGTGTTCACGGTGCGGGGACGGTTTAACGACTCTGACATGTGGTGGCATCTCAAGGTCGGGGAGCTGATCTGGAACAGCCACTCGATCCCCCGGGTCGACGTTTTTTCCTTTTCTGTCGCCGGTCATCCGACGACGGCACAAGAGTGGCTCTCCCAGGTGACCATTTACGGCGCTTATCATTTTGGAGAGTACCGGGGCCTGATGCTGTGGCTGTGCATACTGGCCTCCGCTGTTGTCCTTGCCGGTTATGTGCTCTCCGCGCTTTATTCGGGCAACGTCAAGATTGGTTTTTTGGGGGGCCTGGTCACATGGCTCTTTGCGACCGTTGGCTTCGCCGTCCGCCCCCACCTGATCGGCTACCTGCTTCTGTTGTGCGAGCTCCTGATTCTGCTTTTGGGCAAAAGGCGCGACGCGCGCTGGTTCTACGCGCTGCCGCCGATCTTCGCGTTATGGATCAACTTCCACAGCTCCTTTGTGTTCGGTTTCGTGGTGCTCGCGGTGATTCTGGGCTGTTCTTTTATGGACTTCGAATGGGGGCTGGTGGCAGCGCAACGCTGGAGGTGGAGCGAACGCAAGACGCTTACCATTGCCGCCGGGCTCTCGGGTCTGGCCTTATTTCTGAATCCCATCGGTCTCAAGCTGATCTGGTATCCGTTCGATGTCATGATCAACCAGCGGGTGAGCGTGGGATCCGTTACTGAATGGCAGCAATCCGATTTCAGCGATCCGCACGGACTGGGACTGCTGATCGTTGCCGGCTTGATTATAGCCGTCGCGTTGATCCGATGCGCGAAAATTTACGTCTACGAACTGCTGCTCCTGGCCGTGGTGTTTTACTTCGCGGTGCGCCATGTACGAATGGACGTTCTGTTCGGTATTGTGGCTGCACCGATTCTGTGCCGTTTACTCGCCGATGCTTGGGACCGATATCAGCCGGAACACGACCGTATTCTGCCCAATGCCATTCTTATTCTGATTGCGGCAATAGCCGTGGTGCTCGGGTTCCCGAGCTCTCGCAACCTGGCGGAGGAGGTGAACAACGGCAACCCGGTGAAGGCCGTGGAATTCCTCCGGCGCTCCGGCCTCTCAGGCAGGATGCTCAACGATTATGCCTATGGGGGCTATTTAATCTGGGCAGCACCGGAACACCCGGTATTCGTGGATGGGCGGGCGGATGTGTACGACCAGGCCGGAGTGTTCGCCGACTACATGAAGTTCACCACTTCGGAAATTGGTTCCCAATTCATTCTTGACAAATACAGGATCGATTACTGTTTCGTTGCCCAGGATGAACCGATTGCGCGCGTGCTGCCGCTGCTTCCTGGGTGGAGAAAGGTATACGGCGACAAACAAGCGGTAATCTACGCGAGACAGAAGTGACGCGGGCAGCCTTGCGAGACGGTACCGTGTCGACACGATAGAATTCCGCGCGGATTGGAAGCGGTCGGAATTATTGCGGTGCGTTTTCGTAGGTCCATCGTCTGCGCAAAAACTCGGATCCGCGCTCCGCGGCATGAGGCCGGATGCCTATTTCGCGATTGATCGTCTCAATCGTTGAGCTGGATCGGCATCGATTCATTCCGCCGACTGCTCCATGACCGCGACACAAGAGCGGCGATTTTGGTCGGGCTG
>Ga0157375_10002028_pt1 | contig 17474 bp, 13 predicted proteins | sample M35metaG_FD_115311 | JGI IMG/M metagenome (GOLD analysis project Ga0157375, IMG submission 115311) | Miscanthus rhizosphere microbial communities from Kellogg Biological Station, Michigan, USA - M3-5 metaG | ecosystem: Host-associated > Plants > Roots > Rhizosphere > Soil | place: USA: Michigan... | reverse complement strand
GGGGACGTCCCGACGTCGCATCCGTTCTTCCAGTATGTCGAAGCGCTCGCCGCGGCGGGCATCACCGGCGGATGCGGAAGAGGAAACTTCTGCCCGGACGCACCGTTGACGCGCGGCCAGATGGCGGTCTTCCTTGCGAAGGCTCTAGGCCTGCAGTGGCAGTAGGTCAGTCTCGAGTGCTGATTTCGTGCGCGAAGGTCTGGGCAGCTCAAATCATTCTGCCGGTCCCCTGACCAATTCAGTACCTGGCCGTCGGCGAAATCATGACTGCCCCCTTCTGGCCGCCTCGATGGCAGCGACGTCGATCTTCTGCATCGGCATCATTGCCTCGAACGCCCGCTTCGCCTCAGCTCCGCCAGCCGCGAGCGCGTCGGTCAGTGCGCGCGGCGTGATCTGCCACGAGAGGCCCCACCGGTCCTTGCACCAGCCGCATGCGCTTTCCTGGCCGCCGTTGCCGACGATGGCGTTCCAGTAGCGGTCGGTCTCTGCCTGATCCTCGGTCGCGACTTGGAAGGAAAACGCCTCGCTGTGCTTGAACGTCGAGCCGCCGTTGAGGCCGAGACAGGGAATGCCCAGAACGGTGAAGTTCACCGTCAGGACGTCGCCCTGCTTACCGCCCGGGTAGTCGCTGGGCGCCTTGTGAACGGCCGTGACCTCGCTGTTCGGAAACGTGGCCGCATAAAAGCGCGCGGCTTCCAGCGCGTCCTTGTCGTACCAGAGACAAATCGTGTTCTTCGGCTTCATCTTCGCGTGCTCCTTGCGTTGAATGACGTCCGTTGCGGATTAGCGGAATTCGAGCACTTCGGCTCATCGAAGCGCAATACTTCCTGCCGTCTCGGGTGCAAGCCGGATGCCGGGAGCTCCGCGACCGCCGGCACGATTGCATGCGCACCACATCGAGCGACCGCGGCGCTCGAACGGGGAAGGAGGTGGGGTCAGTCTCTGATTCGCTGGGCTGGTTCGGATGACAAATGGTGCGATCGGCGCTGGCCCTTACCGTCTGGCCGCTTTTTGGGCAGTCGGCAAGATCAACACTGACGCCGTCCGCGCCGCCTCGAGGGTGCCGAGGACCGCGGGATCGCGCTGGAGAACCGATCGGCCGTAACCCTTCTTGGTCACGAAGACGACGTTCAGCTCGGTGATGGAGACGCCCTTCGGCAGGGCCTCGCGGTTGTACTTCCAGACCTCGCGGAAGCTGCCGGAAGGGTCGGTCAGCCGGGCGCCGTCGAGGTGGATCGAATTCCGGGCGCCCATCCACCATTTCTCGTCTTGCGACCCGCCGTCCGAGATGGAGGCTTCCTCGCCCGCCTGGATCGGCTTGCGGCCGGTGCGGGTCGGCGGGCCGAGCAGCACGAAGACCATCCCCGGGTCCGTCAGGCTCCCGCGCGTCTTGTCATCCAGCGCGAGATAGGCATCCGCGAACGCGATCCGCCGATCGAGCTCCATGCGCGCCGGGTTGTCCTCGGAGCCGGGCTTCGGATTGCGCGCCTGCCAGAACTTCTCGACGAACTCTTCACGCGCGGATCCGCTCGTCAGGGCACGCCAGGCCGCCGTCTCGTCGGCCGTCATGATCCACTTCACCGGTCCGTCCGCCCACCTTTCGTCCGGTTTGTCGCTCGCGTTCGGCGGAGCGTGGAACTCGTCGTATCGCTGAGCGAGAGAGAGTGAGCCGTGCGGCGCGGCTTCCTTGCCGTTGCTCGCTGGCTCGACCTTGCGCGCCGCGTCGAACGCCGCGACCGCCTTCTTCGAATACACGACCCCGTCGATCGTCGCGCCCGGCTGCGCCTGCAGGAAGATCGCGAAGTCGGCCTCGGCCTTCTCCGCCTGGTCGAGGTTGGCCTCGCACACGCCGCGGTAGAACGCGATCGGCGCTACGAGCTGCTGGCGGGCGGTCTCGTTGCCGGGTTTGGCGGATTCGACGTCGAGCTGATCGAGCGTCGTCAGCGCCTCGTGCCACGACTGGCTCTTCACCTGGGCCTTCGCCTTCTGGAATAGCTCGGGGAGGGATTCGGCGGAGAGAAGCGACAGCGAAGCAGAGATTAAGAAGGAGAGGATCACGACGAGACGAACGCCGAGCCGGCTCATGGCAGGCCTCCTGTCGGACACTATTATCCGACTGACCGAGCCCGTGTCGCCGGGCGCGAATCGCGAAAGCAGCAAAATCAGGACTGACCCCTCGGCTGCTATAGGCTCCCCACCGGTATCCGCCATGAACGTTCTTCCCGAGCTCGACGAACGCCTCCGCCGCGACGTCGAGCTGGTCTCGCACATCGACGCCGTCCCGTCGATTCTCGACGTCGTCTGCCGCACGACGGGCATGGGTTTCGCCGCCGTCGCGCGCGTGACCGAGACCCGATGGATCTGCTGCAGCTCCCTCGACAAGATCGGCTTCGGTCTCGGGACGGGAGGGGAGCTCCAGGTCGAGACCACCATCTGCAACGAGATCCGCGGCCACGGAGAGCCCGTCGTCATCGACCACGTCGCGGAGGACGCGCTCTACTGCCGGCATCCGACGCCGGCGAGGTACGGCTTTCAGAGCTACGTCTCGTTTCCGATATGGCGGCGCTCCGGCGAGTTCTTCGGCACGCTGTGCGCGATCGATCCGAAGCCGGCGCACCTCCAGAAGCCGGAGATCACGGGCATGTTCCGGCTATTCGGCGACCTGATCTCGTTTCACCTCGACGCACAGGAGCGCCTCCAGGCGAGCGAGGCCGCCCTGTCCGAGGAACAGCAGACCGCCGTGCTGCGCGAACAGTTCATCGCTGTTCTCAGCCACGACCTCCGCACGCCGTTGAACGCCCTCAGCATCAGCGCCCAGCTGCTGCGCTCGATGCCGCAGGCGGATGCGACTCCCGTGCTGGCACGGATGGACCGAAGCATCATCCGGATGTCGGCGTTGATCTCCAACGTCACGGATCTCGCTCGCGGGAGGCTCGGCGGCGGTCTGAGCCTGAGCCGCTCGAGGGATCGCGAGCGGCTGGAGGCCGAGCTGCAGCAGGTCATCGCCGAGCTGCGGGCGGCGTGGCCCGATCGGGACATTCGAGCGAACGTCTCGCTGACGAAGAACGTCTTCGTCGACATCCCCCGGATCGGGCAGCTGCTGTCGAACCTGCTCGGCAACGCGCTCACGCACGGCGCCCCCGATCGGCCGGTGCTCGTGGACGTGAAGACGGAAGGCGGAGCGCTCGAGGTCAGGGTCACGAACTCCGGGGCGCCGCTGTCGACGACGGACCGGGAGCGGCTCTTTCAGCCGTTCTACCGCGGCGCCGAGGGCATGGACCGGGAGGGTCTGGGCCTGGGTCTGTACATCGTCAGCGAGATCGCCAAGGCGCACGGCGGGACGATCGACGTGGCGTCGGAGGCGGGTGAGACGGTGTTCACGTTCCGGGCGCCGATCTCGTAGCTCCTGTCATTCCGAGCGAAGCGCGGGACCCCTTTTAGGCGCCGCGGCCGCTGATCGATAGCGTGGCTCCGAAAGGGGTCCCTCGTCGCTTCGCTCCTCGGGATGACAAGAGAAGAGACGCTCCCTTCACCGTTGCTCTCTCGCGCCGCTGCGCTCCTGGAAATGACAGGGGAGGAGAGGAGTGCCCCCCTCACCCTTACCCTCTCCCCCCGCTCACGCGTGGGGAGAGGGGATGTCTAGAAACCCCCTCTCCCCCCGACGGGGGGAGAGGGACGGGGTGAGGGGGGAAAGTGAAGCATCACAGACGCAAAAAAGAGGATGCCGCGTTTGGCGACATCCTTCCGAAGAAAGCGAAGTCGTCGTCTGTCTTCTACCTTTTAGGGCTCCACCGTCAGCTTCAGGCCCGAGGCCGCGATCTTCAGGTTCGCGCCCTTCGTCTCGCTCTTCAGGTTGATCACGACGCCCTTGTCGTTGCGGAGCGAGGAGTAGCCGACTCCCTTCCCGGCGGTCCCTTCGGCGCCGGCGGCCGCGTACACGCCGGCCAGATCCGCAGGGTTCTTCAGGTTGTAGACGGTGCCGGACGCCTCCGCCTTCGTGACGCCCACCTCGGCCACCGAGAGGCCTTCCACCTTCACCTTATAGGTCTTTCCCTGGAACGAAACGTCGCCGTGGCCCCAGCTCCAGCCGATCCCGACCGCGACCGAGCCCTCCGACAGCCGGATCGTGCCGTCCGGCGCCTTGTCCTCGGCGAGTGCAGGCACGCCCAGGAAGAGCGCCACCATCCCCAGAACGGTCAACCAAACAGTCCATCTACGCTGCATCTCTGTGGTCCTCCTGCAGGAAGTTCGTGCAAGCAACGCGCCACCGCGACGCAAGCTCTTGCCGTTGAGTAGTTAGGCTGCGGGAGGCGCGCATCGAAGTGGGGTCGATAGCCTGCGAAACCGGCGTCGGAGCTCACGGCTCGAGACGGACTTCCAGGATTAGACTCGGTCGAGGAAGTTCCCAAATGAACACGACGTCGAGGCTCGTGCGCGTGCTCGTGCTTCTGGTTGTGATCGTCGCGGGCTTGATGCTCCCGGCGCGCCCCCTGTCCGCGGCGGAGCTGTTCGTCGCCCACACCTTCGAGGGTCCGCCCGCGGATGGCGCGAGCTCGTTTGCGGCGCTCGTTCGCGGAAGCGACGGAAGCCTGTATGGAACGTCGACCCACGGCGGCGCGAACGACGGCGGCACCGTATTCAAGATGGACTTCCAGGGCACGGTGACCGTGCTCCACTCCTTCGCCGCCGGCGCGCTTCCCGCCGCCGCCCTCATTCAAGCGAGCGACGGCTCCTTCTACGGCACGACGCAGACCGGGGGCATGCATGACCTCGGGAGCGTCTTCAAGATCGACTCGGACGGCGGCGGCTTCACGACCCTGCATTCGTTCGACGGCACGGACGGATCGCTCGTTCTGGGTTCCGTCGTCGAAGGAGCGGACGGAAACTTCTACGGAACGACGCGCGACGGAGGAGACAACGGCACCGGCACCGTCTTCCAGATGACGCCGGCCGGGACCGTCACGACCCTGCACTCCTTCGGTGCGAACGCCGCCGAGGGCCCGGCGGCCGGTCTCATTCAGACGACCGGCGGCGTCTTCTACGGCACGACGGCGGGCGGCGGCGTGAACCAGCAGGGCTCGATCTTCAAGATCACCTCGGCCGGTGACTTCACCCAGATCCACTCCTTCGGCGGCGCCGACGGCGCCCAGCCCCTCGCGCGTCTCCTCCTCGCTTCCGACGGCAAGGTCTATGGAACGACGTCCGCCGGAGGCGACCACGGCTCCGGCGTCGTCTTCGAGGTCGATTCGAACGACAACTTCAGCGTCGTCGTCGCGCTGGCACATCTCGCCAGGCCCGTAGCGGGTCTCCTCGAGCTCGCCGATGGGCGCCTCTATGGGGCGATCACCGGCTCGGGCCGCTACGGCTACGGTGCGCTCTTCAAGGTGAATCCGGCGACCGGCAACTACACGCGTCTCGCCTCCTTCTCCGGGCCCGACGGCTTCCATCCCTCCTCCGGCCTCGTGCTGGGTACAGACGGGTTGCTCTACGGCACGACGCCCGTCGGAGGCGCGGGCCATGGCGTCATCTACGCGGTCTGCACGCCGACGCCGTCGCCGACGATCGTTTCGGAGACGTGCCTCCCCGCTGAATCGACCGGCTTCACCGCGTCGGTGGACCCGGTCGGCGGCGACACCTACAACTGGTTCGTGAACGGCGGGACGATCGAATCGGGACAGGGGACGAACGCCATCACATACAGCACGGGGGCGTTCGGAACCCTCATCACGGTCATCGTCAACGAAAGCAACGTCACGTGCACGGGCTCGGACTACGTCTTCGAGCAGGTCGATTTCGCGGACGTCCCGCCGAACGACAACTTCTTCAGCTACGTCTGCGCGATCGGACGCAACTCGATCACCGCGGGCTGCGGAAACGGCAACTACTGCCGCAACGGCCCGGTCACCCGGGCGCAGATGGCGGTGTTCCTCGAAAAAGCGGTGCATGGGGTTCCGTACGCACCACCGCCCTGCACGGGCATCTTTCCCGACGTCCCGTGTCCGGGCACTTACGCCGACTGGATCGAGGAGCTCTCGCTCGAGGGCATCACCGGCGGCTGCGGGAACGGCAATTACTGTCCGGACGCGACCGTGACGCGCCGGCAGATGGCGGTGTTTCTGCTCAAAGCGAGCCACGGATTTGCGTACGTGCCGCCGTCACCCGTCGGCATCTTCGACGACGTGCCGGTGAGCGACTCTTTCGCTCCCTGGATCGAGGACTTGTACAACTACCAGATCACCGGAGGTTGCCAGGCCTCGCCCCTGCTCTATTGCCCGGACAATCCGAACACGCGGGGTCAGATGGCCGTCTTCATCGTCAAGGCGTTCGGCCTTTGAGGGTTCGGGCGACGCGGATCTCGTCCGGCGCTCGCGGGGATTTCGAGTGATGCATCTGGCGCCGGAAATGGCAGCCCGCATTCGGCCGCGCATCGTCATCGCCCTCCTCCTCGGGATGCTCTGCGGCCGCGCGTCCGCCGGCGAGATCTATGGCAAGGTCGACCCCTGGGTCCTCGAGAAGGCGCGCGCGGGCGACGTCGAGTTCCTCGTCATGCTGCGCCGGCAGGCCGACCTGCGCGGCTCTCGCGGCCTTCCGACGAAAGACGAGAAGGGCGCCTTCGTGCTCGACGCGCTCCGGTACACAGCGGAGCTCGCGCAGGCGCCCGTCCTCGACCTCCTCGAGGCGCGCGGCGCGCCGCATCGCGCGTTCTGGGCGGCGAACGCGATCTGGGTTCGCGGGAATCGGCGGCTCGTCGAGGAGCTTGCCGCGCGCGGCGACGTCTTCCACGTCTATGCGAACCCGCAGGTCCGTTTCGAGGGTCCGGTCGGACCTGCGGCCACGGCGCCTTCCGCGCCGGCGTCGATCGAGTGGAACGTTTCTCAGATCCACGCGCCGGATGTCTGGGCCCTGGGATTCACGGGGCAGGGAGTGGTCGCAGGCGGAGCCGACACGGGGTATCAATGGGACCACCCTGCCTTGCAGCCTCACTACCGCGGCTGGTCCGGGTCCTCGGCGGACCACAACTACAGCTGGCACGACGCCATCCACTCGAGCAGCGGCATCTGCGGGGCGGACGCGCCCGCGCCGTGTGACGACCAGGGGCACGGCACACACACGATGGGGAGCCTGGTCGGGGACGACGGCGCCGGCAATCAGATCGGGGTCGCGCCCGGCGCGAAGTGGATCGGATGCCGCAGCATGGATGGGGGAATCGGAACGCCGACTACTTACACGGAGTGCCTCCAGTGGTTCATCGCGCCGACGGACCTCTCCAACCAGAACCCCGAGCCCTCCATGGCTCCCGACGTCGTGAACCTCTCCTGGAGCTGCCCTGCGAGTGAGGGGTGCACAGACCCGACCGTCCTGCAGACGATCGTGGAGAGCGTCCGCTCCGCGGGAATCGAGGTCGTCGCGGCGACCGGGAACGGCGGGCCGACTTGCTCGACGGTCGCGGATCCGCCCGGCATCTACGCCGCCGCCTTCTCGGTGGGCGCGACCAACGCCACCGACACACTCGCGGGATTCTCCAGCCGCGGTCCCGTGACCGCCGACGGAAGCAATCGCCTGAAGCCCGACGTGAGCGCTCCGGGAGTCAGCGTCCGGTCGAGCTACCCGACCAACACGTACACCGTGCTCAGTGGAACCAGCATGGCCGCACCGCACGCCGCCGGAGTCACGGCGCTGTTTCTCTCGGCGAACCCGCAGCTCAGGGGCGACCCGACCGCGATCGAGACCTTCGTCATCCAGAACTGCGCACCCGTCACCGTCAGCCCGGAGCAGACCTGTGGAGGTACCCCGAGCGGCTCGACCCCGAACAACTCCGCCGGCTGGGGACGCGTGGACGCGCTGGCGGCGCTGTGCGCGTCCGCGCCGCAGCCCGCCGAGCTCGCGGTCGACGCCGCCGGAAACGGCGTCTGGGAACCGGGCGAGACGGTCGAGGTCAGCCCCGCGCTGTACAACTTCTGCAGTCCGGCGCTCGCCCTCACGGGCGCGTTCTCGAACCTCACCGGACCTGCGGGCGCGACCTACTCGATCACCGACCCGGCGGGCGACTACGGCTCTATCGGGCACGGGATCCTCGTGAGCTGCGTCGCCACGAACGACTGCTACTCGATCTCGGTCGACGATCCCGCGGCGCGACCCGCGGCGCACTGGGACGCGACGGTCCACGAGTTCCTGTCGAACGGCCGGGCGTTCGACTGGACGCTGCACATCGGCGAGAGCTTCGCCGACGTTCCGACGTCGAACCTCTTCTACCCGTTCGTCGAGAACGTCTTTCACAACGACGTCACCTTGGGCTGCGGGAGCGGGAACTACTGTCCGACCACCCCGACGCTGCGCAAGCAGATGGCCGTCTTCGTCCTGAAGGCGAGGGAGCGCGGCTCGTACATGCCGCCGCCTGCCATTGGAATCTTCGTGGACGTGCCGAGCTCCGATCCCTTCGCGCCCTGGATCGAGGAGCTCTATCGCCGCGGCGTCGTCGCCGGGTGCGGCGCGGGACCAACGTACTGTCCGAACAACGCCGTGCTGCGACAGCAGATGGCCGTCTTCCTGGTGAAGACGCTCCTCGGCTCCGGGTACACGCCGCCCGCCTGCACGGGCGTGTTCGCCGACGTGCCCTGCTCCAACCCGTTCGCGCCCTGGATCGAGGACCTCTTCCAGCGCGGCATCGCCGCGGGATGCGGCGGCGGCGACTTCTGTCCGGGCGCCGCCACCACGCGCGCCCAGATGGCGCCTTTCCTGGTCAAGACCTACGGACTGCTCACCTACGGGCCGTAGGAACCGCGATCAGCGCGCGCGTGCCGAACGAGGGGCGCACTCTTCCTTGAATTGACGCGACGGGGAGCCAGCGCGTCGAAGTCACCGAATCAAGACTGTGAAATCCAGCTGCTCATCGTCCACGTCTCGACGATTCAGTAAATCGTCGTTCCCATGTCGCATCCGTACATTCCGGTGGCGCGCGGCCAGATGGCGGTGTTTCTGTCGAAGGCGCTCGGGCTGCAGTGGCAGTAGGAAGGGCCCGGTACTGATTTGAACGGCGGAGATCGCTACCCCCGCAGCGCCTCGACCGGATCCGTCCGCATCGCCCGCCAGGCGGGCAGGAGGCACGCGGCCAGTGCGGCTGACATCATGACGAGGCATGCCGAGCCGAACACCATCGGGTCGCGCGGGCCGACGCGGTAGAGCAGGTATCCGAGGAGCCGCGTAAGACCGGTCGCGGCCGCGGCCCCCAGCACGACTCCCGCCGCCGCGAGCCTCAGACCCTGCGACATCACGTGGCGCATCAGGTCCGGCGCCGCCGCGCCGAGCGCCATCCGCAACCCGAGCTCGCGCTCGCTCTGCGAAACCGCGTGGGACATGACCCCGTAGAGTCCGACGGCCGCGAGCAGGAGCGCCAGCGCTCCGAAGACGCCCAGGAGGGTGACGGCGACGCGCTGCGGGGCGGCCGATCGCCGGACCTGCTCGCGCATCGTGATGAGCTCGGACGGCGCCAGATTGCGGTCGAGTGTCCGGATCTCCCGCAGCAGCGCCGTCGCGACGATCTCGGGCCGCTCGGAGGTCCGGAGATACAGGACGGAGAACATCGAGAAACTCTGCCGGAACGGAACGTAGAAGAAGGGCTTCGGCGGCTCGAGGAGAGTCTCGTAACTCGACTGACGCGCCACGCCGACGACCCGCATCGAACGGCCGTCGGCTTGGAATTTCCGGTCGATCGGGTCCCGGCCGGGCCAGTAGCGCGCGGCCATGGCCTCGTTGACGATTGCGACGGGTGTCGCCCCCTCTTCGTCGTCGCGCGTGAACTCGCGGCCGGACACGAGCGATATCCCCGCGGTCGCGAAATAGGAGGGGCTCACCTCGTTGAACTCGACGGTCGGCTGCTCGTCGGGCCGAGGCCGATAGCCGCCGGTCTCGATGGAGGCCGACGAGTAGGGTTGCGTGGCGAATGGACGGATCCGGGAGAGCGCGGCGGATCGGACGCCCGGAATCGCACGCACGCGCTCGAGCAACGCGTCCTGGAAGAGCTTCGCGCGCGGCCGGTCGTAACCCGCGGACTCGGTATCGATGCCGGTCGTGAGGACGTCGTCCGTCGCGAAGCCCGGCCTCGCGTCGCGGATCCGCTGCATGCTCAGCATGAGCAGGCCGGCTCCCACGAGAAGCAGAAAGCTCAGCGACACCTGGAGGACGACGAGGCTCGACCGCAGGCGCGACCGCCGGCCTCGACCAGAGACGCTTCCCGACTCCGCTCGCAGCGCGCCGGCGATGTCGATCCGCGTCGCCTGAATCGCCGGAACGAGCCCGACGAGCGCAGTCGCGAGCACGCATACGCCGATCGAGACCGCGAGGACCCGCCCGTCGATTCTTCCCGTGAGGCTCATCGGGGAGCTTCGAGGCGGAATCAGCAGAACAAGCGCCCGGCGGAGCGAGAACGCCGCGACGAGGCCGCCGATGACGGCGAACGCCGAGAGAATCAGGCTCTCGACGAGAAGCTGAGCCGCCAGCCGCCCGCCTCCGGCCCCGATCGCGATCCGAACGGTCATCTCCTGCCGGCGCGCGAACGAGCGAACGAGGAGCAGGTTTCCCACGTTCGCGCACGCGATGAGCAGGAGGACGATCGCGATCCCGAGCGCGACGCGGAGCGTAGGGAGAAGGTGGCCGGCATAGTTGAACGGCGATCTCCACAGGGGCAGGAGCCGGATGCCACGGCCACGGTCGGTCGCCGGATATTCGGATTCCAGTCGTTTCGCGGCGGCCGAGATCTCCTCCTGCGCCTGCTCGAGCGTCGCGCCAGGCCTGACGCGAACGAAGCCCTCGATCCAGCGCTGTCCGCGATCCTCCAGCTTGTAGACGTTCGACTCGAACGTCTCCTGCATCGACACGGGGACCCAGAACTGAAACGCGTACCCGACGAAGGTCCCAAAGAATCCCTCCGGCGCCACGCCGACGATCGTGTGCGGGATGCCGTTCATGCGCTGCGTCTTCCCGAGGATCGCGGGATCTCCGTTGAAACGCCGCTTCCAGAGCTGGTAACTGATCACCGTCACGGGGTGGGCGTTGCGGCCCGTCTCTTCGTCCCGCTCGAAGCCCCGGCCGAGGAAGAGCTTCACCCCGAGGGCGTCGAAGTAGTTCGCGGAGACCAGGCTGCCCGGCACGCGCTCCGCCCGCTCGCCGATGGAGAGCGTCGTCCCGGTGATCTTCTCCGCGATGGGCTCGTAGAGCGTGCCGCTGCGGCGGAGGTCGACGAAGTCCGGCCAGGAGATCACGTCGAAGTCCGGCGCGCCGCGAGAAGTTCCGGCCAGCGCGAACAGCGTCTCCTGGTCGGCGACCGCGGGATAGGGCCGGAGCAGGATTCCCTCGATCCAGCCGTAGACCGCCGCGTTCGCGCCGATTCCGATCGTCAGGCAAAGGATCGCGAGCATCGCGAAGCCGGGCTCGCGGCGGAGCATGCGGAGGCCGAACCGGACGTCCTGGGCCAGCCGCCCGAGCCGGACGCCTCCCCAGGCCTCCCGGGTGATCTCCCGGATGAGCGCGAGGTTGCCGAACTCGCGCCGCGCGGCGGCGGCCGCGGACTCGGAGGATTCGCCGTCGGCGATTCGGTCCTCCTCGGCCATGCGGAGATGGGCGCGGAGCTCCTCGTCCAGCTCTTCCTCGCGGCGAGCGCGTCGGTGCGGAGAGAGCCAGGGGAGCCAGGGGAATCTCACGTCCCGCTCTCCGCCGGACGCGCCGGGATGCCGGCGACGGCATCCGCGCGCGAGACCGATACCTTCCCGGAAGGCATGTAGACATCCTACATCCATGGGGTGTAGGACGGCTACTCCCTCGCCAGGTCAGTCCTGAGTTTGCTGCCTTTGGGAGGTCGAGGGGTGCGTCGAGTCAAGCGTGCAAGGCGCTTTCGTCCGCCTGCGAACCCGGCGGCGTCGCGCACTCACCGCTTGCCGCCACCGTCCTTTTGCTCGAGCCGGAAGAACTGGACCGCGTTGTTGTAGAAGATGTCCCGCTTCTCGGCAGCCGTCAGGAACGGCGCCGAGTCGACGCCCTCGATCGCCAGGCCGAGGCCCTCGGGCCAGTACATCTGGTCCGTGCCGAACATCAGGCGCTTGCCGAACCCCGCGCGCATCAGGGCGCCGAAGTAGGCGTGGAACTCCGCGCGAGGGAGGAGCCAGTCGAGAGCGCCGAGGTCCGCGTAGACCTGGGGATACTCGAACAGCACCGCGATCGTTTCCTGAAGGTACGGCCAGCCCGCGTGCATGAGCGAGACGCGCAGCTTGGGATGGCGGTTGAGCGCGTCCTCGATGAGGATCGGGTTTCCGAGAGCGATGCGGAAGCCGCGGCAGCACGGGTCGAAGGAGATCCCCGGCGGGCCCGTCCCCGTGTGCAGGGCGACGGGGATGTCCAGCTCCTCGGCGAGCGCGAGGTACGGCTCGTAGCGCGGATCGGAGAGCGTGGCGCCCGCGTACTCGGCGGTCACCTCGCCGAGGACGCTCAGGCTGCCCGTCTGAAACGCCTTGCGCAGGACGTCGAGCGCGGGCAGCGGCGTGTCCTCCGAGCCCCGGATGCCGGCACCTGCGATGATGCGATCCGGATCGGCTTCCCGCCAGCGAATCGCTGCCGCGAGACGGTCTCCGGAGCCGCCGCTGACGATGCCTTTCACGACGTTGAGCCGCTTCATCTCGGCGAATACCGCCTGGCGATGCTCCTCGCCGTTCTTGACGCCCGGCTTCTTTCCGTTGGCGGGATTGGGAATGTCCGGGATGGCTTCGTCCGGGGGATAGGCGTGCAGATGGACGTCGATGATCGGACCGCGCGACGCGGCCTGCGCGAAGGCGGCCACTGAGACAAAAAAGAGTCCGGCCGCGAGCGAGCCGATCCGGCGAGAGAATGTCATCCGGCACCTCCGAGCGGAGCCGAAGATATCCGATGCGCGAAGGGGACCCGTGTACGCAGGGTCGATCGCGCGACGAGGGCGACGACTGCCTCGCTGCTGCTAACGCGGATTCTTCCTCGGCTTCAACACGACGGTCATGTCGAGGCACCGGAAGCCGGGGCCCGGCTCGTAGTACTCGTCGATGGCGCGCAGCACGTTCGGCGGAAAGCGTCTGTAGTGCTTGCTCATCAGGTGCTCGGACCGCACGATCACCGCGTCGAAACGCTGCTCGCGCACCAGGCGCACGAGCTCCGCGTCGGACCAGCCGGCATGCTCCACCATCTGCGCGAACGCGAACGGGTTCGAGAGCCAGAGCCGTTTGCGTCCGAGCACGAGCGCCCCGATGTTCTCCGAGAGCAGATTCGGCCCCGCCTGGGTGCGGACCCAGTCGTACGCCTGGATACAGCCGTCCTGCCCCTCCACGTGTCTGACCACGCGCGGCGGCCAGAGCACGAGGGCCACGGCCGCGGCACAGACGGCGGCGGCCGCCAGGCCGACCGCCCGCGGGCGGAGCTGGACGGCCCTCGCGATTCCGAGCCCGCTCGCCAGGCACAGAGCCGTGTTCCATTCCAGGAAGTGATTGTCGTTGGAGCCCAGAGCGCCCGCCGTGAACGTCGTCGCCGTCGCGATCAGGAGCCAGGCGACCGGAGGAGACAGTCGGCGCCGCGCGAGGTCGTCTCCCACGGCGACCGAGGCGAGCACCACGAGCGGCCACGACTCGCGGATCATTCGCAGGAGCTCGCCGAGGAAACGGCGCCTGGAATAAGGGTCCGGATGCGCCAGGAAGACGTCCGTCACGAACGCGCCGTGAGTGATCGCGGCCAGGACGCCAACGACCAGGACGACGGCCGCGGCCGTGATGCCGGCGAGACGCGCCGCCTCGCGAAAACGGCGGCGTGTGAGCAGGACGATGAGGCACGCCGCGGGAGCCGCGACGAGCGTGGTCTTGACCAGCAGGGCGGCCGCGAAGAGGAGCGCGGGCACGACGACGCGGAAGTCGTCGCGATCGATCCGGCGGGATAAGACGAGCAGTCCTGCGAACGTGAGCGCGATCCCGAGAAAGTCCACCCGGAGAAGCCACGCCCAGTTCTGGATGTTCGGGATCGTGAGGTAGATCAGGCCGAACGTCACGCCGACGACGATCGAACCGGTCCGGCGCCGGAGCTCGGCGCCGAGAAGACCCGCGATGAGGAGCGCGCAGCCGAGGATCATCAGGCGCGGGTACACGAGCGCGAACCCGAAGATCCTCACGGGCAGAACCAGCAGGTAATAGGCGACCGGCCCGTAGGGGTTCATGACGCTCGGGAGAGGCCGCGGATCCGGCCACGGCGTCGCGCCCGAGAGGATCCGCGCCAGCGCGTTCAAGATGTTCCCTTCCTCGTAGTCGGCCTGGAACGGCGCGGCGATGGGAAGGACGTCGTAGGTGCGCCAGATACAGCGCAGAGCGAGAGCGGCGAGCGCCAGCGCGATGACCGCGAGCGCGCGGTTTTTCCCGTCGGTTTCCGGCTGATCCATCGTGGAAGCGGTAGCTAGGTTACCGTGGGGGAATAGAAAGCGGTCGACGCTCTTCCTCTGTCATCCCGAGCAAAGCGAGGGAACCCTTTGGAGTCACGGTGCCGCCTGGAAAGGGATCCCTCGTCGCTGCGCTCCTCGGGATGACAGAAAAACGTGCGAGTCCTCTCTCATCTGTCATCCCGAGGGACCCCTTTCCGAATCACAGAGCGGCTTAGAAAAGGGTGCCCTCCGGATTCTCGTGCGGAATAGTCTGACTTTGAGCCCGCCCCAACTTTCGTGGGCGGGCACGGAACAAAGGAGGACTTACCCATGAAGCGTCCGACGAGTTCGCGCTCCGCCCGGTCTCACCCGAAGCGCACCAGCTCTCCTCCTCGCAGCGTACGCGTCGATCTGAAACCCGGGGAGATCCTCGTGGCGCCCGGCGTGATCGTCATGGCCCGAATGGGAGGAGGCGGAGGCGGTTTCGGCGCAACGACCACCGTGACCTGCGAATGCACGAAGGCCGAGCCGGACAGGCCCGACTGCAAACCGAAGACGACGACCTTCCCCGGCGGGGTGAGCGTGGGTTGCACCAAGTCCGGCGGGTGCAGCGAGTGCAAGCAGACCACGACGACGACGAGCTTCGGCATGGTCATGATGTGAGGCGCTCGATCTCGATTCCCTGAAGGGCGGGGAGACGCGCCAGGATCGTCGCGGCGGCGCGACCGCGCAGCGCCGGCGGCCGGGCTCAGCGCGCCCAGTAGTCGGCGATGCGGCGGATCTTCGTGCCGTCGAACTCGAAGACGGTGAGTTGATGGCGGCTCTGCGGCTTCCAGGGTTGACCCTCGTCCCGGGAGTCGAAGGAGACCGTTTGTCCCAGGACGACGACGTTTGCAGCCGACAGCCGGCCGGTCACGGTGATCCGCGCATTGCGAGTGGCGCCGAGGAACCCGGTCATGCCCTTGCGAATCGTGTCCTTGCCCTCGAGCCTCATGTTCACGACCGGGTCTTCGTAGATGACGTTGTCCGTGAAGAAGGTGAGGAACGCGTCGACCTCGGCGGCGCTCGCGTGCTCCTGCATCATCTTCTGGCGGGCCGCGAGGGCCTGCTCGGCCGAGCGTTCGAGCGGTGATTCCGGCGGCGCAGCCAGCGCCGACGGACCGCTGAGAAACAGAACGCCGGCGAAGACCGCAAACGAGCAAACCTCGAGACGTCTCATTCCATGACCTCACTTTCGAGTCGCCGATTCGCTCTCGGAGATACGTAGAGAGACGGATCTTGTTTGGTTCGTTCCGCTTGCCCGAGGTGTTGATGGGGGACCGAGGAGGTTGGAGACGCGCAGAGGGACCCCTTCTCAGCAACGCTGTGACTTCAAAGGGGTCTCTCGCTTCGCTCGGGGTGACATAGATTTCCTCTTGCCATGTGCTACTACAGGTGTAGTAGCATCACCGTGGCGCGTAGGAGACCATGCCCAAAGACCGACGGCCGAAGACCCCGCTCTCGAAGGCCGAAGCCCGAATCCTCGAGCAGTGCTGGAAGCTCGGGACCTGCTCCGTCCGCGAGATCCTCGAGAGCCTGCCCGAGGACGAGCGCGTCGCCTACACGACCGTCCAGACGCTCGTGCACCGGCTCGAGCAGAAGGGCGCCGTTCGCCGCGTCAAGAAGATCGGCAACGCGCAGCTCTTCGAGCCCGCGCTCGGCCGGCACGAGTACCGCCGCGGTGTCGTCCGCGAGCTGCTCGCGCTCTTCGGCGGCTCCCCGCGCCTGCTGGTCTCCAGCCTGCTCGAGACCGGCACGATCACGCTGAAGGACCTCAAGGCGCTTCAGGACGCCGCGCCGGCTGCAACCGGCGGTCCCGGGCGCCGTAACAAACGCCGAGGTGCAGGCCATGACTGAGCTGCCGACCTTTGCCCTGTTGATGCGCGCGGTGGAGATCCACCTCGTCTTCTCGAGCCTCGTCGCGCTCGCCGCCTGGGCGGTGACCTCCATGAACAGCTCGCGCGTGAGCGCGACGGCGAAGTACTGGATCTGGGTCGCGACTTCGATCAACTTCCTGCTGCCCGCCGGCGTGCTCGTCGATCGCTTCCGGCCGCCCGACGTCGCCTGGGCCCTGCCGCTGGAAGACTTCGGAAACGCGGTGGCGCGACGGGACAGGCTCGGCATCGTGCTCGCGGCGGCGTGGGCCGTCGGATCCGCCCTGATGCTCGCGCGGCTGTGGCTTCGGATACGGGCCTGCCGGACCGCGGCCCAACCGGCCGCCTCGGTCGCGCGACCCGCATCTGACGCTCCGGCCGGTTTCCGGGCGCGAGGAGTGCCCGTGCGCTTCGACTCCGAAGGCGGCGCTCCCGCCGTGGACGGCGTGCTTCGCCCGCGGATCTCGCTTCCCGCCGGGATCGAGCGCGCTCTGACACCGTCGGAGCTCGATGCGGTCCTCCTGCACGAGCTGACGCACGCGCGCCGGCGCGACAACCTCATCCGATTGGTGCACGAGATCGCGGTCTCCGTCTTCTGGTTCCACCCGCTCGTCTGGATCGCGGGGTCGCGGCTGTCCCTCTACCGGGAGCTGTCGTGCGACGAGTCGGTGATCCGCGGCGCTCGCGGCGGCGAGCTCGTCTCCGCGCTGGCCAAGCTCGCCAACCCGGGTGAGACGCTTCTGCTTCAGGCTGGAGCCTCGTCGTATCTCGCCGACCGCGTCGCGAGTCTCGCGGCGCCGCGACGGACCTCGACCGCGGCGAGCGCGCTGCAGGTCGCGATCTTCGTGCTCGTCCTCTTCTCGTGCGTGCTCGCGTCGGCATTCCAGTCGAACCTGATGCACCGGGCCGCGCTCGGGGAGTTCTGCTCACGCGGTCCCGACCATCTGGCCGGGCGCCCGGGGACGAAATGACGCGAGCCCGCCGGATCGCGCTGGCCGGCGTGCTGGCAGCGGGACTCCATTTCACCGCCGCCACGCGGCCCCTCCTCGCGGCGCCGCCCGAGCCGCCGCCCCGGGCCGTCGATGTGACCGCGGCCGACGGCACGACTCTCAAGTGCACCTTCTTCGCGGCGGCGGTCGCCCTCGAGC
>Ga0157375_10002025_pt1 | contig 17488 bp, 11 predicted proteins | sample M35metaG_FD_115311 | JGI IMG/M metagenome (GOLD analysis project Ga0157375, IMG submission 115311) | Miscanthus rhizosphere microbial communities from Kellogg Biological Station, Michigan, USA - M3-5 metaG | ecosystem: Host-associated > Plants > Roots > Rhizosphere > Soil | place: USA: Michigan... | reverse complement strand
GGTCGATTCCATGGCTCATCCATTGGTCGGGGATGCCGCTCGAGAAGTCCTTGTAGAGGCGGAACTCAAAGTAGGCTCGCGGGTCGAAAGGACGGTACGGCTTGTTGAGCAGCCATTTCTTCCAATCCGTATCTTCCTCGCGGATCTGGTCCACTTCTTCGCGTCCACGCCAGCGCGGACCGTGATAGTTCCATACCATCTCGACTTTGCTGACGTCGCCCAGCGCGCCTTGCCGGATCGAGTCCTTGGCGGCGATCTGATACGGTTCGCTGCGGTGCTGGGTGCCGATCTGTACCACCTGCTTTCGCGAGCGGACGGCATCGCGTACGGCCTTGGCCTCCTCCAGCACGTTCGCCATGGGCTTCTCGCAATAGGCGTCCTTGTCCGCTTCGACCACCAGCTTCAGCATGGGGGCGTGCTGGAAGTCGGCGGTGGCGATGATCACCGCGTCCACGTCTTTTTGTGCCAGCAAATCTTCCATCTGCATGAAGGATCGCGGCGCACGCCCATAGACCTGGGTGGCCGTTTTGGCGGCTTGCTCGCGATTCACCTTCCACAGGTCGCACACCGCGGTCATCTCGGCGTTGTAGCTGCCTTTTATATCCGCGACGACCGATGCCAGTTCGCGCCCGCGTCTGCCCGCGCCCAGCAGGCCGAGGGAGATGCGATCGTTCGCGCCGATGATCCTGCCGTAGGAAAGGGCGCTGGTGCCGATGACGGCTGCGCCGGTCAGGAGAAACGATCTCCGGTCAATCTCGCTATCCGCGTTCAAAGCGATACCTCCGCTTGGACACACTTCACCCGTCCCGAATAGAGAGCCGAGCGGGCCCGTCATGTCCCGCTTCACCCTGAGGCGGGAGCACCACGGCCATCGGATGCTGAATCAGCTGACGCCCCCGTTAGAACGTCACCAGATCAGTCCGAGCGTGTCGATTATTTCTAGCTGAAGAAGTTTACAACAATGCGGGTCGAATTGCACGAACAAAATTAAGCTTTGCCAACAATTCTGGCTATCGCGAGTACCAGTCCCGCAAGCGCACTTCGATGCCGCTGCCGTTCAGCGCCGTCTCGAAGGCTTTCAGATCCGAACCCATGTAGTGATAGGGGTAGACGATTTTCGGCTTGAACGCCTTAACCGCCGCGGCGGCTTCCTCGGGCGTCATGGTGTAAGGCAGGTTCATAGGGACGAAGGCCACATCGATGTTCTTGAGCGCACGCATCTCCGGGATGTTCTCGGTATCGCCCGCAACATACATGCGCAGCCCGCCGTAGGTGATCACGTAGCCGTTACCGCGGCCTTTATCGTGATACAACTGCCCTGGGGCGGGACCGCGCGTCAGGTTATACATGGGGATGGCTTCAATGGTCCAGGCGCCGAAGGTCTTGGTTTCGCCGTTATGGAGAATGGTCGCGCCGGACACGGACTTAGCCACGGCCTCCGGTGCCACGATCACGGTAGACGCCTTCTTTAGCTTGGCGATGGTGGGCACGGACAGATGATCGCCGTGGATATCGGTGATCAGGATCAAGTCGGCGGCGGGGAAGCTGTCATAGCTGCCTTGAGCTGGATCGATTTGCACCACCTGGCCTCCGGCCTGAAGCATCAAGCCCGCATGCTGGATCGGCGTCATCGTGACCGTGCCGGCGGAGGTCTTGAATTCCTCAGGTTTACCGGCACCGTACGCCCCAACTGAGACCGAAAGGGCACACAACAGAGTGGCGATTTTCATGCAGCCATTGTATTGCATTTGTATGTCGCGGCGTCCAGAACAATGACAGTAGTACTGGAACTATGCTGTAATTTTAGTCCTACTCTGACTGCGCTTCTTGGCATATACTTTCCAGACAGTTCGTCTACGTTAAGCAGGGTGTTCAAAGTCAAAGGAGACCTTAGAGTGAGACTATTAGGAAGTGTTTTGCTGTTCATCGGAGTAGGAAGCGCTGCTTTCGCTACGGCCGTTCCGGAAATCAACCCGGCATCGGCTGGTAGTGCGATAGCATTGATTTCTGGCGCAGTGCTGGTAATGCGCGGACGGCGTAAGAAATAGCTTTTTAGTATCGCGGACGCGGCCCGTTGCTGCGTCCGTGGTTCTTCAGACGCAGGCGACCTTGCCAGATCTTTCCCCAACCAGTCCGATATCCGTTGGGGCCTCTCCTGAGTTTTCCTTTCTTCCCCCCAACCTTCAGCGATTTGGCGTTTTTTCCCGTTTACTCACACTGGCAACTCTATTTGCCGCGGAACTGCTGGTCATCTCCGTTATGGCCGACGGCGCCGGGCTTGCCAATCGGGGCACCTTCCTCGGAATGCTCGCCGCGTCGGGTCCATGGATCCTGCGGGGCATTCTGGGATTCGCGGCACTCTTCGTGACATTTGGATATCTCAAAAGTAAGTCCACCTTTGATGAAATCTCTCACCGGCTGATTGACGTCCCGATCGGGAAAGGCCTGCTTGCGGCCCACGTTGCCGCGATTCTCGTCGCCGGCGTGCTTACCGTGGCGTTATACAACGGCAGTGTCTCCGGCGTCCAAGCGGACCTCATCGCGGCAGGATGGCTGGCGACGGGGATTGCAGCGATCATTTTTGCCGCATTTGCTGTCCTTCCACTTGCGTCGTGGATACAGATGGTTCGCGGTACTGGATATCTTTGGCTATATACGACAACTGCCGTCGTTGCGGCCTGTGTGGCCGGAAATGCCGGCCGGTCGCTGTGGCAGCCGATGGGCCGTCTCACTTTCAGCATGGTGGAGGGATTGCTGCGCCTGGTGGCGTCCGGGGTAACAGCGGACCCGGCAAAGATGATCATCGGGACGGGTAACTTTAAGGTAGAGATCGCGGAACAGTGCTCGGGTTTTGAGGGAGCCGGACTGATGCTGGCATTCGGCGTGGTCTGGCTATGCCTGTTTCGGAAAGAATCCCGCTTCCCGCAAGCGTTGCTACTCATTCCCGCCGGAGTGATCGTGATCTATCTGCTCAACGCCGTGCGAATCGCGGCCTTAATCCTGATCGGCAGCGCCGGCGCGCGCGAGATCGCCGTGGGAGGGTTTCATTCGCAGGCAGGCTGGATCGCGTTTAATGTGGTCGCCTTGGGCTTCTCCGTCGTCGCGCGGCGCGTGCCGTATTTCACCTTGGCCCGCCCGGATACGGAATCTTCGGCTCCATCCCGCGAGAATCCCACAGCGGCGTACCTGATCCCTTTACTGATGATCTTGGCTGCGGGGATGGTATCGGGCGCGATGAGCGGGAAATTTGAATGGTTGTATCCGCTGCGGTTTTTTGCCGCGACAGGGGCGCTCTACGTGTTCCGGAATACGTATTCAAAACTGGACTGGAGGGTAGGGTGGCAGGGACCGGCAATCGGGGCCGCTGTCTTCGTTCTGTGGATCGGCCTCGACCGCCTGATGGGTGCGCCGGTGGCTACCGGTATGCCAGCCGCGCTGGCCGCTTCCTCGCCTGCTGCGCGGATCACGTGGATCTCGTTTCGAGTGCTGGCAGCCACCATCACGGTCCCGATCGCTGAGGAACTCGCGTTCCGGGGATTCCTCCTGCGGCGCCTGATCTCGTCCGACTTCGAGTCCGTCGCCTCTACGCGCTTCACCTGGCTCGCAGTGCTGGTTTCCTCAGTGCTGTTCGGCGCTTTGCATGGCAGCCTGTGGTTCGCCGGAATCGTAGCCGGGCTGCTCTATGCATATGCCGTCATTCGGCTGGGCAGAATCGGGGAAGCCGTGGCCGCGCATGCGACGACCAATGCTTTGCTGGCGGCATACGTTCTGGCATTCGGTCAGTGGCATCTCTGGTAGCCGGACGTATGTTCCGGCTCGCTGAGGCCAGATCTTGAAACGCAAGACGAAGCTATCGACGTCAATGACTGCGACCCAATTCGAAAATGGGTATTGGTATGCGGTGGAGCTTAAGGAATTTGCGAAGACTATCGGGATTCCATCCGCCAATAAGTTACGCAAAGACGAGATCGAAACAGCCATTAAGCATTTTCTTAAAACCGGTAAGATCAAGAGCCCGACCAGAAGCCTCTCGATCTCCGGTCCCAAAGACGTCGAGTTGGGGCTGAGATTGGATCTTCCGGTGGTGGTCTACACGAACGACAAAGAGACGAAGGCCTTCCTCGATCGAGAAGCGCAGAAGATTGCGCCGGGCTTAAAGAGGAAATCCGGGGTGCGCTACCGGCACAACCGTTGGCGGGAAGAGCAACTCGTCGCGGGCGTTAAGCTCACCTACGGAGACGTGGTCAAAGAATACGTTCGGCTCAATCAGAGCGCGGAGCCTTTTGCTCAAATCCCCATGGGCAGATACATCAATTTTGTGAGCGACTTCTTAGCGGCGGAGACGGGCGCCACCAGGGAACAAGCTATGAAGGCTTGGGAGCGGCTGAAGACGCTGGACGTTCCCAAGAATTATCGTTCGTGGGTGAAGTTCCAATCTTCAAAGTGACTGGGCTTGCGGCGCAATTCACCTTACCTGGCAAGCGGATCCGGACGTAGCTGGAAATGGACCACTTTGCTGCTGGTTCCCTTGCCGGTTTCGCTGTGGAACGGAGCCCGCGTGGCCCAGGTGGACCATAGGCCCTTGCCCTTCCAGCCGGTTTTCGGATCGTCGATGCGTCCGTCGAGGCCTTTCGCGAAGAAGCCGATGGGGTAGGGAACCCGCAGGATCACCCACTTGCCGTTCACCAAAGCGAGCAGCGAGTCGGAGTCGTTGCCGGTGGCCACGGGAACGTTCTTGCCCAGGCCGAAGGTGTCGAACTGGTCGACCCAATCGTAATAGTGCGAGTCGGCGCTGCCATACTCCTCGCCGCCCTTGAACTTAGGACCGGGCGACGAATATAGCGCCCAGCCTTCCACGCAATGTTGTCCGGTGGCATTAGGACCGTTCAGCGCACCTTTGCACTTGCTGCGATCGAAACTGGCGAGATGGCCGCTGGCGAGCACCGTCCACACCACGCCGTTGGTATCGATGTCCAGCCCTCGGGGAGAGAAGCCTTGGACTTTAGCGCTCGGAGTGTTCCAGGGAACCTCGTAGTATTCGGAAAGAGCCGTGTGCGTCGGGTCTGTTCCCGGAACCACACGAACAACGGCGCCAGGGAAGCCGAGCACCGTTCCCCAAACGGACCCGTCCTTGGGACTGACCGTGACGCCGTACAGTCCGATATTAAGGCGCTTGTCTTTCGTCGGATCAGCGGGCTGGTTTGGCTCGGTATACGCGTCGCGCTTGCCGTTGCCGTTGGTGTCCAGAATGACCGGCGTCCAGCCCTGCGATTTGTCTTCATCGTGAGTCTGATCCCACAGCTTTACGTTCAGCCAGCCGACTGCGCCGCCGCCACCGCCGCTGCTGGTCCACAGGGTGTTGTTGGCATCTGTGGCGAATTGCAGATGGTGCGTGCTGAAGCACGTTCGGATCAGGTCGACTTTCTTGGTCTTCGGATCGTACACCGCGAGATGCCGTCCGGAGCTCGCCAGCGGGAACACTTTCGCCGACGGATTGCTGGAACCTTCCTTGCAGAACGCCGGATTTTCGCTGACGCCTACGCGCGACGTGAACCAGACCCGGGCTCTTTCATCCAGCATGGGATTGTGAACCGTGATGTGGCTATCCCAGATCGCTTCGTCGCCCCAGAACGGCGAAGGCTGCATTGGCTTGGGCTGACCCGGAGTATTGGGGTCGCGATATGGCACCTGGATGCGGCTCGTCGTATTGTTCGCGGGGTCCAGAACGGGCAGATAGTCGCGGCTCTCTTCGGGTGAGCCATACAGCGGACCGTTCGCGTTCACCGTAGGATTGCGTTTGTCGGTGGCGATCTCGTCATGCAGATACGCTTTCGGATCGGCCCAGTCCCACTGCGTGATCACGACATTGCGTTCGACGCCTTGCGGCCGCGGCGGAGCTTCTTTCGGTAATTCCCCTTTGGCGATGCGGGTAGTCCAATCGCCGAACATCGCCGTGGCACGGGGGGCGCCCAGCTGATTCAACCCGTTGCTCATCTGGGAGCCTGCCTGTCCGGACTGCACGCGACGAGCCCAGGCCTGCGCAGGAGAATCGAACGTGCCGATATTCGTGGGGAGCGTGCGGGTCGCCTTGGTCCCGAGCTGGTGGCAGGATTCACAGCTATCGGTCTTGATCATGTGGAGCCATTCCGCCTGGCTATGCACGTTGGCGTTGATCCCGTTGCCGGTAGGACCAGTGCCGGGGAATTCGTTCTTGGCGGGAAGCTGGAGCAGGGAATACCAATAGTTCGCCGGATAGTATTGGGCGGCCGCGGCCACGTTCGGCGCGATGACGGCCGTCAGGTTCACGATCTTGCCGGGTGCGGACTGCGTCTTGGCGGAATCGACGAGGCCGTAGCCGCGTGTCCAGACGGTGTAATTGGCCTTGGGAAGATCGGGGATCAGGTAGCGCCCGCGGTCGTCCGTCACCACCGTTTTGCTGTAGCGGGTAGGCAGATCGGTAGTTTCGGCGATCACCCACGCGCCGGCTTCGGGACCCTTGGAGCTGGTGACGACGCCGCCGATATCATCCGGATCGACACGTACGGCATCACCACTGGGCTGCTGCGCTCTGATAATTATCACTGCGCCGACAAGCACTACGCCACACAACATGAGTTTCCAGGAATTCATGAAACCTCCTCGTGCCGCACGCCAGTATACACCCGGAAAAAAGGCGGCGCGACGGGGCTTAACGAGCGGCGTCGAGGAAGGCTTTCCCGGGCCCGGTGAGTTTCCCGTGATCGTCGTAGAGGCCATACGACCCTTTGTCGCCGAGGCCTGCGAGTGGCGGCTGGTCGAAGATTTGCCACCAAATCGAGTAGCTCACACGAGCGCGGTGCATGGCGCGGATCGCACGAACAGCGTGCTCCGAAGCCAATTTGTCGAGACCGCGGTCGAAGCCGAACTCCCCCACCATCAAGCGTCCCTTGAATTGCTTTTGCAACTCGTCAAGATCCTGGAAGAGCTGTTCGGGAGTGGCGCCAATGCTTTCCCATGCGGAGTAGCTGACGTAATCCGGCATTGCCACGGAAGGAATGACGTCCTCCAACATGCTCGGCAAATGAGCTTCCTTCAAGAATCGCAACGCGCTGACTTCGATCACGGATTTCACCGAGACACCTTTTAGACCTTCACGCAAGGCGCGCTCCCGCCCCGCGCGAATGCCTTGCTCGCGAAGTTCCAGAAACTGGCGGTACGCTGCTAAAGCATCGCTGGTTTTGCGTTGGGCTTCGCAAGACGCCCGAAAGGCCGCGTTCGTCGCAAAATAATACGCCGAGTCGCAGTACAGCTCGTTGTCGCCTTCCCAATTCGAAATGCCGATGACCTTGCCGCTTCCACGATACGTTTTGTAAAGACGATAGACCAGATCGGCATATTCGCCGCGCGTCCGGTCGCGATTCGCCGCGACGGAATAGTACGCTTTATCGAGATAGCGTTTGTGCGGATGCTGGTCGGTCTTGGGATCTCGCGCAACGCATGCATCGTAGGAGCTCGAATCTCCCCAAACTGTTAGAAAGATCGTACGAAACGCCGGATCCTTCAGCACTTTGGCATATGCCGGTAGCGAGACAAGAGATTCAAGGGGCTGCTTCCCTTGGCATGCTGCACCGATCCCGAAATCGGTTTCGACGCTCGCGACCAGCGGAAGCCGAATGGTCTGAAAGCCGGCCTGTTTCGCCAGGCGCGCGCCTTCCTGCAGACGATTGCCTGGGTACGTGCCGACCCAGCCGAGATACACGCCCACGTCCGCCGGAAGCGTTCGGGGAGGGCCTTGCGAGTCTGCCCTCACCGCCAGCATCAAGAGAGCGCAGAGGCTAGTTCTTGCTGGAAGGAAATGCCGCATCGGCTGCTGAAACAATCAGGCGCTCCAGCGCGTAGTTCGGATACTTTTTCGCCATTTTGGACCGGAACTCGGCAGCCGTCTTGGAAGACTCCAGCGCGTCGTTGTAATCGTGGATGTAAACCTTCATCGAAGCAATGATGGATGCGTCGTGCCGCGCATTGGGCGATTGGTGGCCCGGAATCACGGTTAACGGTTTCAGATTATCGATCTGATCCAGGGTCTTGAGCCAATCCTCAGGCATCTTGGGCGGGGTGAAATAAGATCCGCTGAATACGATGTCGCCCGCGATGACCGCGCGCAAGGAAGGGATCCACACGTACGAGTTATTCGGCCCGTCACCGGTGACGCCCCCGACCACTTGTAGCGACTCGCCTTCCAGATTGATCGTACTTCCTTGGAGCTCCTCGGGCAATATCGGACCAGTGGTGGGGAGATTAAATCCGAATTCCGGAGTCCAATTCTTGAGGCGTCCTTCCCAGCCATTGCGGATGGCGGCGACGGTGGCTGGTAGCGCCACGAACTTGGCATTGGGAAAAGCCTGTTTCAGGACAGCGATACCGAAATAGTGATCGGGATGCCCGTGCGTGATGTAGACCGTCGTCAGGTTCCGCTTGCTTTCGAGGATCATGGCCGCGACGCGATACGCTTCGCTCATCACGAATTGTGTGTCAATCAGGACCGCGTCTTTCTCGCCATAGACCAGGGTGGAATTCACGGAGAAGCCGTCGGGTCCGGAGGTGAAAACTCTCAGATGAAGTTTGGATTGCGCGGACAGCGCGGACGCGGCCGCTAATAAGGCCAGCAGGATCCTGACTTTCACGTACCTAGTTTACGCGAGCGGCCGAGTTCAGTGCGAGCTGAGAGCGATCTTACTGGCGTAACCCAACTTGGAGCCGTCACGCGCGGGGTAGGCGGTGACTATCACGTAATCACCCCTCCGGAAGGTATCGATTTTGAAACCGTTCAGGGTCAGCAGATTCGGACTGCCCAGCTCGAATTCCCAACTAGTCTCGGGCGCTCCTTTGTCCATGGCTTGAAGATACAGATGGACATGAGGATTGTTCCAGATGATCTTCGTGACAGTGCCCCTCAGCATGATGGATTGGCGGGTATCGTATACCGCCGCTATGGCATGATGCGCCAGCACGGGCGCGGCTGTCATCAGTAAACCTATCCCAATGACGAGCAGAAGCTTGGTTCTCATCGCCGTACCTCCCGATGACTTGATCTAGCTATACCTGAGCGGGTCGCCGCAGTCAAGGCCGAGTCTATCGCTTCTGATACCAGCCCACGGCGTCGTGAGCGCTCACGCCTTGATCGTTAGATCGCACCTCGTATCGCACGTCCGTCGTGCCAGCCAGCCGCATCGATCCGCCGGGGACCTCCGGTAGCCGGTCATTGGTCAGCAACAGACCTCCAGGCTTCAGCATGGCGCCGGCGTTCTCTAGCGCCAGCATCTGCTCGAAAGGGTCGTAGTAAAGAAAGATGTTGGTGCCGATCACCAGGTCGAAGCGGTTCGCGGCGGTCAGGTCCACGCGTTCGAGAACGATATTGAGATCCACGGGTTCACAAGCCAGCACCACCTCCGGACGAATTTGCACAGCTCGCGTTTCCAAGCCTTGCCCGTTGTTTAATCGCTGAAAGATCTCGGGCGGCCCGATCGGCGCTACTGCGGTCCCCACTTGGTCGCCTAGCGAACGCCAGTAGGAGATCAGCGCCGGCGGCCAGGGACGCGCGACATCGCGAGGCAGCTGGATAACATAGCCGGTATTCTTCCGGGCGCGTTCGCGGGCGTGCTGGAGGTGATCGATCACGCGCTGACTGATGTCGAAAATCGACATGGACAGGACGTTGCGTTTCGCCAGTCCCAGCCGCAGGAGCGAATCGTACACCGCAAACGGTTGCACCGTCTGCTGGGGATAGTAGTCGTAGCCGGACTCGTCGTTTTTGTCGATAAAGTCGAGCCCCGGACCAATGACGGCTACGCGAACCACCTGGCCTTCGCGCAGCACGCCTCGCATCTTCAAATCGCGCAAGGTTTGCTCGATCGAGAAATCCGGCAGAATGCTGGTATCGAGCGACACTCCCCGATCTGCGAAGAGCGATGCCCGATCCAGAAGCGATGTCGGCTTGGCCTGCGCGGCGCGCTCGGCGATGGTCCTCCTCTCCTGAAGTACCCGTTCGAGATTGCTGTAGAGGAAGACGCCGGTCTGGCCGGGCGTTCCCGGATCAATCCCCTTGCTCCGTAGAAGGCCGCTCAGAAAAACGAGACGCTCATTGTCGCCCGGACTGCGCAGACCCGCGACCAGATCGTCCACCCGCGCGCGCAAGGCTCCGGACTTCGAAGCGTCGGTGATGTTCTCGACCCTGATCCGTGGCTGCTTGGTGAAGGAAGTTCCCAGGAGCAGAAGATTGACCATCGAATCCAGTTCGCCCTGGGCGAGGCGAGCACGAATAGTCTGGTCCTGACGTTGGCTCCAGGCGGCCCACTTGCGTGGATCGGGATTCTTCAGCTCGGAGGGCAAGGAATCGCGCGCAGCGTCCAAGATCGGTTTGACGCTCGCATAAGAGGTAAAGGTCCGGCCGGCGGCGAGCACGCTCAGGGCGGCGGCAAAGATGAACGGAATCGAAGCAAGACGCACGAAGTTCCTAAAAAGCAAAACCCGCCGGCCCGTGAAGGCGGCGGGCTTTACTTTGATTCAGCTTAACTTAGAACGTGAACCGGGCGATCACCGTACCGGTGCGGCCCAGGAGACTCACCGCACCGGCGGTTGGCGCCGGCGCAGTACCAGGCAGATTGTAGGCGTTGATCACACCGAAACCGTTGGTAAGGACGCCCGCCTGATTCTTCGACGGCGAGCTTTGGGGATTCGTAGTAATCGGATTCGGCAGGATCGTCCGGTTGAACAGGTTGACGAACTCACCGCGGATGTAGAAGTCGTATCGCTCCTTGATCTTGAAGTGGCGGCCGAAGTTCCCGTTCTCCCGGGGTTGGCGAGGGCCGCGGAAATCGCTGTAAAGCGTACTCGCGGCCGGTCCCACGCCGTTAGCAGGCAACTGCTGCCACGCGGCCGGATTCAGCACAACATCCGTGTAGGGATTGTAGCTGTGGATATTGTTGATGTTCTGCAGGTACAGGGGCTGGCCCGCGACGCGTACGTCTTGGCTGGTCAGGAAATTGGCCGTCGTGCTGGTGGGCGGCGTCAGGAACGCGCCGCTTTGGTACGTTGCGAAGAAGCCAATCTCCCAATCCTTGGTGATTTGATTTACGTATTTCGGCAGCAATGAGTACTTCTGAATCGTGTAGGTAAAGTTAAAGGTCAGGGCCTGCGGCGGGATTTGCTGCAACGCCCACTGATTTGCACTGGCGTTGAAGAAGTCCTGCCGGATCGGGGTGGTGAAGCCCTTGGCCCAGGTGTATGCTCCGCTGGCCTGGAAGCCGTGGGAGAAGCGCTTGGTCGCCTTGATTTGCAGAGAGTCGTACTTGGTATCGCCGGTGGCGGACCCCGTAGGCGCTAGAGCTCCGAACTGCGGGAACGGGTACAGTGCGCTCTGCAGCGTGGTACCAGTGAAGCCGGTATAGGGCAGCGCATTGCCTAGCTTGGCTCTGACGGCGGCACTCGTGATCGGCATCTGAAGCAGCGCGCGGTCGCAATCGTTTCCGGGCTGGCAAGCGTTTCCGGGGATCGAGAAGTTGTATCCCGCTGGACCGGTTCCAGGATATGGAAACAAACCGTACTGGGCGTATTCGGCCGGGGAGATTTGGCTTAGGAAGGCTGAAGGTCCGCCGGGAATCCAGACTGCGCGATTGCCGATATAGGACGCTTCCATAACGAAGTCTCGCGTAATCTCCCGCTGCACGCCGACGCTCCATTGGTTGACGCGCGGGGGCCTGTTTTCATTCGCGTCGGCCATGAAGCCCGCGGGTGTGCCTCCTACCGTACCAGCGACCGGATAGCGGTTCGGATCGGCGATCGGCCAGGCCGGCGCGACGATGGCACCGGGAGTCTGGATGTTCACGAAGGAGTTGATGCCCGAGAGAGGAAAGGCGCCGTTGGTGCTGACAATCCCACCCGCGGCAGCCCCCACGAACTGGTAGTTGACGCCCCAGCCGGCGCGAAATACCGTCTTGGGGTCGATCTGATAGGCGACGCCGAGCCGCGGCCCGATGCCATAAGGATACGTGGGCTGGTAGAACTGGCAGCCGCAAGTGTTGGCGTAAATCGTCGAGCCCGGGTGTCCACCAGCGTTCGCATTCGGAGTGTTGGGATCGAATTGCCCCAAGCGTCCATATTGCTCATGTTGTGCGGTTCCGAAATCCCATCGCACGCCGTAATCCAAGGTGAGCTTGCGGGTCACCTTCCAGGTGTCTTGTAGAAACAGTCCCCACTCCTGATTCCCTTCGCGGTAATTCAACTGCGGAGTCTGCGTGGTGGAAGTAATGCCGGTAAGCCCGGTTGTTCCGTAGTCGCCCAGCAGGAAACTGGCGAAGCCGAAACCTTGGGTGAAACCATTGAGACTGCCGGTCGGCGTGAAGGGCTGCGACGTCGCATTGAGGCCGGTCGCCAGCGTAACAGTCGAAAAGGCTCCGGTATAAACCTGTTCAAGGTACATCTCGCCACCGATTTTGTAGGTGTGATTGCCCCGGATCCACGTCAAGTTACCGTTAAACGTGGGCTTCTCCTCGGTATTAGCCGATTGGATCGCTTCGCCGAGATTCTGCATGCCGCCCAAGGGTCCCTGGCATCCGGTAACGCCGAATACCGGGGATAGCACGCACATTCCGGTGATGGCCGGGAACTGGCGATTGATGAGGAAGCCGCTGAGACCAAGCGACGCCGGGTCGAAATTCAGGAAAGGCGCATGGTCGCCGAAGTTGGTGTGATAGTACCCGGCGCCAAGATGCAGCAGGATGGTCGGCGTCACCGTGCGGTCGTAGTTCAGCCGTGTGGTGTAGGTGGGAATGAAAGTGCCACGATAGGCACCGATCTCGAGCGGCAGACCATCGGCGCCCCCCAGGGGTGAGGAGATCTGGCTCTCCGTGTTGATCCTGGACCAAAAGAAGGACACATGGTCCTTGGAAGAGATATTGTGATCGACCTTGATCGACGGAATGGCCGAGTATCGCGAGCCAGGGATGCTCGCGCTATAGTTGCCGACCAGATTGGCGTTTTGAGCCTGGGGCAGCAGCGCGAGGATCTTCTGAGAAGTGGGATCGATGCGGCTGGTAGGAACGATGTTGTTCGGGAACGGATTGGCGAAACCCAGCCCGCTGGAGGTGACGCCCCGCGATGTCGGGTCGTAGATTTCGTTAGCGTACATCGGCCGGCCCAGCGCGTCGACAGCAGGCAAAGCCGTGGTCTGAATGCCGTTCGCGGCGCAGAGGCTGCAATTTCCATTCGGTGAGATCGCGGAAAAATTGCCGTTCAAATATGCTGCCGCAGGTACGGTGTCCGTAAATCCATATTGCTGGGTCTCGAGAAACTCCTCATAGTTCCAAAAGAAGAAGGTCTTGTCGTGCCCGTTATAGACTTTGGGGATGTAGATCGGCCCGCCCAGAGTTCCGCCGAAGTCGTTGCGGCGGTTGCGCGGCCGGTACTTTCCCGGATCGCCGCTTGCGGTGGAGCTAAAAGGATTGCCGGCGTTCAGGTCCTCATTGACGAAGTAGTCGTAGCCGCTGCCATGATATTGGTTGCTGCCCGACTTCATGGTCATGTTGATCACAGCGATGCCCGCCTGTCCGAATTCGGCAGCGTAGTTGCTGGTCTGGAACGCGATTTCCTGAATCGAGTCCACGCTGGGCTGGCCCATTTGCGTGTAATCGTAATTCCCGAACAGGCGCGAAGTCGCGTCCTGGCCTTCCACGCGCATCGTCTCGGTTAGCGCAAAAGCCGCCCCGAGGCCGTTGAGCGTAAACGTTCCGCTGCTGGCATAAGAACTAATACCCGGCAGACTCTGCAGCGAGTTGTAAGGATTGCGCACGCCGCTGGTGCCGGAGTTGGCCGTCCCGATTCCCAGAAGGGGGAGATCGGTCAAAGTGTCCATGGTGACGTTGTGCGTCATGTCGCCGGTTTCGGTCTTCAGCAGAGAAGCCTCGGCTGTGACGGTAACCGACTCAGTCTGCGAGCCGACCTGAAGAGCAATGTCGATGCGCATGACCTGCGCCGCCGCCAGATCCAGGCCCGACCGCTTGTAGGTCTTGAAGCCGGTTATGGTGGCTGTCAGCTCGTAAGCTCCCACCGGCAACTGCGTTACGGTGTAATTACCCGTGTCGGTCGATACGGTTCTAAACACTTGGCCGTTGGCCTGATTTTTGACCTCGATCGAAGTGTTACCCACCACGGCGCCGCTAGGATCGGAAACTGTTCCAGTGATCGTGCCCAGAGCGCCCTGCGCGAAGATTGCGGACGTGGACAAGACAAGGCAAAGTACTAGGCAATACAATTTCATATGAGATTATGACCCCTCAGAATTACGCAACTGCCCCTGATGTCAAAAGACATCAAGGGTAGTTTACGGTGAGTCCGAAGCGGCCCGCAATACTGCCATTCAGGTAGAAACGCTATATTAAATCGGATTAAATTGCTTGACTCTTCTGCCAGCCTCGGTTCTAAGGTTGTCAGCGAGACCGCTACTAGTCCGGAACGCGATTGACCCGTAACGGCACGTTCGCGACAGAACCTTGTTGAACCTTTACGCTGGTTGCCATCGGCATCAGGCTCCGTAATCGGACGGCGTCGGCCATGGTTCGTGGATCGAAGTGGTCCAGTGCGATCGCGTAGTAGTCGCCCGGGGGAATTCCGTCCAGCGCGAACGCTCTGCCAGCACCGCTTGACGCGGAGTAGGCGATGCCTGTAACGCTTTGCGGAAATAATACGACGGTGCCGATTTCGGCGTCCTCAATCGTTCCGCGAATGGTGCCCGCGGGCTTCAGGATGATCTTGAGCGGAGGAGATGCCGGCGTCAACTCCACCCTTTGAGACGTGACGTCCGTCGGGCCGAGCATGATCGAGTCGGCGTAGTAGTTGCCAAGCATAACGTCAGCCCGGATTTCATGGGCTCCAGGTGTTACGTCAGTCCGAAGCACGCCACCTGGTTCCACGATTCCGCCGCTGCCGGCGCGGCCGGTTTCCGAAAACAAGCTCACACCTAACATCACGCCCGGCGGCGAAGGCGTCCCATCGCTGAGGACGGCGACGCCGGAAAGACGGAACGGTGTTGCTAACTGGATCTTGAGATCGTCCGGATCGCCATGCCCTAGACTGAACGCGTCGCTGCCGACGCTAGAAATGCTCTGATGTCGGATTTCATCCCAAACGGGTTCGCCTTCCGTTCGGATCGTCCACTCACCGGCTCGCACGGAAGGAAACTCGAACATTCCATCGTCACCAGTGACAAATGGCTCCTCGGATTCCAGTATTCCGAATTTGCCCGTACCGATGGAAAAGGACTGCCGGGTGCCGCCTCCGACAAAAAAGAACCGATCAGGATTTCCGTCGGCGATGTTCGCCTGCAGCTCCACGACGGCTTTAGCCGCAGGCTTGCCATCGGGAGCCAGCACAGTGCCTCGCACGCGATAGACCGGCACCGACTGCAGACGAATCTCATAGCCACTCAGGTCCGCGCCGGCACGAACCACGATCGATTCGGCCTGCGTAGGTTCGACGGCTGACGGATAGTAGGTTGGAACGACTTCCGTGCGGTTTCCCTCATGCACGGAAACTCGCTCGACTATTTTCGGCCGGGCCAGCAGCGTGTACGGACCTGGCGAGAGATTCTGGAACGCGAAAGAGCCTTCCGCATCGGTGCTGGCAGTTCTCCCCTTGCCTAAATCCACCGATGCCCGCGCCGGATTTCCATCCGCACCAAGTACGCGGCCCCGGATGACGGCTGGCGGATTCAACTCCAGTCGCACACGGAGGGGATCTCCACCCACGCTAACGTGGTATTTCGGCCGTCCACCGGGAAAAGGGACGAACAACTCGGTATCGACGGAAAAGTACCCGCTCTTCTCAACCGAAGCGCTATAGTCGCCCGGCTTTACGCCCGTGATTCGAAAGACGCCGGTCTCATCGGCGACGGTCTCGTAGCGGTCGGCCTTGGGGGCCAGGAACCGCACCGTGGCGCCGCCGACTCCAGCGCCAGTGACTTTGTTCACCACCACGCCTTCGACGGTGGCAGTATCCTGCGCGGCCGCCAAAACGGCTAGGAACAAAAGTGAGGGCGCAAGTTTCACTTACCCGGTTTAAGGGTGAGTTTCTGCACTCGCCAGTTCAGGATCTCTGCGACGTACAGCTCGTTTTCCGAGGGACACGCCATCTCGTGGATCCAGCCGAACTCCTTAGGCTGGCGGCCCGAGCGGCCGAGCCATCCCAGAACTTTCCCGTCCAGCGATAGTTTGTACACGCGGCCCGGGTAGGCATCGGCGCTATAGAGATATTGCGTTCCCGGTCCGGGCGTGATGCAGATGGCCCAGGGCGCGCCGGCGGTTCCCACTTCCTGGGGCGTTCCGGCGTTGCTGAACCAGGATTTGGCGCCAGTCGCGACCGGCACGTCGATGGTGATGATCTTCTTGAAGTTGCCATCGTGATCGTAGACCTGGATACGGCGGTTGCCGCGGTCGGCTATATAGATGTTGCCTTGTGCGTCGGCCGCGATGCTGTGTGGCGTGTTGAACTCGCCCGGCGCGGGCATGGCGCGATTCACCACCGGACCGCCCCAGGACTTGATCCAGTCGCCATTTTTATCCAGCTTGGCGACGCGCGAATTGATGTACCCATCGCTGATAAAAATGTTGCCTTCGGGATCCCAGGTGACGTCGGTGGGCTGGCGGAATCGGCCGTCCTGCGCGGGGCGCGGCGGATTCGGATGCTCCAGAGGCTTGGCGTTTTCGTCGGAGGCTTCCGACTTACGGCCGAACACCATCATGACGCGTCCCTGCGGATTGAACTTGATGATCATGTCCGAGCCTTTGTCGACGGCCCAGAGGTTGTCCTGTCGGTCGACACGCACAGTGTGCGCGAAGGACCAGGCATACAGGTTCTTGCCGATTTCGCGCATGAACTTGCCGTTTTTGTCGAATTGCAGGACCTGCGAGGCGGTGGCTCCATAGGCCGGACCTGTGGTGTTGCCGCGCGAGAACACGTAAACCTGACCCTGCGAATTGACCGCGACGCCGGCGGTTTCGCCGAAGTGCAGATCGTCGGGCAGTTTGAAGAAATCCGGGTTCGAGTCAAACGGGATTTCGGGAACGCTCTGGCCGAATGCGAGCGCCCCGGCCGCGCAGAACAGGGCGAGGGTGGCAGTTTTCATGAAGCAAATTGTAGCGCGATATAGTGGGAATTAGAATGGGTGGGCTGCACTGGGCGATAGCCGTTGGAGTGTGCGTCGCTGTCCCGGTATGGGCTCAGCTGCCGACTTGCGCCGTCCCTGCCTGGAGCGCCTGCGACCTGGCGATCGATCTCGAGGCCGGTGAAAACGCCGCTCCGGTCCAACTGCATGGGGAGTTTCGCTCCGCCAAGCGGACGTTGCTGCTCCAGGCCTTCAAAGAGAACGATCGTAAATATGTCCTGCGGTTCGCGCCCACCGAGCCCGGCGAATGGGCTTACCGGCTGACCAGTAATATCAAACGCCTGGACGGCCAGC
>Ga0157375_10002023_pt1 | contig 17496 bp, 15 predicted proteins | sample M35metaG_FD_115311 | JGI IMG/M metagenome (GOLD analysis project Ga0157375, IMG submission 115311) | Miscanthus rhizosphere microbial communities from Kellogg Biological Station, Michigan, USA - M3-5 metaG | ecosystem: Host-associated > Plants > Roots > Rhizosphere > Soil | place: USA: Michigan... | reverse complement strand
GCATGATGTACGGCGTCGGCAAGGACGCCGTGACAGCGCGCCCGCAGGACTGGCTGCACGCCGCGGCGCTCGCCGTGCGCGACCGGCTCGTCGCGCGCTGGATGCGCACGACGCGTCAGCAATACGAACAGGACGTGAAGCGCGTCTACTACCTGTCGATGGAGTTCCTGATCGGCAGGACTTTCACGAACGCGCTGCTCGCGCTCGGCATCTACGACGAAGTGCGTGATGCGCTCGCGGGTCTTGGCGTCGACATCAACACACTGGAGAACCTCGAGCCCGACGCCGCGCTCGGCAACGGCGGCCTCGGGCGGCTCGCGGCGTGCTTTCTCGACTCGATGGCGACGGTCGGCATTCCGGGCTTCGGCTACGGCATCCGCTATGAATACGGCATGTTCCGGCAGACGATCGTCGACGGAAATCAGGTCGAGACGCCTGACTACTGGCTGCGCGCGGGAAATCCGTGGGAGTTCCCGCGTCCCGAAGTGGTCTATCTCGTTCATTTCGGCGGGCGCACCGTGCAGTACGACGACCGCACCGAGTGGATCGAGACCGAGCACGTGAACGCGATGGCCTACGACACCGTGATCCCCGGTTTCGCGACCACCGCGACGAACACGCTGCGCCTGTGGTCCGCGCGCGCGACCGATGAATTCGACCTGTCGGCGTTCAATCAGGGCGACTACCGCCGCGCGGTGGAGGCGAAGAACACGTCGGAGCACGTGTCGCGCCTGCTCTATCCCGACGATTCCACGCAGGCCGGCCGCGAGCTGCGTCTGCGGCAGGAATACTTCTTCGTCTCGGCGACGATGCAGGATTTGATCCGCCGCTATCAGCGCACGCATTCGCACTTCGGGCGGCTCGCGGAGAAGGTCGCGGTGCATCTGAACGACACGCACCCGGTGCTCGCGATTCCCGAGCTGATGCGGCTGCTCGTCGATACGCACCACGTGCCGTGGGACAAGGCGTGGAAGCTCGTGCAGCAGATGTTCTCGTACACGAACCACACGCTGATGCCCGAAGCGCTCGAGACGTGGGATGTCGAGATGCTCGCGCGCCTTTTGCCGCGCCATCTGGAAATCATCTTCGACATCAACGCGCAGTTCCTCAAGCAGGTCACCGAGAAGTTCGGCCGCGACGTCGATTTGATCCGGCGCATCTCGCTCGTCGACGAATACGGCCAGCGCCGCGTGCGCATGGCGCATCTCGCGATCGTCGCGAGCCACAAGGTGAACGGCGTGTCGAAGCTGCACTCGCAGCTGATGACGCAGAACATCTTCTCCGATTTCGCGCGCATGTATCCCGAGCGCTTCACGAACGTGACGAACGGCATTACGCCGCGCCGCTGGCTCGCGCAGGCGAGCCCGTCGCTGTCGTCCCTGATCGACGCGCGGCTCGGGCCGCGCTGGCGCACCGATCTGTTCGAACTCGGACGCCTGCGCGAATGGCGCGACGATCCCGAATTCCGCCAGGCGTTTCACGATGCCAAGTTCGCGAGCAAGCTGACGCTCGTCGAGCGTGCGAAGCGCGAGGCGGGCGCGATCATCGATCCGCACGCGCTCTTCGACCTGCAGGTGAAGCGCATCCACGAATACAAGCGGCAACTGCTCAACATCCTGCACGTGATCGTGCGCTACAACCGTATCCGCGAGGAGCCCGAGCTCGACTGGACGCCGCGCGTCGTGATGTTCGCGGGCAAGGCGGCGTCCGCCTACAAGATGGCGAAGAACATCATCAAGCTCATCAACGACGTGGCGAAGAAGGTCAACGCCGATCCGCTCATCGGCGACCGGCTGAAGGTGGGATTCATTCCGAACTACGGCGTGAGCGTGGCCGAACTGATCATCCCGGCCGCCGACCTGTCGGAGCAGATCTCGATGGCAGGCACCGAGGCATCGGGCACCGGCAACATGAAGCTCGCGCTGAACGGGGCGCTCACCATCGGCACGCTGGACGGCGCGAACATCGAGATCTGCGACGCGGTCGGGCGCGAGAACATGTTCGTGTTCGGCCACTCGACGGACGAGATCGAGTCGCTGCGCGCGGCGGGGTACCGTCCGCGGCATATCTACGAGCACAATCCGGAGCTGAAACTGGCGCTCGACCAGATCCGGCTCGGCCATTTTTCACCGGACGAGCCGCATCGCTTCTACGACATCTTCCACACGCTCGTGGACTGGGGCGACCACTACATGGTGCTCGCGGACTTCGAGAGCTTCGACCGTGCGCAGACCGAAGTCGACGCGAAGTTCCGCGACAAGGACGCGTGGACGAGGAGCGCGATCGAGAATGTCGCGGGCATGGGCATCTTTTCGTCGGACCGCACGATCGCCGAGTATGCGCGCGACATCTGGCATGTGGAGCCGCTCTCGCTCGGATGAACCCGCGAGCGTGCGGGTCTAGCGCCGCACGGAGATGGTTTTCGCGCGGCCGAGGGTGGCTTGCGTCAGATTGGCGGCGAGTGCGCCGATCACGGTGTCGAGGGTCTGGCCCGCGACTTCCACGTGCAGCGTGATGCAATCGTGGCGGCGGTCGGTTGATACGACGTAGACGCGCACGGCTTCGCCGAGCGCATCCTGGAGTTCGCGGCGCGGGCCGTTCGAATTGAGGCCCGGCACGGTGAGGTCGAGCGTCACGACCGTCTGGATGCTGCGCGACCTGCGCGCAACGCGCACCGGCTGGCAGGAGGCTGCCGCCGCAACTGCGGCGGCGGGCTGACTGGTTACTTCGCGTGTGTGGTACATCGAATCGAGCCGTCGCTAGACGGCTGGTGGTCAGAACAGATTCACTCTATCCACCCGCGTCTAAACGGCGAGCAAAACTCGCCGCCCCTCATGTAAACAACGTGTTAATTGCGCCTCAGCCGGCGGCCGCGGTGCCGCGCGTGTGCCTTTCGATGGCGTCGAGCACCAGCGCGGCGACGCGGTCAGCGAACTCCTGGTCTTTCGTGATCAGCACTTCGCGCTCGCCGGCGGGCGTCGTAACCATCAGTTGATACACGACGTCCTGCGTGATCCATGCCAGATATCCGACGACCACGATCATCACGCCGAGCACGAGCGCGGGCCCCGATCCGGTGACGATGCCCGCCGCGAGCGCCGCGAGCCCGATCAGGCTGATCACGATCGGCAGCGGCTTCGAGCGCGGCATCATCACGACCCGGGCTGCGCGCAGGTCGCGCAGCGGAAACATCTGGCCCGCGGCGCTCAGGCCCGCGCGGGAAAGGGTGACGCCTCGTTCGTTGAATGGTGGTTCGGTTTGCGTTGACATCGGACAATGACGGCTTGATGAAGCGCGCAGGTTACCAGACGCGGCGCCGCTTTCACATTTCGCCGATTGCCGCACGCGGGAACGCTCCATGCGGGCGAGAGGCGAGAGGCGGTGGATTGCCGCAGATGCCGGAGTATCCGAAGCGAATGCGCGTGGCACAGTGGATGCCGTCTATCGCACCGAGCAGGGGCTCCGCGACGCGTTCAGGGCCGCGCTCGAACAATCGGGGGCGCATCGACGAAGCGCGCGACGCTTTCGGCATGGCGCTGTCGCTCGCGGACGCCCTTTCGTCTGCGCAATTCGATGCGGTTCGTGAAGGAGTCGTGCGCGCCGACGATGAGCGGCGGCCAGAAAACCCCAAAGGAGAGAGACGATGCAAGACCTTCTCAAATCGAGCCGCGCGTTCAGCGGCTATTCCGTTAGCGACATCCCGGAGGCGCTGGCCTTCTATCGCGATACGCTCGGCCTTGAGGTATCGGAGTCGAACGGGCTGCTCACGCTGCATCTCGCGGGCGGCAACGAGGTGCTGCTTTACCCGAAGCAGCACCACACGGCGGCGACGTTCACGGTGCTGAATTTCCCGGTGGAAAGCGTCGACGACGCCGTGGATGCACTCGCGAAACGCGGCGTGCGCTTCGAACATTACGACGAGTCCGACCTGAAAACCGACGCGAAAGGCGTCTGCCGCGCAAGCGGCGGCCCGGTGATCGCATGGTTCAGGGACCCGGCGGGCAATATCCTGTCCGTCCTCGAAGCCGACTGAGCGCGGCATCACACCGGCGCGCGCACCAGGACTGGCGTGCGCGTTCGAGTCATATGCATATTCCAAGATTGCATGTCCCAAAGTCTTGAATATCGCAATTAAGCGATATATACTTCGCACCAGTACGATTCAAGGGTCCCATTGGCACTTTACATGGACATCGACGCAATTCACAAAGCTCTGGCTAATCCGGTTCGACGCGAGATTCTCGCGTGGCTGAAGGAGCCGGAGTTGTATTTCCCCGAGCAGGAATTCCCGCTCGCGAGTGGCGTCTGCGCGGGTCAGATCGACCAGCGCTGCGGAATGTCCCAGTCTACCGTTTCGGCGCATCTTGCCACCTTGCACAAGGCGGGGCTGGTGAGCTCGAAGCGGATCGGTCAGTGGGTCTTTTTTAAACGCGACGAGGCCGTGATTCAGGCGTTCCTCGATCAAATCAACAAGGGTCTCTGAGGTTCTCGCGATTCCCCGGCTGGCTATGCCGGTCGAAGCAACCCTCCGGTTCCTTTGTATTCATTTAGGATCACTTTTCATGCCAAATCTTTTCGACCCGCTTCAGGTAGGCGCGCTTACGCTTCCCAACCGCATCATCATGGCTCCGCTCACGCGTCAGCGCGCGGGCACCGAGCGCGTGCCGAATGCGCTGATGGCCCGGTACTACGCCGACCGCGCATCGGCGGGCCTGATTCTCAGCGAGGCGACCTCGGTCACGCCGCAGGGTCTGGGTTATGCCGATACGCCCGGCATCTGGTCGGATGAGCAAGTCGAAGGCTGGAAGCTCGTGACGCATGCCGTGCACGAAGCGGGCGGCAAGATCTTTCTGCAGCTGTGGCACGTCGGCCGCGTGTCGGATCCGATCTTTCTCGACGGCGAACTGCCGGTCGCGCCGAGCGCCATCGCCGCGGGCGGCCATGTGAGCCTCGTGCGTCCGAAGCGCGAGTACGTGACGCCGCGCGCGCTCGATACCGACGAGATCCCCGGCATCGTCGCGGCCTATCGCAAGGGTGCGGAGAATGCGAAGCGGGCGGGCTTCGACGGCGTCGAAGTGCACGGCGCGAACGGCTATCTGCTCGACCAGTTCCTGCAGGACAGCACGAACAGGCGTACCGACATCTACGGCGGGTCGATCGAAAACCGCGCACGTCTGCTGCTCGAAGTGACCGATGCCTGTATCGACGTGTGGGGCGCGGATCATGTGGGCGTGCACCTTGCGCCGCGCGGCGACTCGCACACCATGGGCGACAGCGATCCCGCAGCCACTTTCGGCTACGTGGCGCGCGAGTTGGGCAAGCGCAAGATCGCGTTCATCGCCGCGCGCGAGCACGTGAGCGAGGACAGCCTCGGGCCGCAACTGAAGAAGGCGTTCGGCGGCGTGTATATCGCCAACGAGCAGTTCACGAAGGAAAGCGCGCAGGCGCTGCTCGATCGTGGCGACGCGGATGCGGTGGCCTGGGGCAAGACGTTCATCGCGAACCCGGATCTCGTGCGTCGCTTCGAAGTGGATGCGCCGCTGAACGAGCCGGATGCGTCGACGTTCTACGCGCCAGGTCCCGAAGGCTACATCGACTACCCGACGCTCGAAACGGCGGAATGACGTCGGCATGTGACGGATGAGAAAACAGCGGCCTCGGCCGCTGTTTTCTTTTGGGGACCTGCTGAAGCTGAACGATCACAACGATCGCCGCAGGTCCGCCCTGCAGATGCTGCCTTAGAACCTGTGACGCATGCCGACGCGCACGGCAACCTGGTTGTTCGAACCGACTCCCGAGGTGCCGAAGTAGCTCGTGCTCGAACCGATCTGCGCCTGAACGTCGACGCCGTTGTTCGAACCCGAAGCGTGCTGATAGATGCCGAGCAGGTACACGTCGGTGCGCTTGCTGAGCGCGTAGTCCACGCTCGCATCCACCTGGTGCCACTTGCCTTCGGCCGCGTCCGTGAGCTTCATGTACGTGTAGCCGAGGCCGCCCGTGAGTGCCGGGGTGAACGCGTACTTGCCGCCGAGTTCATACGCGTTGAGCTTCGACGTCGCGCCGGTGGTCGACTCGAAGCGCGTGTTCGTGTACAGGCCGAATACCGTTGCGCCGCCGAACGTGTAGTTCGCGCCGATGCCGAACGTGCGCAGGTCCTTGTTGCCGCCCGTCGAAACGTTCGCCATGTTCGTGCTGAATGCGGGCGTAGCCGAACCGGGGAAGCGGATGTCGGTGTAAGCCGCGCCGATGCCGAATGCGCTCATCCGGTAGTTCAAGCCGAAGCTGTACGCGCGCGACGAACCTTGCGTCGTGACGCCGCCCGTCGTGGTGGTCGGCGAACCTGCGAACGCGCCGGCCTGGTTCGAGAAGCCGTACATGCCGCCGAACGTGATGCCGTAGAAGCTCGCGCTGCTGAACTTGACCGCGTTGTTGATGCGGCTCGACGTCAGCTGGTCGACGTCGTTGATGTGATACGCGTAGTTGCCCGCGACGGTCTGGCCGCCGATCGAGTAGTTGGCGCCGAGGTAGTCGGTCGAGAAAGAGTACTGGCGGCCGAACGTCAGCGCGCCTGCGTCGTTCTTCGAAATGCCCACGTATGCCTGACGGCCAAACAGCGCGCCGCCCTGGCCGAGCGTGCCGTTGCCGCTGTTGAAGCCGTTCTCCAACACGAAGATCGCCTTCATGCCGCCGCCCAGGTCTTCGGAACCGCGCAGGCCCCAGCGGCTGCCTTGTGCGACGCCGTCGTCGTACTTGAAGAGGTGGTCGCTGCCCGTGCGCGTCGCGCTGTTGTTCACGTAGCTGATACCGGCATCGATAATCCCGTAGAGCGTCACGCTGCTTTGTGCGTGTGCGGTCGATGCAAAAGCGGCAAAGGCTGCGGCTGCGGCCGTTGCCAGCAGTTTCTTGTTCAAAACTTTCTCCGTTGCGATGGTTCGCGGTGTGGTTGAAGTCGTCTGCGGCGCATCGGGTTCTCGCGTCCCGTAGCGGCGACGGGCGGAATGTAGCGAACGCTCAAGAAAGGAATATGACAATACTTTCTCGCGGCTTGCGATGTGTCGCGCCCGCTACAATCCACGCGACTATTGACAATTTGGCGCGGCCGGCCAAACACGGAGATCGCGCGCTGCGGCTTGCGTCCACGTTTTAACGAACCGGTACACAACGTCGCAGGTGAACGGGCGCGCCGCCGCACGCGGTGCAAGGGCGTGACGCACTGCCTGCGCTGTGGGGCTTCGCGTTATGCTCGCGCTTTAACCATCGCGAGCGTGGCCATGGACGAGAACGGAATTCGTGAACTTGAAACGCGTCTGCAGAAAGCGATGCTGGCGTCGGATGTCGACGCGCTCGACGCGCTGCTTGCCGACGACCTGAGCTTCGTCGATGCAACCGGCAAGGTGTGGAGCAAGGCGGACGACCTGAACGCGCACCGCTACGGCGTGCAGCGCATCGAGCAACTGGATGTGGAGGAGCAGTCGGTTCGCGTGTACGAGCGGTGCGCGGTCACGGTGACGCGCGTTGCGCTGCGCGGGTCGTTTGGCGGCGCGCCGTTCGCGGGGAGCCTGCGCTATACGCGCACGTGGTGCGAAGCGGCCGACGGCTGGCGCGTCGTCGCCGCGCAATGCAGCCTGATTCCGTTCTAGGGGAAGCCGCGCCGGCGTTTGCCGGCGCGCTGTGAATCGCGCTTCAGGCCGAGAGCAGCGATCCCGTGCGGAACGCCTTCGCCCCGGCAATGCGCGCCACCTCGAGGCCGGCAGTCGCGAAACGCGTGATATGCCGCGCGTACATCACGCCGGACGTCGTGCATTTGAGCGTGGTGACGGTATCGGTGAGCGGATCGACAACGTCGACGATCGGCTCGCCCGCCTCGATGAACGCGCCGACCTTCGCGCGGAACACGAGCACGCCGGACACGGGCGCGACGATCGGCTCGGCGCCCGCAAGCGGCGTGGCCGGATGCGCGAGCGGCGGCAGGGGCGCGGCGGGCGCGTCGATCACGCCGCGGTGGATCAGATAGTTGACGATGCCCTGAGCATCGGCCTCGGCGAACTCGTACGACACGTCGTGCTGGCTGCGCAGCTCGACAGTCACGGAGATGCCGCCGTTCGGAATCGGATGGCGCTCGCCGAAGCGCGCCCGCAAATCCGACCAGCAGAAGCTGTGGATCTCGTCGAACGGATTGCCGACCGAGTTCAGCGCGAGCAGCGACGCCTTCGAGTCGAGATAGCGCGCGAGCGGCTCGACTTCGTCCCAGATCTCCGGGTTGGTGTACAGATGCAGCGCTGCGTCGAGGTCGCAATGCAGGTCGAGCACGACGTCGGCGTCGTAGGAGAGCTTTTGCAGCGCGAGGCGCTGCGATTCGAGCTCGGTGTGCGGCGTCTGTTCATCGAGCGCCTCGCGCATCGCGGCGCGCACGGCGCGCTTGTTCGCTTCGATGTCGTCCGACAGGCGCCCGTCGATGCGCGGCGTGACGAGCGCGGCGAGGTCGTGGAAATTGCGGTTGAAATTGTGGCCGCTCATCATCTCGAAGCGGCCGAGCAGTTGGCCGTGCAGCATCTGGTTCAGCCCGATCGGGTTGGGAACCGGCACGATGACCACTTCGCCGCGCAGCTTGCCCGCCGCCTCGAATGCGGCGAGATGGCGCCGCAGCCGCCACGCGACGAGCATGCCGGGCAGCTCGTCCGCATGCAGCGAGGACTGGATGTAGATTTTCTGGGCGCCGCCTGGACCGTAATGGAAACTCGTGATGCTGCGGGAAGTGCCGAGCGTCGGCGAAATCAGGTTGTGCGTTTTGGTCTGCATGGTCTTCGGGCGCGCGACCGATGCCTCGGGTCGCGCTTTGGGTGGTTTGAAGAGGGGTAGGGCGCGGATGGGCCGGTGTCTCGGGCCGGCCGCCTGTGCTCCAGACGTTCGATCTTAGCCGAAAACGGCCGCGGCGCGCCTCCGCAACCAAAACGGGCTCCGCTTTTTGGCGGAGCCCGTCGTGAAGGCCAGTTTCTCGCGGCCTTCGCTTACATGCGCTACGGCCTGCGATCAGCCGCCGTATACGTCGAAGTCGAAGTACTTCTTCTCGATCTTCTTGTAGGTGCCGTCCTTGATGATGTCGGCGATCGCCTTGTCGATCTTCGCCTTCAGCTCCGTGTCTTCCTTGCGCAGGCCGATGCCGGCGCCTTCGCCCAGGATCTTCTTGTCGACGATGTCCTTGCCCGCGAAGTCGAAGCCGGCGCCGCGCGGCGTCTTGAGGAAGCCGATTTCGGCCTGCACGGCGTCCTGCAGCGTGGCGTCGAGACGGCCCGAGATCAGGTCGGCGTAGACCTGGTCCTGGTTCTGGTACGGCGTGACCGTCACACCCTTCGGCGCCCAGTAGGTCTTGGCATAGGTTTCCTGAATCGTGCCCTGTTCCACGCCCACGTTCTTGCCGGCGAGGCTTTCGGCTGTCGGCAGGATGTTGCTGCCCTTCTTCGAGACGAGGCGCGTCGGCGTGTTGAAGAGCTTGCTCGAGAACGCGATCTGCTCTGCACGTTGCGGCGTCATCGACATCGACGAGAGCACGCCGTCGAACTTCTTCGCCTTCAGGGCCGGGATCATGCCGTCGAAGTCGTTTTCGACCCACACGCATTTCGCCTTGAGGCGCGTGCAGATTTCGTTGCCGAGATCGATGTCGAAACCGACGAGCTTGCCGTCGGAACCCTTTGATTCAAACGGGGGATAGCTTGCATCGACGCCGAAGCGGATCGTCGAATAGTCCTTTGCGTGAGCGGTGACGGCGGTAAGCGACGTGACGGCGACGAAAGACATCGTCAGTGCCGCGAGCAGTTTTTTCACTGTGTAACTCCAGAAGGTGGTCGGTACATCCCGGACAGGTCTCGTTTCCGGGTTTGTCCGGCGCGTGTCGCACCAGACGGTTGAGTATTCCGAGGATTGTGTCCTCTCAGAATCCGCAGCAGATTACCAAGCCAAAATATTTCGGGACCTAGTGAAAGTCCCGATGGCGCGCGCCATAAGTCAAGCGTGGCGGAAGTTCGCACGGTGCGTGAGCGTCGCATCGATTGGGCGATGCATTCTAATTTTCGCCCGGCCGCCCCGCCTCTTGGGGCCACGCGCCATTTCCTGTGCCATTCCCCTATGCCATTCGGCTGAATTGCCCGCGCCTCACCGCCGGGCGATGCTCGGACAGACCCAGTGCGCCTGCCTCCCGGGCTCTTTGCATCCGGGGCCCTCATCCGGGTCGATCGCCGCGGCCGCAAAAATCGGCTTGCGTTCTTATACCATTTAGAGTATAAATGCATGCAGTCAGACGAAAAGCCGCTCATCTGGGTCGGCAGCAGCAAAAAGGATCTGTGCGCGCTTCCGGCCGAGGTGCGTCAGTTTTTCGGTCACGCGCTGGATGTCGCACAACGGGGCAGCCACCACGACGCGGCAAAAGTGCTTCGCGGCTTCGGCGGCGCCGGCGTGCTGGAAATACTGGAAGACGATGCGTCCGGCACTTATCGCGCCGTCTATACGGTCAGGTTTCGCGAAGCCGTGTTTGTCCTGCACTGCTTTCAGAAGAAGAGCAAATGCGGTATCGCCACGCCGAAGGAGGACATCGAGATCGTCCGCGCACGGCTGAAAGTGGCAGAAACGTTAGCGAAGGAGCTACGAAATGGAAAAACGTGTCATTGATGGCATCGAGATCGAAGTCGGTTCAGGCAATGTCTTTGCCGACCTGGGCCTTCCCGATGCCGAAAAGCTCAAGATCAAATCCGGCCTCGTGTTCGAAATCACCAAGGCCATCCGGCGCCTCGGACTCACGCAGGAGCAGGCCGCTCGCCGCATGGGGATCGCGCAGCCGAAGGTGTCGGGCTTGCTGCGCGGCGATTTCGCCAATCTGTCCGAGCGCAAGCTGATGGACTGCCTGACCCGTCTCGGCTATGACATCGAAATCACCGTGAGGCAGGCGGAAGCTGAAACCGGGCATCTCGTGCTCGCGGCAGGCTGAGCCCGAACGGGCGGCGGACCCGCTGGGGGCGGCCATCGTCGTCGAGCGGCGCGCTCGTGGCTGCCGCGACATGCCTCAATGCTGGCGCAGCGGCTGATCCTTCATGAACCACGCAAGCACGAACGCGATCATCACCACACCTGCCGCCACCAGATAAACCGTGTGCATGGAGGCGGCGAACGCATTCAGGTAGCCGTCGTGGAGCGCGGCGGGCAGATGCTGGATGGCTTGCGGCCCGAGCGACCGCGGCAATTCGACGCCCGGCGGGATCGCGGCTTCGAGGCGCGTGCGCAGGCCGTTCGAGAAGATCGCGCCGAACATGGCCACGCCCACCGATCCTCCGATCGACCTGAACAGCGTCGCGCCCGAAGTCGCCACGCCCACGAAGCGAAACTCCACCGCGTTCTGCACCGCGAGCACGAGCACTTGCATGACCATGCCGAGACCGAGTCCGAGCAGCGTTATATAGCCGTACATCATGTGGAGCGGCGTGTCGAGTTGCAGGGTCGAGAGCAGCAGCATGGCGGCAGCGACGAGCGCTGTGCCGGCAATCGGGAAAAGGCGGTATTTGCCGATTCTGCTGATGATCCGTCCGCTTGCAATCGAGGAAATCAGCACGCCGGCCATCATCGGCGTGATTTGCAGACCGGCCTGGGACGGTGTCGAACCCTTCACGACCTGCAGGTAGAGCGGAAGAAACGTGACGGCGCCGAACAGCGAAAATCCCACGATGAAGCCGATCAACCCGCTCAGCACGAAGGTGCGCTCCCTGAAGAGCGAGAGTGGCATGATCGGTTCGGCGGCGAGCCGCTCTTCATAGACGAACCCGGCAAGCGAGATCAGGCCGAGCGCCAGCGTGCACCACAATTGCGGCGAGCTCCACGGCAGCAGCGTGCCACCCTGGCTCGTGAACAGGATGATGCAGGTGAGGGCGGCGGCGAGAAAAGCGGCGCCCATGTAGTCGATCTGGTGCCTGACGTGCAGAGCGTGCGGCTTGAATACGGCTCCGATCACGCCGAGCGCCACCACGCCGAGCGGCACGTTGATATAGAAAATCCAGCGCCACGACAGATGCTCGACGATGAACCCGCCGAGCAGCGGCCCGACCACGGTCGCGAGGCCGTACACGCCGCCGAAGAGTCCCTGGTAGCGGCCGCGTTCGGCGGGCGGGATGACATCGGCGATCGCCGCCATCGTGATCACCATCAGCCCGCCGCCGCCGAGTCCCTGCAGCGCGCGCAGCAGGATCAGTTGCGTCATGTTCTGCGCCACGCCGCACAGCACCGAGCCCGCAAGGAAGATCAGGATCGACGCCTGCAGCACGATCTTGCGGCCGAACAGGTCGCCGAACTTGCCGTAGAGCGGCACCACGATCGTCGAAGTCAGCAGGTACGAGGTCACCACCCAGGACAGGTTCTCGAGCCCGCCGAGTTCGCCGACGATCGTCGGCAGCGCCGTCGAGACGATCGTCTGGTCGAGCGCGCCCAGCAGCATGACGAGCAGCAGCGCCGTGAACAGCAAACGCACGGGTGGCCGCTCGACGGTTTGCGCGGACACCGCGGATTGGTGCAAAGATGCCATGCAGGAACCCGATTGAAATTAATTAACACGAAAGTTAATATAGACCGCATCGTTCATGCGGTCAATTGCGCATATGGCAAAGGTTGTTACGGAATCTCACGCAAGCGCGGTGCCGAAGAAGGCGGGGCGCCGCCCGGGGCGCCCGAGCGGCGCGCACGGCAACGACGCTCGCGAGCAGCTGCTCGACATCGCGCTCGGTCTGTTCGCGCGGCAAGGCATCGTCGAGACCACGCTCGGCGCGATCGCGAGCGAGGCGGGCGTCACGCCGGCGATGGTCCACTATTACTTCAAGACCCGCGACCAGCTGGTCGACGTACTCATCGACGAACGTTTCATTCCGCTGCGCGCCGAGCTCGACCGGGCGTTCACCGAATCGCAGCCGGAGCCCGTCGACGCGCTCAAGGCGTTCGCGCAGGCGCTCGTGGCGACCGTGGACAAGCATCCGTGGTTCGCCGCGCTGTGGGTGCGCGAGGTGATCAGCGAAGGCGGCCTGCTCAGGCAGCGGATCGCGGAGCGATTCGGCGATGCGCACCAGAAGGCGACGATCGAGCGCATCGAAAGGTGGCAGCGGGAGGGCAAGCTGAACCCGGATCTGGAGCCGTCGCTCGTGTTCGTGTCGCTGTTCGGGCTGACGGTGCTGCCGCTCGCCACCTGGAAGTTCCGCAGCGACGGCGAGCGCAGGCTGACGAGCGAGCAGATCGCGCGTCACGCGGTCGCGCTGCTCTCGCGCGGCGTCGGGCCGTTGTAAGGAGGGCACCGAAGCGATGGAAAACCTGCTGAGGAAGCTCGATCTGACCTCGCTGCGGCTTTTCGTCGCCGTGTGCCAGGAGAAGAACATCGCGCGCGCGGCCGAGCGCGAGTTCATCGCGCCGTCGGCGGTGAGCCGGCGCATCGCGGAAATCGAAACGCTGATCGGCCTGCCGGTGATCGAGCGACAGTCGCGCGGCATCGCGGTGACGCCCGTCGGCGAGACGGTGCTGCGCTATGCGCAGATGATCATCGCCGACATCGAAGCGATGAGCGCCGAGCTGTCGCTGTTTCTGTCGGGCGCGAAGGGCAGCGTGCGGGTGGTGGCGAACCTGTCGTCGATCGTGCAGTTCCTGCCGGAGGACGTCGCCGCGTTCGAGCGCGTGTTTCCGAACGTGCACATCGACCTGGAAGAGCGCCACACGGCCGACGTGCTGCGGCTCGTCGACGAACGCGGCGCCGATCTCGGCATCTGCAACGCGACGGGGCTCGGCGCGGCGGAAGTGGAGCACGTGCCGTATCGCACGGACCGGCTCGCGCTCGCCGTGCCGCGCCTCCACCCGCGTGCCCACCGTTACGCGGCGGCGTCGCGGGTTGCGTTCGCGGACCTGCTCGGCGAACGCTTCGTCGGCCTGCGCGACGAGAGCGCGCTCACCCGGCAACTCGCGGTGGAAGCGGCGCGCGCGGGCGCGCGGCTCGACGTGAAGATTCGCGTGAGCAGCCTCGATGCGCTGTGCCGCATGGTGCACGCGGGGCTCGGCGTCGCGGTCGTGCCCGAGCAGACGGCGCAGCTCTATCTCGGCACGCTCGATATCGCGATCGTGCCGCTTTCCGACGCGTGGGCCGTGCGGCAGCTCGTGATCGTCTACAAGCACCGCGAGCAGCTGAGCGCGAGCGCGGCGGCGCTCGTCAGGTTTCTTTCGCAGCAAAGCGGGTGAGCGCGCACGTCAGGGGTTGACGGCGCGCATCCGGGGCGCGGGCGTCCGGGGCGCCCGGGTGGCCCCGCGGGCCGAGCCTTCGCAAATCGAGACGTGAGCGTTGCCGACTCGATGCTTCGCCGCGCGCGACGCCGGTCTTATAGTGGCGCGTAGCAAGGAGACGCCATGGAAGACCTGATTCGCCTGAGCGGCCGCGCGCTCTATCTTTCGCAGGACCCCGCCGTCGTGCGCGCGCAGCTTTCAGGCCAGCCGATGACGCTCGCCGCCGCCGGCCCGTTGCGCGACAACATCTCGACCGACGAAATCACGCCCGTCACCGTCATGCTCACCTACGACGAGCGTCTCGGCCAGTATCCGTACGTCGGCTTCGAGGCGGGCGGCGAGAAGCCGATCGGTGACTTCGACGTGAAGAACGGCGGTTTTCAGATCACGGTCGCGGGCAAGCGCTACGGCAAGGGGTCGTCGCGCGAATCGAGCCCGCTCGCGGAGCTGTCGGCGGGCATTCGCCTGATCGTCGCGGAGAGCTTCGAGCGCATCTATCAGCAGAATTGCGACAACATCGGCATTCTGACGACCACCCATTTTTCCGTGCTCGAACGCATCCTGGCGGGCGAGGCCGTGCCGATCGACGCGTTCCTCGCGGGCCGCGACGCGCTCACGCAGCAGATCATCCGCAGCGGCGGCCTGCTCGCCTACAGCAAATTCGCCGACTGGCCCGCGCCGCGCGCGCCTGGCTCGGATGCGGGCGCACACGCGAACGGCGGCGGGCCGAAGACGCTTGTCGAGAAGATCATCGAGCGCCATCTGCATCCGGGCACCGGGCGGGCCGAGCGTGGCGACGGCGTGTTCGTCGCCGCCGACTGGCGCTTCTCCCACGACTATTTCACCGGCATGTGCGCGCACCTGATGCACCGTGCGTTCGGCCAGCCCGCGACGCTGCACGAGCCGGATCACATTATCGCGTTTCAGGATCACCTGATCCTCGCGCCGCAGAGCGTGCCGCACGTGCAGGGCGGCCTGCTTCCGGGCGTCGCGAACCTGATGCGCGGTCACGAGACGTTCGCGCAGCGCTATCCGGTGCGCTCGCACGGCGCGCTGCCGGGCGGCGTGCCCGGCTCCGACGGCATCTGCCATGCGGTGATGGCCGAGCGCTACGCGCTGCCGGGCCAGATCGTCGCGGGCACCGACTCGCACACGCCGCATTCGGGCTCGCTCGGCTGTCTCGCGTTCGGCGCGGGCGCGACCGAGATCGCGAACAGCTGGGTCACGGGCTACGTGCGCTGCAAGGTGCCGCAGACGCTGCGCGTCGAAGTGGACGGCGCGCTGCGGCCCGGCGTGACCGCGAAGGACGTCGTGCTCCATCTGCTCGCCACCGACTCGATCCGTTCGGGCGGCGCGATCGGGCTCGTGTTCGAGTACGCAGGAGCCGCGGTGCGCGCGATGTCGATCGACGAGCGCGCGACGCTCACGAACATGGTCGCGGAACTGGGCGGCTTCACGGGCATTGTCGAACCTGACGAAAAGACGGTCGCGTTCCTGAAGGAGCGCCGCGACGTGGATTTCGCCATCGAACGGTGGATGAAGAGCGACACCGGTGCGGCCTACGCTCAGGTGATCCGCATCGACGCGGGCGAAATCGAGCCGATGCTCGCGCGTCCCGGCGACCCGGGCAATGGCGTGGCGGCGTCGAAGCTTGCGCAGGGCGTCGCGGTGAACATCGCCTATGGCGGCTCGTGCACGGCGGGCAAGCGCGAGGACTTCGACTACTACCACGAAGTGCTGCGCTGGGGCGTCGAGCGCGGCATGAAGGTCGCGAGCGGCACGCGGCTCTTCCTGCAATTCGGCACGATGGACGTGCGCCGCTACTGCGAGGAGCAGGGCTATCTGCCGACCTTCGAGGCCGCGGGCGTCACGCTCGTCATGCCGGGCTGCGGCTCGTGCGCGAACTGCGGACCGGGCCAGTCGACGTCAGCCGGCGATGTCACGATCAGCGCGATCAACCGCAATTTCCCGGGCCGTTCGGGGCCCGGCAGCGTGTGGCTCGCGAGCCCGTACACGGTTGCGGCGAGCGCGCTTGCAGGAAGGATCGTCACGTTCGATGCGTTGATGCGGGCGGGTTAGGTACCTGCGCAGTTAAAATGCGCCGGACTTCGAGTGCCGGCGACGCCGCCTGATCCATAGAGCAGGCGCAGCCGGCGCAAGACCGGCCTCATCAGGAGACGAATCGATGACAACCCCTCGCGCGATGAGCGCCCCCGTGAGCGCAAACTCCGGCTCTCAATCCGACGCGCACAGCGCCGGCGTCATCTCGGCCCGGCTCGACCGCCTGCCCGCGACGCGCTCCATGTGGAAGCTCGTCGTGCTGCTGAGCCTCGGCTTCTTCTTCGAGCTATACGATCTGCTGTACTCCGGCTACGTCGCGCCGGGACTGGTGAAGAGCGGCATCCTCACGTCGACGACCGCAGGCTTCTTCGGCATGACGGGCGTCGCGAGCTTCATCGCGTCGCTCTTCTCGGGGCTCTTCATCGGCACGATCGCGTGCGGCTTTCTCGCCGACCGCTTCGGCCGGCGCGCGATCTTCACGTACTCGCTGCTCTGGTACACGGCCGCGAACCTGATCATGGCGTTCCAGGAGACGGCCACCGGCCTGAATTTCTGGCGCTTCATGGCGGGGCTCGGGATCGGCGTGGAGCTCGTGACGATCGGCACCTACATCTCCGAGCTCGTGCCCAAGCACATTCGCGGCCGCGCGTTCGCGTGCGAGCAGGCGGTCGGCTTCATGGCGGTGCCGGTCGTCGCGTTCCTGTCGTACCTGCTCGTTCCGCGTGCACCGTTCGGAATCGACGGCTGGCGCTGGGTGGTCGTGATCGGCGCGCATGGCGCGCTCTTCGTGTGGTGGATCCGGCGGCATCTGCCGGAGAGCCCGCGCTGGCTCGCGCAGAAGGGGCGGTTCGAGGAGGCCGACCGCGTCATGACCGCGCTGGAAGCGAAGGTCGAAAAGGAATACGGCCGGCCGCTGCCGCTGCCCGCGGCGCCCGAGCCGGTGCCGATGCGCGGCTCGTTTCGCGACATGTGGAAGCCGCCCTACGGCAAGCGTGCGGTCATGATGATCATCTTCAACGTGTTCCAGACGGTCGGTTTCTACGGCTTCGCCAACTGGGTGCCGGCCTTGCTCGTCAAGCAGGGCGTCACGGTCACGTCGAGCCTCATGTATTCGAGCATCATCGCGATCGCGGCGCCCATCGGGCCGAT
>Ga0157375_10002018_pt1 | contig 17517 bp, 14 predicted proteins | sample M35metaG_FD_115311 | JGI IMG/M metagenome (GOLD analysis project Ga0157375, IMG submission 115311) | Miscanthus rhizosphere microbial communities from Kellogg Biological Station, Michigan, USA - M3-5 metaG | ecosystem: Host-associated > Plants > Roots > Rhizosphere > Soil | place: USA: Michigan... | reverse complement strand
TCGCTGAGAGGATCCGGGGGCGCGGACTGGCCCGGCGGACGACCCCATGAACCTGATTCGGGTAATTCCGACGTAGGGAGGCAACATGACCACATTTCCAGCAAGTTCGCGCGTCTGGTCCGGCGGCAAACTCCATTCCTCGATTCGAGTTCCCTTTCGCGAGATCGCGCTTCAAGACAAGTCCACATTCCGGGTCTACGACACGCAGGGCCCCTGGGGCGATCCCGATGTCGCATGCGACGTTCGCATGGGTCTTTCTCCTCTTCGGGAATCCTGGATTCTGGATCGCAACGACACGGACGAATACGAAGGCCGCCGCATCCGTCCGGAAGACAATGGCTATCTCAGCGAAAAGCACGCGAGGGCGACGTCCGGGCGAAACGATCTCGATATCTTTCCAGGCGTCCGACGACGACCTCGAAAGGCAAAACCCGGCGGAAATGTTTCTCAGATGCACTATGCGCGCAAGGGAGTGATCACTCCCGAAATGGAATTTGTCGCCATCCGTGAGAACCTCGGCCGTGAGCGAGAGCGCGAGAGCGCAATCACGGAACGTTCCAACCTGCGCTTCCAGCACAAAGGCGAATCGTTTGGCGCCAGTATTCCCGATACCATTACTCCCGAATTCGTTCGCAATGAAGTCGCGCGTGGTCGCGCGATTATTCCCGCCAACATCAATCATCTTGAACTGGAACCGATGGCCATCGGGCGGAACTTCCTGGTAAAAATCAACTCGAACATTGGAAACAGCGCGATCTCAAGTTCCATTGAAGAAGAAGTGGAGAAGATGTGCTGGAGCATTGCATGGGGCGCAGACACCGTGATGGATCTGTCGACCGGAAAGAATATCCACGAGACTCGCGAATGGATTCTCCGGAATTCTCCAGTACCCATTGGAACCGTGCCAATTTATCAGGCTCTGGAAAAATGCGGAGGCCGTCCGGAAGACCTTACCTGGGAAATCTATCGAGATACATTGATTGAACAGGCCGAGCAGGGCGTCGACTATTTCACGATTCACGCCGGTGTTCTGCTCCGCTACATTCCGCTGACGGTCAAACGACGGACGGGCATCGTCAGCCGAGGTGGATCGATACTGGCGAAATGGTGTCTTGCACATCATCAGGAAAATTTCCTCTACACGCATTTCGAGGAAATCTGCGAGATCATGCGCGCTTATGACGTGTCGTTCAGTTTAGGGGATGGGTTGCGTCCGGGCTCCATTGCAGACGCAAATGACGACGCGCAATTTGGCGAGCTTCAGACGCTGGGCGAACTCACATCTCTGGCATGGAAGCACGATGTTCAGGTGATGATCGAAGGGCCCGGTCACGTGCCCATGCACATGATCAAAGAGAACATGGACCTTCAATTGAAGCTCACCCACGAGGCGCCCTTTTATACGCTTGGCCCGCTGACCACCGATATCGCTCCCGGTTACGATCACATCACCAGCGCCATCGGCGCTGCCATGATTGGATGGTTTGGAACAGCAATGCTCTGTTATGTCACTCCGAAAGAACACCTCGGATTGCCTGATGCCAAAGATGTCAAAGATGGCGTCATCGCTTACAAGATTGCCGCGCACGCGGCCGACCTGGCCAAAGGACATCCGGGAGCCCAGGAACGTGATAATGCGTTGAGCAAAGCCCGGTTTGAATTCCGATGGGAAGATCAGTTCAATCTCAGCCTCGATCCGACGACTGCCAGAGACTTCCATGACGAAACCCTGCCCGCCGATGGCGCAAAGTCCGCTCACTTCTGCAGCATGTGCGGTCCGCAGTTCTGTTCCATGAAAATTACCGAAGAAGTGAAGCAGGCCATGGAAGAGAAGAGCGGTGAGTTCCTCAAGGCCGGCGCCGAAATCTACGTGAAGCAGTAGTTGTCCTGGCCAGGGATGACACTGCCGTGTCGAAGCAAGCCGAACTGCCCTCCTGAGTCAGGAGGGCAGCACGATCGAGACAGCAGTCGAGATCGTGCGGGGGGGTGGTTCCAGAGCTGCGCACTCTTTGAATGGATTTTAAAACACTCCGTTTGACGTTGCCCTCCTATAACTCCACCTTGACGGCCTGTTCATTTTTATAGATCATCAGCCCCGCCGTGTCCGATCTATTCTTTCAGAGGTGAAGTCCATGCGTAGTTATTTGATGATGATATCGGTATGTGTCGCTATTCTCCTGTCTACTGGCTGCAAGTCCCAGGGGCCTCCAAAGGAATCCGAATACAAGCTGACTTCTCCGATAAGGCAGATCATGGGTTCCATGGTTATGCCGAATGCCGATGTTTTGTGGAGCGCCGTTTCTTCAAATGTTACGGATAACGGTATCGAAGAGAAGGCTCCGAAGACCGAAGAGGAATGGAAGACTGTTCGCAGCAGCGCCGTTACAATCATGGAAGCCAGCGACCTGATCCTGATGCCGGGCCGTCATGTGGCGGCAGCCGGAGAAAAGGAACAGGATCCCAATGTGAACCTGGCGCCCGAAAAGATCGAAGCGCTGATTGACGCGGATCGCGCCTCCTGGGTAAAGATGGCGCACGACATGCATGATTCCATTCTTCCCGCGCTGAAGGCAATCGATGCCAGGGATCCAATGGCGTTGTCCGACGCGGGCTCCGGCATCGACAAAGCGTGCGAAGATTGTCATTTGAAATACTGGTACCCAAAGGACGTCGGGAAAAAGTAGCTTTCCATGATCGGCTCGCCAGCAATGACATTTGCAAGTCATCGCCATATTCCATAAATTGCAAGGACGCCGAGGACAACCGTCAGTGCGGAGGCGATCACGACGATCTCGATCGATTTTGAAATGTCTTCGGAGGTTCCAGCTTCCGGGTCTGTGGGATCGCCCAGCCACACGTCTGTTACGAGTTGACTATTTTTCCAGATCGGCCCAATCAATCGCCTTCCGAGGACTCCGGCCATCGTTGCTTCGCTCCATCCGGGATTGGGACCGGGAAGAATGCCATGTTGTTCGAGCCCGACGCGCCATCCTTTGGGAATTGAGAAGAAGCCGAGAAGCAGCCAGGTGAGCCGAGCCGGAATGTAGTTCATCACATCATCGAGCCGGGCACCGCACCAGCCAAAATAGAAGTATCGTGGAGTCTTGTAACCGACCATCGAATCCATGGTGCTGGCTACCTTGAAGAGAAGAAGACCGGGAATTCCAAGTAAGGCGTACCAGAACACCGCACTCACCACACCATCCACAAAATTTTCGCTGATACTTTCGATGGCCGCGCGCCGGCACGCCGCGATATCCATTTTCTCGACATCGCGTCCGACGAGCCTCCCGATGGCATTCCTGCTCTTCGAGATGTCGCCACGATCTGCAGCGCTCTGGACCGCTCGAACGTGATCAATGAGATCACGCAGTGCGAAGAACACGTAGATTACGAGGACATGCACTGCGGCGCCGGCTTGTGGAAACCATTGGTAGATACGCATAAACAGGAAACACGGCACAATGACCCAGGTAACGGTCAGGAGCACCAAAAGCACGCATCCACCGATGTATGCGTCCAGGCCCAGTCGTCGCAAAAGCCATTCGAATCCGGAAAGGGTTCTACCCATCAGGCGAACAGGATGGAACCAGACCTGGGGGTCGCCGAGAATCGCGTCAATGATCACTCCGGCAACAAGAAAAATTGCGGACGGAGCTAGCCCCGTGATTCCCATTTGGCTGTCCAGCCCAGGCCGATCGCGTCATACACCGCATTCATGGGCTGGTTTTCATCGACGGCGATTTGTCGCCAGAACGTACTCCATCTTTCGATTTCAGTGGAGAGAGACGCCGCAATAGTCGCTGCCTGGTGCCTGAGAACTTCGCGGCCGATGGATGGAGGCAGCACTCCGAAGCGGACCCGATCCAGAACACTGGCGAAAGCAAATGCCGAAGCCGAAGCCTGCGGTTCAAATAACACCGCATTTTTGTTTTTCTCCAGAAGTTCCATGGATGTTTCGTCGAGCCGTTGTTTCATCGCAGCGAGAAATGAGGTTTCGGAAAATCCGAAACGCCGAAGTGCGTGGACCATGCTTCGCGTAATTGACGGTTCAAGTCCGTTCTGCCATCGCAACGCATTTCGTGTGGCAGTGCGGGTGACGCGTCCCAGCAATTCGCCGAGCTTACTGTGCGGATTCGTGGCGCCATAGGAGTAACGACTTTCGTCCAATGGTGCGGCCATGCAGATTTGATCGGTTCCGGTTCCCGTCGCGAGATCCCTCGAATAGCGGCTCGACACTCCAAGTTCCGTCAGTGCGGCGCTCTTGCCCTCGGTTGCAGTCAGGAGTGCACGAATGTGGGCTTCAGGTTTGAGCGGCTGGTTCACGATAACAATGGTGTTGATCGTTCCGGCCACTTCGGCCAGCTTGCTCCAGCCGCTGGGAGTTTCCACCCATTGCGCCGGATCTCCGGCACATGTTGCGTTGCCTTCGACACCTGCCGTCACGATGGCATCGACTTGCAGATTATCGAACGAGGCTCGCTCATGTGCGGCGTAAACCATGCTTGCGGCGGTTCCCATTACCGCGACATTGGATGAGTTGAGCTGGAGTTCCGCACAAACACTGTCATGGTAGCCATCCATGCCAAGCCTCATGATGAAGGATCCGCGCATGGAGTGTCCGGCCCCTTCGCAGCTCTGATGATTGACGAGGTAGCGAATGTCGGAACGCATTCCTCCAACGCGCGATGAAGTCGAGAGGACGAGATGCTGTCCATCCAGTTCGGCCACAATGAATCGGCCCTGTCGATAGCAGTTGAATGTGGGTCCCTGGAACCACGGGCATTCCTTCCATGTGAGTTGCTGGTATTCATTCCTCATGCGGCCTCCAATCTACTCGTGGACGGTGAGTCGCTTATTCTGCGTGGATTTGTTCATCGATGCAATCGCGGAATCGCCCTCCTGAGTCAGGAGGGCAGCGTGATCGCAACGCGATCGCGCGAGGGGCTGGTTCCTCACGGAAAACGTTTCGGAACGCACTCCTGGAAGTTCTTGCTATGGGAACCACCCCGGCGCTTCGCGCCACGCCTCGTGACTCAGGAGGGGAATCTGGGTGCCCCCATCGGCTGGAGAGATTTTCCAGAGCCAGTCGCCAGTATGAATCTTCGTCGAGGCTTCGTGTGCGAAGCTTTTCCAGGCAGCGTGTGGGGATTCGCGTTATTACGTCGAAAGTTCGGAATCGAATTCAAACGTCACCTCGTGCTGGAGAAACCGTTCTTAAACTTAAACCCGCTCAAAGACACTCCAGTTCACGGGGCGCATTTCCAATCCACCCCTTGTGAATTCGATTTCGATCGGAGCCATGTGCCTCCCTGAATTTTTCGCCGTATCTGAATTCATGATTGCGGCTTCTGAAAATTTTGTGTTACGTTCGCTTCGCTATCACAAGGGAATCCGGTGTGAATCCGGAACTGTCCCGCAGCGGTAAGCAGGAACGAACGCCGTATCAATGCACTGGGTCAAAAGAACCGACCTGGGAAGCAACGGCCAATAGGAATGTTGAATAAGCCTGCAAGTCCGAAGACCTGTCGATGGCCGGCGTGAACCGCCGTATTTCATTGGAGCCTTCGAGGCAAAGGGCGAGATGCAGCATCAGTCAGATCGATCGATCCGCACTTCAACTTTCCCGTCTTTTGAATCGAATGCTCCGCAGGGAGACTTGCCATGTCGATATCCACGCAGCACGGCGATGCTGGCGAAACCAGTCTGCCGGGTGGTACTCGTGTTTCCAAATCCGACCTTCGTGTCGAAGCATACGGGACCATTGATGAGCTAATTTCCAGTATGGGTCTGGCGCGCGCCATGTGCAGCGATCCCGGAATCCAGGCGCTGACGGCATCCATCCAGCGCGAGTTGTTCCGTGTCGGGTCCTGTCTCTCTACGTCGGCCGGCGGTGAAAAGGCCGCGACCCCGATCGCCGATGCGAGCGTGGACCGGCTTACCGACGAAGTGCATCGCATTGAGGGAACAAAGGGGCTTCTGGGCGATTGGGCGCTGCCCGGTGGGGATGTCGCATCTGCGGCATACGATGTGGCGCGCACAGTGTGCCGGCGTGCGGAACGATTGGCCGTCCGGTTGTCACTGGAGGAAGCTGTAGATCCCAATGCATTGCGATATCTGAACAGACTCTCGGACCTCCTTTGGCTGTTCGGGCGATTGATCGAAGTTGAACGTTCCGTCAATTCGAGCTTGCGAGATCCAAACGACGCGAGTCCCCGATGGTCGCGTGCATGGTAGTCCGCATCCACGCAACGAAATTTCCGGACGGTCGAACATGAGTCGATTCCTTCGGTATCGGTATCCGAACATGCCGGCCGCGCTAATCCTGGGTGGAGTCGCGGTACTGTCGTTCGGGTTGCACCTCGTTCAGGCACATGCCGGCCGGTTCGAGGGTATCCGCCTGACCTCATCCAGCGGTCAGGCGGGTTTTAGCACGAGTGGTGATGAATATCCGAGGACTGCAATCGACTCCGGCGGCTATGCCGTGACCGTTGCGCGCCCGGCACATCGTATCGCATCGCACTACTGGTCTTTGGATGAGTACGTGTATACGGTGGCTCCTGCCGAAGATGTCGTGTCTGTCAGCAGCACTGCTTATGAACGGAGTACGAGCAATGTTTATGAGTGGGCTACGATGTTCCATCCTGCCGTCGCAGACAACCCGGAAGTTCTGATCCGGCTTGACCCGGATCTGGTTCTGGACGGCGGCGAAGGCAGCGCGGATTTCAGTGACATCCTTCGAAATGCCGGCCTGCCGGTGTTTCGAGTCTTTACGACGTTTACGACTCTCGATCAAGTCGGACGAACCATACTGCTCGCAGGCTATCTGACCGGACACGACGCGGACGCGAATCGCGAATACCTCGAGTTTCAAGCCGCAATTGAGCGCGCCGCAGCGCGAAAACCCAGAGGCACTCCGCCAGTCCGGATACTGGGATTCGGCGGCCGGTACAGCTACGGCGATCGCACACTGTTTCACGACATCGTCCGCACGATTGGGGCCGTCAATGTGGGCGCAGAGCATGGACTGCACGGCTATGACGCGATCAGCTCGGAACAGATATTGCGATGGGACCCGGAATGGATCGTTACGGGATCCGCGAAAGGCAAGTCCGTAGAGACCTTGCAGCGGCTCCTTGACGACCCGGCGGTTCAGCTGACGACTGCTGCACGGAAGGGGCAGATCCTGGTTCTTGAGAGTCACGTGTTCCTTCCGATGTCTCCATTTACGGTCCTCCTGCTCGACGCTTTGAGTGAATCCATATATCCCGCGCCATCAAAGGCTGGAATATGAAAATCCCTTCATCGCGGATCCACCGATCATCAATATCGCCCGCGGTAACACCACTACCCGCGGCGAGGGCCGGATTGCGGCACTCCGCGCCCGCGAGGCACCCGCATTTCCGATTGCGGCGAACGGTGTTTTTCCTCATCGTCACTCCACTGCTGATCGTCGCGGCAGTTGCTGGAATTGTTGCAGGAAGCACTCATGTGGACTGGCGCCTTGCACTCCATGTGCTCGGTGCAAGACTGTTTCCTTTCTGGATCGATCGCGCGAGCATTGAAAGGGCAGACGACGTCATCATCTGGCTCATACGCACTCCGCGTGTCCTTGTCGCCGCTTTGGTCGGCGGCGGTTTGGCGGTAGCCGGAGCCCTTATGCAGGGTTTCTTCAGAAACCCCCTGGCCGAATCCAACACCGTCGGTGTCGGCTCCGGGGCAGTGCTCGGCGCCATGATCGTTTTTTCCACCGGCCTCGCTGCGAGGTCCGTCATCGCTCTCCCAATTGCCGCCTTCCTCGGCGCTTTGCTTTCACTGATAACGGTCTATGCACTGGCGACGCACGGCGGCGTGACACCTGTCTCGATGCTTCTTCTAACTGGAATTGCACTCTCCGCTCTCCTGATTGCCATTTCCTCTTTGCTGTTGACGCTGACTGTTGCCAACTGGGAAGTTGCCGAGGAAATGATTTTCTGGATGAGTGGAGATCTCGACAGGCGCACCTGGACGCACGTCTGGATATGTGCGCCTTTCGTTTTGTTCGCATTCGCCGCGAGCCTTTACTACGCCCGTGATCTGGACCTGCTGATGCTGGGCGAAGACACGGCGGCTTCGCTTGGAGTCGACGTGGAATCGACGAAGCGCGCCATCATCGTCATCTCGGCTTTGATCACAGGAAGTGCCATTGCCGTAGCCGGCGCCGTGGGATTTGTCGGCCTCGTCGTGCCGCACATCGTCCGGTTGTTTGTCGGGCCGTCGCACCGGTCTCTACTTCCTTCAAGTGCCGTCGCCGGAGCGGCATTCGTCATCATCTGCGATCTCCTGGCAAGAACGATTCATCCACCAGGCGAAATTCGCCTGGGTGTCATCACTGCGGCATTCGGAGCGCCGTTCTTTCTTTTTATTCTTGTTCGGAAGTATCGCGAGCTGAACGTATGAGGTGCGTGTTGTCGACCGAAGATCTGGGACTGCATCGCGGGAATCGCTGGATACTGCAGAACTTCACTATAGATCTGCTTCCGGGAACGATTCTCGCCATCGTTGGACCGAATGGCTCCGGAAAATCCTCATTGCTTCGTTGCATGGGAGGCATCTGGCCGTTGACTGAAGGACGCGTTGTACTCGAAGGCAGGGACCTGCTGGAGATAACGCGGCAGCAGGTGGCTTGTGCGGTTGCGTACGTGCCTCAGGAACCGAAACTGGAATTTGAATTTACCGTTCGTGAAATCGTAGCCATGGGCCGGTATGCCCATCGCGGACGCTTCGAACGTGAGACCAGCGATGACAGAAATGCCGTGGAAGAAGCGTTGGCCCGAGCCGATGTCGCATACCTCGCCGAGCGGCCAGTCACGCATTTGTCCGGTGGCGAACGACAGCGGGTACTGATTGCGAGAAGTCTGGCAACACGGAGCCGCGTCCTGCTACTCGATGAACCCACTTCCAGCCTGGACGTGGAGCATGGCCTCGATGTTCTGGCGTTGTGCCGCTCGCTGGCGGATGAAGGCAGGACTGTGGCCATCGCCACTCATGACCTCAACGGGGCATGCCGTTTTGCCGACAGAGTAGCGCTGCTGGACTCCGGAAAACTTCTGGGCGTGGGCCCGCCTTCCGACGTTCTTACTTCAGAAAATCTGGAACATGCGTTTCATGTCCGTTCGGAAGCCGTGTTCTCACGTGACGGCTCCTCGTTCATGGTTTTTCATCCGATGAGGCCGCAGGTTCCCAATTCGGTCAGAGCACGTGAATAGAGATTGCACGATCCAATGACGATCGAAGTTGTTTGCATTTTTAAGGGGGCTTAAATGTCTGTAAGGTTGAATCCATTCACACTTGCGAGTTCGATGTTCACTGTTGCTGCGATTGTTCTCGCGATGTCGACCTTTGCGTATGGGGAAAACATCACGGGCAAGGTACTTGATCCGCAGGGCAGTGCTGTCGTGGATGCGCAGGTCCGTCTCTTCGATCGATATGGCGGGGACATGCGATCCACCATGAGTTCGAAGGATGGAGTATACGGGTTCCAGGGTATTCCGTCTGGTACTTACCTGGTCGAAGCCGATGCCTCTACCGGAACACTTCGTGGGTCTCAGGAAGTGACCGTCCGGGGCGACGAGAAGATGGATCTGAAGCTGACGATTTCCGCGGCGAAAACAGATGTGCTGGTGACCGCGTCTGGAACTTCGCTCAGTGGCGATGAAGTTTCCAAGGCGCTGGATGTCGTCAACTCGGAAGATATTGATCTGCGGGACGAGCTATCGATTTCGGAATCCATTCGCAATGTTCCGGGCCTGCGCGTTCAAACTCTGGAAGGTCCCGGAAGTTTCACCGAACTCAAGGTTCGTGGCCTGCGTGCCCAGGATACCGCTGTCCTGATTGATGGCATGCGCTTTCGTGATGCAGCCAGTATTTCCGGTGACGCAACCTCATTTTTGGGCGACATGAACATCATCGATACGGAGAGAATTGAAGTACTCCGTGGATCCGGATCGTCGCTTTATGGATCTCACGCTCTGGGCGGGGTCGTCAACATCACCTCGCGTCCAGGGGGAGGCCCCACCCATGGGACGTTTCTGGCTGAAGGCGGGGGTCTGGGAATGATTCGAAGCGTTGCCACAATCGGCGGGGGCTTCGCGATGGATCGATTCACCTACAGCGTAGGAGTTTCACACCTCAATATGACGAAGGGGCCACGCGATGGGTTGCCGTATCGAAGCACCGGCACGCAGGGGTCCGCGAAATACAATTTCACGTCAAGGATCTCCTTGACCGGAAAACTCTGGTACTCCAACAACTACCTCGCGAGCACCGAGAGTCCGAGGGTCACCGCGGCGGTAGCGGCAAATTCGGCGCCGACTGGAGAAGTGAAGGCAATCGCACTCCCGATCGATCAATTGGAGTTGTTTGAAAAGGGCCAGCCCTTCAGTGCCGGCAATGCCACTTTCATACCGAATCAGATCGATCCGGATGGCCGGTTCCTGAACAACTTTTTAAGCGGCGGGGTCACACTGCAGCATCAGGTATCCGAGGGTGGTTCGTATCATGTCACCTACCAGGGCGTCCACACCCGACGCGGGATTCTCGATGGGCCTGCCGGTCCCGGATCATTCGAGCCTTCGACAACATCGAAGAGTAACTTCGACGGATATACACGGACCGTGCAGGCACGTTTCGATCAGCGAGTGGGGGCCCATAACCTTTTCTCTTTTGGGTATGAATACGAAGGCGAAAGATATCAGAGCTTCAATGGCGACAACTACGACACATCGACAGCATCCGGCTCCATCAAGCTGACACAAAGCAGCAATGCTTTGTATTTTCAGGACCAGATCAATCTATTTGGCTCACGGCTGCAACTGACGATTGGAGGGAGGGCACAGTTCTTCGATCTTCAGCAACCCGTCTTTGCAGGATATCCGACCGCGTATGCCGGAGCCACTTTGGTTAACCCACCCAACGCGTACACAGGTGATGCCGCATTGTCGTATTTCATTCCGGAATCGAATACCAAGCTTCGAAGCCATGTGGGAAACAGCTTCCGGGCGCCATCTGGATATGAGCGTTTTGGAGGAGGATTCGGATCGTACTATGGCGATCCTGGCCTGAGTCCGGAGCGATCCGTTGCCGTCGACGGTGGTATCGATCAAAAACTGTTCGCGTCGAAACTGACGCTCAGCGGTACGGCGTTCTATACCAACCTGCAGCAGACCATTCGCTTCGTGAACGTCCTTCCGGCCGGGGATCCCTACAACCGGCCATTTGGCGGATACGCGAACGCGGGGGGCGGTATCGCACGTGGCATTGAACTGGGCGCTCAGGTATCGCCAACTTCCAGAACGAATCTCGGAATGTCGTACACCTATGTCAATTCCGACTCTCGTACGCCAACGATCGGAGCGGATTATTTTAAGGTGCTGGATGTCTCGCCGCACACATTCACAGTAACGGCGACACAATGGTTTGGCAGGCGGTCCAGCGTTTCATTCGATATGTCCGCACTGAGCGACTACACCATGACCCTGTCCGGCGGAGGACAGCGTCAGTTCGTGTTCGCCGGTCCCGTCAAAGGAGACATTGTTTATCACTACGACTATCCTCTCTCGGATCGTCATGCTGCGGAGTTCTATGTCAAGGTGGAGAACATGTTCAATCAAAGGCCGTATGAAGACGGCTTCATCGGACCCAAAGCATGGTCGATAGCGGGAATCAAACTCCGATACTAATTGCAGCTGAAGGTATGAATGAATTGGAGGAAAAGGAAGAACAGCTCCCTTCCTGGAACAGGAGGGGTGGCGCGCAGCGCCGGGGTGGTAGATGGATCAAGCAACTCTTCAACCAGTTCGTTCATTGGAATCAAGGAGAACCATTACGACCTTACTACCTCCCCGGCCTTTCGGCCACCCCTCCTGTTCCAGGAGGGGAGCTGTTGGTCCTCGTTTTCCGCCAATTCACTCACTCCTTGCTTGGTTCATGACAGCCAAACCTATTTTTATTGGTGGAACTGGTTCCCACGTGGGCAAGAGCTGGGTCGCAACAGCTGTTTGTCGATATCTGCGCCGAAGGGGCCTTCGCGTGGCGCCATTCAAGGCGCAGAACATGTCGAACAATTCCATGGTATGTCCGGGCGGGGGCGAAATCGGACGAGCGCAGGTTGCACAGGCGGAAGCCTGTGGGTTACCGCCTCACGTCGACATGAATCCGATTCTTCTCAAACCCACAGGCGATCTCGGGAGCCAGGTTGTGCTGAATGGCTATCCCTGGAAAAATTTATCTGCTCACGAATACTACGAGCAATGTGATTTTCTCCGTGAAGCGGTGATGCAGAGTTATGACCGTCTCGCTTCGAAGCACGACTACATCATTGTCGAAGGCGCTGGAAGCATCACCGAGTTGAATCTCAGACAGTACGACCTCGTGAACCTCGACCTTGCGGTGCGCATCAAGGCTCCATGTATTCTCGTTGCCGATATCGACAGAGGCGGAGTGTTTGCATCGGTTACCGGAACGTTTCAGCTATTGGAGCCGGAGGAGTCCGCGCTGGTCCGTACTTTCCTGATCAATCGGTTCCGTGGCGATGTCGGACTCTTTAGTAGCGGAGTAGGCATGCTCGAAGAACGAACCGGCCGCCGGTGTCTCGGCATATTCCCTTACGCACCAGGGATTCATCTTGACCCGGAAGACAGCGTCAGTCTTGACGATCCTGCGCGGCCATTTTCACCAGCATCGGATGTTGCCCCTCGAGTGGCAATTATCCGGCTGCCTCATATCTCCAACTTCACGGACTTTCGATTGTTGCCCGATGCGCGCTACATTTATCAACCGCTGCATGAACGTTTCGATGTGATCTTTCTGCCCGGCACCAAGAACACGATGGAGGATATGCACTGGCTCCGATCCAGCGGACTTGCGGACTGGCTGGTGCGGCAACATCGCGAAGGCACGACCGTCGTCGGCGTCTGCGGCGGCTTTCAAATGCTGGGCGATGAAATTATCGACCCGGACCGAGTGGAGTCCAGTACCGCATCGGTTCAGGGACTGGGATTGATTCGAGCCAGGACGAGATTAATGCCGCACAAGACGATGAGGCTTGTCGCGGCCCATACCGATTCTGGAATTCCTTTCCGGGGATATGAAATCCATATGGGAATCACGACGATCGAGGTTAAAGGAACGCCCTTCGCTCTTCTGGAAAATGGCATAACGGATGGAGTGCGGCTGCCGCGAATTGCAGGCACGTACCTTCATGGTGCATTAGAGAATAAAGAGGTGTTGGAAGAAATCCTTCAACGCCGGTTGGATACGGTTCTTCCGGACAAACCCGAAGCGCAGTACGAACGACTTGCGGATTGGTTCGCCGATCACGTGGATTCGGAGCTCTTCGCGTCGGAGTACCTTCGATAATGACTGTTGCGACAGGGGAACAATGAACATTTTCCCCGTCCTACGCTTCGTTCCGGTACTTGGTATTGGGCGGTATCGAGTGTGTCAGCCACACGTTGCCGCCAATCACAGAACCCTGCCCGATGACGGTGTTGCCGCCAAGGATGGTCGCTCCCGCGTAAATCACGACATCGTCTTCTATCGTTGGATGGCGCTTCTTTCCGCGAATCAGCCGGCCTTCCTCGTCCATCGCGAAACTCCGCGCGCCAAGCGTCACCCCCTGATACAGCTTTACGTCATTGCCAATGACGGTCGTTTCCCCGATGACGACCCCCGTCCCATGATCGATAAAGAATCCGCGGCCGATTGTCGCGCCGGGATGAATATCGATCCCTGTAATCGAGTGAGCATGTTCGGTCATGATGCGCGGCAGCAGCGGGATTCCCTGGAGGTGCAACTCATGCGCAATTCTGAAAATCGTAATGGCGACGATCGCCGGGTATGCGAAAATCACTTCATCAACGCTCTTGGCGGCAGGATCTCCGTCGTATGCGGCCTGGACGTCCGCAGAGAGCCTGCTGCGAAGGTCAGGCAGTTTTCGTAGGAGTGCCAGTGCTTCTTCCTCCGCAGTCTGCTGGCAGTGGGTACAAACGACCGTTGCCTCCGCACAACCCGGTCTCACGCTCCGATAAATTTCCACGGCGAGCCGCTCATAGATGGAATCCACCAGCCCGGTGACATGGTGTTCGATGTGCGACGTTTCGATGAACTTGCGACCAAAGTAACCGGGATAGATGACCTCCAGGAAATCGTCCAGAAGTTCAATGATCAGGGCCTTGTCTGGAAGCGGCGTTGGTGCAAGATGCTCGAGTTTAGGCGTGAGCTTGCCGAACGTATCCAGAACTTCGCGGGTGATTCCCGAAATTGCGGATCGATTCCTCAGCAGCTTGTCCCACACGGCAACTCCCTAGCCCTGCCAGGTTTCCAGCTGCTTCTGAATATCGGCCATGAACTGATCGGCAAGGGCGCCATCAATCACACGGTGATCGAAGGAGAGCGACAGCACGATGATCGGACGGATGGCGATGGCGTCATCAATCACAATGGCCCGCTTTTTGATGCCCCCCATTCCCATGATGGCCAGCTGCGGCTGGCTGATGATCGGAGTGCCTGTCAGTGCGCCGTAAACGCCGGGATTTGTGATTGTAAAGGTACCGTCCTTTACTTCGTCGGGAAGAAGTTTCTTGGTTCGGGCCCGTTCTCCCAGATCGTTGATGGCGTGAGCCAGTCCCTGCAGATTCTTTTCCGCGGCGTTCCGCACCACCGGTACGATCAGGCCGCCATCCAGACTGACCGCAATTCCGATATTGATGTCGCGCTTGTAGACAATCGAATCTCCATCGAGGGAAGCATTCACAATGGGAAACTTCCGGAGAGCCCGAACGGCAGCCTGCATAAAAAACGGCGTGATTGTAAGATGAACCCCAGCGCGGTCAAATTCCGCTTTGAGCTTTTCCCGACCCTGCATAATGCGGGAGCAATCCACCTCAAAGAACGTTGTGACATGTGCGGATGTGCGCCGGCTCGCCACCATGTGGTCGGCGATGGACTTTCTCATCGGCGTCAGGGGCACTCGCTCCACTTCGCCCGAAAACGCCATCGGCGCAGGCTCAGGAGCAGCAGGCTTCGCAGCTTTCTTTTCGCCGCCGCTTTCAACGTAAGCCAGGATATCGCTCTTCGTGACGCGGCCATTGATGCCGGTGCCTTTTCCCGCAAGCGCGGCCAAATCGATGCCGTGTTCTTTTGCAATCCGGCGAACAAGCGGGGAATTGGGAGCACGGTCCGAATCGTCTTCATTCACCGGCGGTGCGGGTGGTGCAGTAGCGGCCGGTGCGGCCGGTGCAGCAGCGGCCGGTGCGGCCGGCGCAGGCTGCGGCGTGGAAGGTGCGGCTTCCGGCTTCACTTCTGGGGGGGCCTTTGCCGATGGTGTCGCAGAGCCGTCTCCGATAATGGCAACGACGGTGTTGATCTGAACGGTCTGGCCTTCCTTCACGAGGACTTCCTGCAGAATGCCGGAGGCAGGTGACGGAATTTCGGAGTCCACTTTGTCTGTCGAGATTTCAAAGAGCGCTTCGTCTCGTTCCACCTTGTCGCCGGCTTTCTTGAGCCATTTTGTGAGCGTGCCTTCGAAGATGCTTTCCCCCATCTGGGGCATAATTACTTTTGTTTCAGCCATGACTTCTCCGAATTAATACGCGTAAAGCTCACGAGCCACGCGAAGGACATCTGAGATTTTCGGAAGAAAGAATTCTTCCATTGGGGGACTGAACGGAACAGGAGTATCCGGAGCGGTGATACGTCGAATCGGCCCGTCGAGGTAGTCAAATGCCTCTTCGGAAATCAACGCGGCCAGTTCACCGGCAAAGCCACCGGTCCGGGTGTCTTCATGGAGCAGAATAACCTTGTTGGTCTTCTTCACGGATTCCAGCACCGCTTCCCTGTCGAAAGGCAGCAGTGAACGAAGATCGAGCACTTCTACGTCGATGCTGTCCTTCTCCAGTTCTCTGGCGGCATCGAGTGCAACATAAACCATGGCGCCATACGTGATAATGGAGATGTCAGCTCCTTCGCGGCGAATAGCAGCCTTTCCGATGGGCACAAGAATGTCGCCATCCGGAAGCTCTTCCTTGATTCTTCTATAAAGATACTTGTGCTCGAAAAAGATGACCGGATCCGGATCGCGGACTGCCGCCTTAAGCAGACCCTTGGCATCGTATGCGGTTGATGGACAGACCACCTTGAGCCCGGGAGTGTGGACGAAATGCATTTCGGGGTTCTGCGAATGAAACGGTCCGCCGTGAATGCCGCCGCCACTTGGAGCGCGGATCACGATGGGCACTCCAGCGCCCCAGCGATAGCGGCACTTGGCAGCGAAGTTCGTGATTTGATCGAACGCGCAGGAGATGAAGTCTGCAAACTGCATTTCCGCAATCGGACGCATGCCCATCAATGCAGCTCCAATGGCAGCGCCGACAATTGCAGATTCCGAAATGGGTGTATCGATGACGCGCGTTTCTCCGAACTTTTCGAGGAGACCAGTCGTCACTTTGAACGCACCGCCGTAAATGCCGACATCTTCTCCAAGGACGAAGACGTTATCGTCTCGTTCCATTTCTTCTGAGATTCCCTGTCGGATGGCATCAACGTAGGTGGTAAGCGCCATTATTGTTCTTCGAAATACACATCACGGAGGCAATCCTCCGGTTCGGGATATGGATCTTTCTCGGCAATTGCAATGGCTTCGTCGATTTCGGCGTGGATCCCTTTATCCATTTCAGCAATGCCGGCATCGGAGAAGATGCTTTGTTGAATAAGCGTCCGTTCCAGACGTCGAATCGGATCTCGCGTTTCCCAGTACTCGAAAAGCTCCTGCGGAACATAGCTGGCGTCATCGTGCGCCGAATGTCCAGTCATGCGGAAGGTTTTGCACTCAATAAGCGATGGACCATTTCCGCCGCGCGCATATTCGATCGCTCGTTGAGATGCATTCCAAACGGCCAGGACATCGTTTCCGTCGACGATTTCTCCGGGCATGCCATAGGCCGGCGCGCGATCTGCAACATTCTCAACTGCCATCTGCCGCTCCAGCGGTGTGGAGTATGCGTACTGGTTGTTGTTGCATATAAATACGACCGGGCATTTCAGGACAGACGCCATATTCAGCCCCTCATGCCAGTCCCCGCGACTGGTGGCGCCATCTCCAAATGAGCACACAACGACCCGGTCCTGACCGCGCATCTTGAACGACAAACCAATCCCGGCAGCAACGGGAACGTTGTCTCCCAGCATGCTGATAAAGGCGATGAGGTTATGTTCCAGACTGCCCATGTGCATATTCGAGTCTTTACCCTTTGTCGCCCCTGTCTTCCTGCCCATATATTGGGCAAAAATTGTTCGAAGGGACATGCCGCGAATCAGAAACGCTCCCATATCCCGGTGCGAAGGGCAAACGACGTCGTCTTCACGAAGGTCAATGCAGCTGCCGACAGCGATGGCCTCCTGTCCACGGCCGACATAGACGCCTCCCAGGATTTTGCCTTGCCGGTAGAGTTTTCGCTCGATACGGTTTTCCAGCTCACG
>Ga0157375_10002013_pt1 | contig 17528 bp, 15 predicted proteins | sample M35metaG_FD_115311 | JGI IMG/M metagenome (GOLD analysis project Ga0157375, IMG submission 115311) | Miscanthus rhizosphere microbial communities from Kellogg Biological Station, Michigan, USA - M3-5 metaG | ecosystem: Host-associated > Plants > Roots > Rhizosphere > Soil | place: USA: Michigan... | reverse complement strand
CCATGCCGAGGATGCGCGACGCGAAGCGCGTCGGCACGAACGGCTCGAGCGCGTCGCCCTTCTCGCCCGTGCCGACGAGCTTGATCGGCAGACCCGTCACCTCGCGCACCGAGAGCGCAACGCCGCCGCGCGCGTCGCCATCGGTCTTCGTGAGGATCACGCCCGTGAGCGGCAGCGCCTCGTGGAACGCGCGCGCGGAGTTCACCGCGTCCTGTCCGGCCATCGAGTCGACGACGAACAGGGTCTCGGCCGGATTCACGAGCGCGTGCAGAGCGCGCGCCTCGGCCATCATCTCGGCATCGACGTGCAGGCGCCCCGCTGTGTCGAGGATCAGCCAGCGCTGCCCGCCGCGCTTCGCGGCCTCGAGCGCCTGCTCGGCGATCACGGCCGGCGAGCTCGCGTCGGTGGCGAAGTACCCCGCGCCGATGTCGGCCGCGAGCTTCGCCAGCTGGTCACGCGCCGCAGGCCGGTAGACGTCGGTGCTCGCGAGCAGCACGGCGCCGCCATGTTGCTCGAGCAGGCTCCGGGCGAGCTTCGCGGCCGTGGTCGTCTTCCCCGCGCCCTGCAAGCCGACGAGCATGATCACGGCCGGCCGGCCGTGAGGGGCAATCGGGCTCGTATCGCCGCCGAGCACGGTAACGAGCTCGTCGTGCACGATCTTCACGAACGCCTGCCCGGGGTTCAGGCTCCGCGCGACTTCCTCGCCGAGCGCCCGGTCGCGCACGCGATCGACGAGCGCCTTTGCAACGGGCACCGCGACATCAGCCTCGAGCAAAGCCATGCGAATCGTGCGCACCGTCTCGCGCACGTTGTCGTCGGTGATTCGGCCGCGCCCCGTGACGCGCTGCAAAGCAGCCGTGAGGCGCGCGGTGAGCTGATCGAACATGAGTGAAAGGTTCTCCGGCGGTGGCGGAAAAGCCTAGCACGCCGCGTGGCGAAACCGCGCGAGCGATGCCGGACCTGCATGCCGACGCGCACAGCCCGCATGCGCGCCGGCGAGTCTTCTTGACACCCGTTTTGGCGTTCGGCGACTCTAGCCCGCCGCCTCCTCGAAGGAGCCGCGCTCCTTGTTAGACACAGCCCCAGTGGGCATGCTCGTCGGGCTCGTGGTCGTGCTGATCGTGCTATCGGCGTTCTTCTCGGCCACTGAGACCGCTCTCATGAGCCTCAACCGTTACCGGTTGAGACACCAAGCACGCGCGGGCAATCGCGCGGCCCGCATCGCCGAACGACTGCTGCAGCGGCCCGACCGGCTGATCGGCGTGATCCTGCTCGGCAACACCGGCACGAACATCGCGGCGGCCGCGCTCGTCACGTTCATCGCGCTGCGCGTCGGCGGCGAGCGCGCGATCTTCGCCAGCACTCTCGCGCTCACGGTGATCGTGCTGATCTTCGCCGAGGTTGCGCCGAAAACGCTCGCCGCGCTGAACCCGCCGCGCTACGCGCTGCCGTCCGCGCCGATCTATTACGTACTGCTGAAGATCGTCTATCCGGTCGTCTGGGTCCTCAACCTGATCACGAACGGGCTCCTACGGCTGCTCGGCGTGCGGGCGGACAAGATCGCATCGCACTCGCTGAGCGCCGACGAGCTCCGCACGATCGTCGCCGAGGCCGGCGTGATGGTGCCGCGCCGCCACCAGCGGATGCTCCTCAGCATCCTCGACTTGGACGCGATCCGAGTCGACGACGTGATGGTGCCCCGGCAAGAGGTGATCGGCCTCGACCTCGACCGCGATTGGCTCGACAATCTCGGCATCATCCAGACGAGCCAGCACGATCGGCTGCCGGTCTATCGCGGCGACATCGACAACATCGTCGGCGTCACCCGCGTGCGCGACCTGTTGCCCGAGCTCGTGCGCGGCGAGCTCACGCAGGCGATATTGCTCGAGCGCATTCGCGAGCCGAATTTCGTCCCGGAGGGCACGCCGCTCAACAAACAGCTGCTCAACTTCCAACAGACGCGGCGCCGCTCCGCGTTCGTCGTCGACGAGTACGGCGACGTGCAGGGCTTGATCACCACGCAGGACATCCTGCGCGAGATCGTCGGCGAGCTCGCGAGCGCGGGCGACATCGGTGTGACGAAGGAGAGCGACCGCAGCTATGTCGTCGACGCGAGCGCGAACGTGCGCCAGCTGAACCGCGTGATGAACTGGAATTTGCCCACCGACGGCCCGAAGACGCTGAACGGCCTGATCGTCGAGCAGCTCGAGACGATTCCCGAGTCGGGCACGGGCGTCACCGTCGCCGACTATCCGATCGAGATCCTCGATGCGAGCGAGCACGGGATCAAAACCGTGCGCGTGTTCCCGCCGGGTTCGCAGTCGCCACCGAAAGTCGCCGCGTAGCCGGAGCGCACTCGCAATCGCCGCGGCATAGAAAACGGCGACGCGGTGCTGTCACGGCCGCCCGGAGCCGAGCGTTCATTCAGCCGCTCGCCGCCGCGAGCGCGTCGCTCACGCGATCGACGGGCACGACTTCGATGTCTAGCGCGCGCCGCGGCACGTTCGCGCGCGGCACGAGCGCGCGCTTGAAGCCGTGCTTCTGCGCCTCGACGAGCCGCTCCTCTCCGAACGGGACGGGACGAACCTCGCCTGTGAGCCCGATCTCGCCGAACACCGCGAGGTCGTGCGGCACGGCCTGCTCCCGCAGGCTCGAGACCACCGCGAGCGCGAGCGCGAGGTCCGCCGCAGTCTCGCCGATCCGCAATCCGCCAACGATGTTCGCGAACACGTCGCACTGGCCGAGCGCGACTCCGCAGTGCCGGTGCAGGACGGCGAGCAGCAAGCCCATGCGCTGCGTGTCGAAGCCCTGAGCGAGCCGCCGTGGAGACTGCGCGGCGCTCGGATCGACGAGTGCTTGCACTTCGACGAGCACGGGCCGCGTGCCTTCGCGCGTCACGAGCGTCACGCTGCCCGGCACCGGCGCGCCGTGCCGCGCGAGAAAGATCGCGGACGGATTCTTGACCTCGCGGAAGCCATCCTCCGCCATCACGAAGAAGCCGAGCTCGTTCGCGGCGCCGAACCGATTCTTTGCCGCGCGCACGATCCGAAAACGGCTGCCGACGTCGCTCTCGAAGTAGAGCACCGTGTCGACCATGTGCTCGAGCACGCGCGGGCCCGCAAGCGTGCCCTCCTTCGTCACGTGACCGATCAGCAGCGTCGCGACGTCGCGTTCCTTCGCGAAGCGCACGAGCTGCCCGGCGCATTCGCGCACCTGGCTCACGGAGCCGGGCGCCGATTGCAAATCTTCGCTGTACAACGTTTGGATCGAATCGATCGCGAGCACGCCGAGCCCGCGATTCGCTCCCACGCCCGCGAGCACGCGCTCGACGTTCGTCTCGGCGAGCATGTCGAGCGGGGCTTCGCCGACGCTGAGACGGCTCGCACGCAGAGCGATTTGGTCGAGCGACTCCTCGCCCGTCACGTAGCACGCGGGCGTGCGTACGGCGAGATTCGCAAGCGCGCGGAGAAGCAGCGTCGACTTGCCGATGCCCGGGTCGCCGCCGAGCAACACGACGCCGCCCGGGACGAGTCCGCCGCCGAGCACGCGGTCGAACTCGCCGAGCCCGGTCGAGACGCGACTGACGCGAGTCGCATCGAGCCCGTCGAGCCGCGTGAGCGCGACCTCGCCGGCCGCGCCGATCTCGCGGGTCGCGTCACGCGCTGGCGCTCGAGCCTCGCTCAACGTGTTCCAGGCGCCGCAATCGGGACATTGCCCCTGCCACTTCGGCTGCTGTGCGCCGCAGCTATCGCAAACGAACACGACCTTGGGTCTAGGCATCGGCGGAGGATAGCCGAATTGCCGCGCGCGGACCGCCACGGAAATCGGGCACAAAGTGCGGCTTTCCTGGCTCGAATGCCCGCCGAAAGCGGGCTTGCATCACACGGTCAGGGATGGCCTGCGTGGCATACTCCTGGCCGCCAGGGCGGGCTCCCACGATGGATGGCGTGCGCAAGGTTCGCGAGAGTTTTCTAGAAGCTGCCGCGCTCGGCCTGCTGGCGACCGCAACGCTTTACGTGGCGCCGTTCGAGATCGCAAAGCGGCTGGACAGCTGGCTATTCGACGCCTGGACCCAGCTCGCACCGCCTGCTGCTCCGGCGGATCTGCTGCTCGTTCACCTCGACTACCCGTCGGGCCTCGATCAAGTCGTCGCGCTCGCGCGGGCTGAGCACGCCAAGCTCGTCGTCGCGACGCAGTCGCTCGCGCCCAACGCTCAAGACGACGCGTTCGTCCTCGGACCGACGGTGCTGCCGCGCGGTGAATCGCGTCTCGAGCCCACTGATTGGAACGACGGCGGCCATTTGCTGTTCGAGCCCGATATCGACGGCGTCGTGCGCACGGATAGAGCGATCGTCGACGATGGCGTCGTCGTTCAGTCTCTCGCACAACGCGCGGCGAATGCGCTCCTTCAGAGCGCGCCGACGACGTGGCGCGCCACGGACGATGCGCCGCACTGGCTACGATTCTTCGCGCCGCAGAGCTTCGCGGCCGTCGACGCGGCGGCGCTCGGCGACGACCCCTCGCGACTGCGCGATAAAATCGTCATCGTCGGCGGTTCTACGCAGGCAGAGCTCACGTCGCTCGGTCCGCAACCGACCTACGTGCTGGTCGCGAACGCGGTCGCCGGCTACGTGCACGGCGTCGGCATCGCGACGGATTGGCGCGGCACCACCGTTGCGTGGGGCGCAGCAGCGCTGTTCCTCGCTTTGCTTGCACTGCCCGGCTCACGTTCGCGCGCCCTGATGTTCGCGGCGCAGATCACCGCAGCGCTCGCCATGCTCGCGCTCGGCACGTTGGCGTTTCGCACCGGACTCTGGGCGCCGGTCGTCGGACCGATCGCGTGGCTCGCGATCGTCGGCGGGGTGCTTTCGTTGCGCGCGCCGGCAGCGTCGGCCCCGTCCGCAGATCACGAGCTCGTGAATGCGCGGCGCGCAGCCGCGGGCGGCGAGCTGCTCGAGGCGTGGACACGATATCGGCAGATTTCGGCAACCTCCGCGCTGCTGCCGGAGCTCTACGATCTCGCCTGCGAGCTCGATTCGGGCGGTAAAGATCAATACGCGGCGGAGCTCTTCCACCGGATCGCGCTCGTCGACGGCCGCTTTCGCGACGTCGCGAAACGGCTCGTGCGCAAAACGCAATCGGCACTCACGCACGAGCGAGAATCGATGCCCTCGACGATGGGCCGATACGAATTGCTCGAGCCCATCGGCCGCGGCGCAATGGGATTCGTGTACCTGGGACGGGATCCGAAGATCAACCGGATCGTCGCGCTCAAAGCCATCGACCTTGCAGCCGAAGTCGAGCCGGACGACCTCGACGAGGCGCGCAAGAACTTTCTCCGCGAAGCGGAGATCGCAGGCCAGCTCAGCCACCCGAACATCGTCACGATCTACGACGTCGGCGAGACCGATGGGCTCGCGTACATCGCGATGGAATACCTACGCGGCCGCCACCTGAGCGAGTTCGCGACATCCGAACGTCTGTTGTCGGTGCCCGTGGTGCTCGAGCTGCTGAGCCGAACGGCCGAGGCGCTCGATTACGCGCACTCTCGAAACATCATGCATAGGGATATAAAGCCCGCCAATATTATGTATGATTCCGTGTCGGACGGGCTGAAGATCACGGACTTCGGTATCGCACGCCTGATCGACGTCGGCCGCACACGAACGGGGATCGTGTTGGGGACTCCGGCATTCATGTCGCCGGAACAGCTCGAAGGGAAAAACGTGAACGGCCACACTGACTTATTCGCGCTGGGTGTTAGCCTTTACCAACTACTGACCGGCCACCTGCCCTTCCGCGGAGCATCGATGACCAAGCTCATGTTCGTGATCGCAAACGAACCGCATCAGTCTGTCACCGAGCTACGTCCGGAACTGCCCGAGCACCTCAACGCGATCGTCGATCGGGCGCTCGCGAAAGACCCGAGCGAGCGCTTTCAGTCCGGCGCCGAGATGGCTTCGGCCCTGCGCGACGCGGCGCAAGCAGCTTGAGCCAACGGTGAGCCGGCGATCACGCGCGCATGAGCCTCAAAGGTAAATTCGTCCACGTCGAGGTCACCGACGTCGGCAAGGTCCGCGATCACAACGAGGACGCGATCGGCACGCAGCCGGAAATCGGCCTCTGGGTCCTCGCCGACGGCATGGGCGGTTACAACGCCGGCGAAGTCGCGAGTGGTATTGCGGTCAAGACCATCATCGAGCTGGTCACCGAAGCGTGCAAACGCCCCGAGAAGCGCAACGAGATCGAGGCGACGAGCGGCTACATGCGGCAGACGATCGTGCTCCGCGACGCGATCCACCGCGCGAACAAAGTGATCAACCAGACCGCGCAGACGCAACCACAGTGCGAAGGCATGGGCACGACGCTCGTCGCAAGCTTGTTCTACGACGATCGAGTTTCGATCGCGCACGTCGGCGATTCGCGCGTGTATCGTCTGCGCGGCAACCGGTTCGAGCAGATCACCATGGACCACTCGCTGCTCCAAGAGCTCGTCGACCGCGGCTTCTATTCGCAAGAGGAAGCCCAGCGCTCGACGAACCGCAACTACGTCACGCGCGCGCTCGGCGTCGAGGCGAACGTCGACGTCGAAGTACAGGAGATCGAGTGCCAGAAGGGCGACTATTTCCTGATGTGCTCGGACGGCCTCCCCGACATGGTCGAGGACGAGGACATTCATCTCACGATCAGCACGTTCAACAACGACGTGAAAACGATCGGCGAGCAGCTCATCAAGCTCACCAATGACAACGGTGGGCGCGACAACGTCTCGGTGATCTTGGTTCGTGTTGCGGAAGCGTTCCCGGCCGATGCCGGTTTGCTCGGGAAGTTCCGCAGTCTTCTCAATGACTCGAAAGCGCTCGTCGGGCGATCCAACAAATAAGCTGCAGCTCCGGGGACACTAACCATGGCACGTTTGATTCTCAGCTTGGACGGTCAGACCTTGGCTGAATACAACATGACCAAGGAACGTTATACCGTCGGCCGGTTACCGGACAACGACATCCGCATCGACAACGCGGCCGTCAGCGGTCACCACTCGCTGATCATCAACATCCTCAACGACTCGTTTCTCGAGGACTTGAACAGCACGAACGGCACCTACGTCAACGGCAAGCTGATCAAGAAGCACGCGCTGCAGCACGGCGACGTGATCACGGTCGGCCACCACCAGCTCCGCTACGTCGACGATCAGGCACAACAGGCGCCCGAGGACGAGTTCGAGAAGACGATGGTGATCCAGCCGAGCGCGAGCGTGGAGAAGCACGTCGAGAAGCACGTCGCGCAGGCCGCGCGCGCCGAAGCCGCCGCCGCGGAGCCCCCGGCGCCGAAGCGCGCAACCGCGAGCGCCGAGCCGCCGAAGTCGCGCAGACCGTTCGCCCCTACCGAAACGCAGGACGTCGACCCGGATGCGGTGCCCGTGCTTCCGCACGCGAAGCTGCAAGTATTGTCCGGCACGTTCGCGGGCCGTGAGCTCGAGCTCAACAAAGCGCTCACGACGCTCGGCCGCCCGGGCGTGCAGGTCGCGGCGATCACGCGCCGTGCCGAGGGCTACTACATCGTGCACGTCGAGAGCGGCAAGTCCGAGGGGTTCCCGCTCGTGAACGGCATGGCGATCGGCCCGCAGGCGCGCAAGCTGCAAGACAACGACGTGATTCAGCTCGCGGGCGTGAAGATGGGGTTCTTCGTCACCTGAGCGCGCAGCGCGCGGACTCGACTAAGCAGTAGCTAGCCGTAGCCAGCCGGCTCGCCGGCTCGCCGTTGCGGCGCGCCGAGTTCACGCCTTAGAACACGCCCTCGCCGTACGCCTCGTCCACGAGGTTCTCGAACTTCGTGAACTCGCCGAGGAACGTGAGCCGGAACTCCCCAACCGGGCCGTTGCGCTGCTTGCCGATGATGATGTCAGCGATGCCCTTGCGCGGCGTATCGCGGTCGTAGACTTCCTCGCGGTAGATGAACACGATCAGGTCCGCGTCCTGCTCGATGGCTCCCGACTCGCGCAGATCCGACATCACGGGCTTCTTGTCGTTGCGTTGCTCGACGCTGCGGTTGAGCTGCGACAGCGCGATCACCGGTATGTCGAGCTCTTTCGCGAGGGCCTTGAGCGAGCGCGATATTTCGGAGAGCTCCGTCGCCCGGTTCTCGACGTTGCCCGCTACCGACATCAATTGGAGATAGTCGACCACGATCAGCCCGAGCCCGTGCTCGCGCTTCAAGCGGCGCGCGCGCGATCGAATCTCGGTCGGCGTCAGCGCGCCGCCGTCGTCGATGAAGACCGGCGCGCTCGACATCATCGACACCGCAGAGTGCACGCGCGGCCAGTCGTCCTCGGCGAGCTTGCCGTTGCGGAGCCGTCCTTGGCTCACGCGCCCGACGGAGCTCAGCATCCTGAAGCTCAACTGCTCCGCGGACATTTCCATGCTGAAGATGCCAACTGGAATCTGCGCACCAATCGCGGCGTTCTCGGCGATATTGATAGCCAAACTGGTTTTGCCCATGGACGGCCTCCCCGCGATGATGATGAGCTCGCCGCGCTGGAGGCCGGCCGTCATCTTGTCCATCTCGGTAAAGCCGGTGGACACGCCCGTGATCTCGCTCTGCGAGTGGCTCAGAGTGTCTAACCGGTCAATCGTCTTCGGCAGGATGTCCTTCAGCGACGTGAACCCGGGACCGCGGCGCCCGCCTTCCGCGATCTCGAACACCTTCTGCTCGGCGAGATCGACGATCTCGTCGACCGTGAGCCCCTGAGTGGAGTGCGCGCTCGCCGCGATGTCGCCGCCGATCTCGATGAGCCGGCGCAGCATCGCGCGCTCGCGCACGATGCGCGCATAGGCGCGGATATTGGCGGCGCTCGGGGTGTCCTCGACGAGCCGTGCAAGGTACGCGACGCCGCCGGCGGCCTCGAGTTGCCCCGATCGCTGCAAGTGCTCGGCGACGGTCACCGCGTCCGGCGGTTGGTCGCGACCGACGAGATCCGCGATCGCGCTGAAGATGAGCCGATGATCGGCGCGATAAAGGTCCTCGTCGTGGACGACGTCCGCGATCTGGTCCCAAGCACGCTGGTCCAGCATGAGCCCGCCGAGCAGCGACTGCTCGGCCTCGACCGAGTGCGGCGGCAAGCGGAGCTTGTCCGCAGCCGCGAGCGAAGATCTCGGCGCCGATGCTGGTTCGGCCATTTGCTTCTCGCTCGGCCGAGTTCGACGCGGCGCGGTCCTACTGGACCGCTTCTTGCTCGTCGGACTCGACGACGACCGTAATCTCGACGTTGACGTCCGCGTGCAGATGCAGCTCGACCTTGTGCTCGCCGACGACCCGCAGCGGGCCCTCGTGCAGCCGTACTTCGCTGCGCTCGACGGGAACGATCTTGCTCGCGGCCTCGGCGATGTCGACCGTGCCGACCGAGCCGAACAGCTTGCCTTCCGAGCCGCTCTGCGCCTTGATCTTGAGAACGTGGCCCTCGAGCTTCTTCGCCCGCTTTTGCGCGGCCTCGAGCTCGTTAGCGGCCTTCGCTTCGAGCTCGGCGCGGCGCGCCTCGAACTTCGCGATGTTGGCCGCCGTCGCGAGCGTCGCCTTGCCCTGCGGGATCAGATAGTTCCTCGCAAAGCCGGACTTCACCTTCACGCGATCGCCGATGCCACCGACGTTATTGACCTTTTCGAGCAGTATCACTTCCATCTTCGTACTCTCATTTCACGTCTGCTTACGGATCAGCGCTCGCAGATCGAACCAATTGTCGACGACACCGACGACGCTGAGCGGCAACACCACGAGCACGTTCAGCGCGGGCACCAGCAACAGCACGTACAACGGCACGACGAGCCCCGGAGGCCAGTGTCTCGCGTGTGCCCACGCGTGCACGACCGAAACCCCTTGCAGCACGAATCCGAGCAGCGCCAAAGGCGCAAGATTTTGAACCAGCTCGAAGTCGAACGCTAGCGCGAGCACGACCAGCACCGTCGCGATCGCGCCGAGCACGTGGCCTAGCGCTAGCTTCCTAAACTCCTGCCCGAAACGCCGCTGCCGCGTCGCGAGCGAGTACCACCAGTAGCTGATCAGCAACGTGCCGACGAGCTGCCAGAACACGGCCGCAGCCAGTACGACCGCCGCGCCACGCTCCTCGATCAACGTAACGTCCTCGGGCGGCATCTCGTTCGACTTCAGCAGCGCCACGAGCTCGCTCACGGCCGGATCGAAGAACGAGTCGACGTCCAAGTCCAGTATCCAGATGGCCGCGACGAGCACCATCGCGACGAGCACCGCGGCCTGGTACGCGAGCACCAGGTTTCCCGCGCTTCGAATCAACAAGCCGATCCCGACTCCCGAGATCGCACAAACCACCCCGATCGTGGCGAACAAGCCCATGTCCGCACCGGAGAGCCACGCGATTGCGAGCAACCCCGCGAGGGTGCCTAACCCGCAAATCACGCCACCCGCGAAATCCCGTCGCGTCGTCTCGAGCGCGATCAGCGCCGCCGCGACGGGCTGCAGCAACGGCGCAGCGACGACGGCGAGAAGGATCGGTCGCACTCGCTGCGCGAGCACCCAATCGATGAACGCATTCACGCGCCCGTGCCTCGACCCTGCGCCGCGCGCAGGGAATCAAAACGTCGTCTCAGTGCTGATCGGTGTACGGCAGCAGCGCGAGATAGCGTGCGCGCTTGATCGCCGTCGCGAGCTGACGCTGATACGGCGCGCGCGTGCCGGTGATGCGGCTCGGCACGATCTTGCCGGTCTCCGTGATATAGGCCTTGAGCGTCGCGAGATCCTTGTAGTCGATCTCCTTCACGCCTTCGGCGGTGAAGCGGCAGAACTTCTTGCGGCGGAAATAGCGGGCCATCGTCGTGTCTCCGTACTGTCTCGGTCGCGCGCCTTAGCGCGCGGGCTCCCAGTCGCGCTCGCCGCGATCGCGATCGCGGCGTGGTCGCTCGGCGGGGACGTCGTCGTCGGCTTCAGGCTGATCACCGCCGTCGATCGGACGCGGCCGCTCGCGTGGCGGACGCGAGCCGCCTTGCGCTTCGCGCGCCTCCTCTTCCTCGCGAGCCTTCGCCATCAGCGACGGCTCGGTGATCGCCTCATCGCGTGCAATCACGAGATAGCGCAACACGGCGTCGCTGAAGCGGAACGCGCCGACGAGCTCGTCGAGCGTCGGCTTGTCGACCTCGATGTTCAGCAGCAGGTAATGGGCCTTGTGAACCTTGGCGATAGAGTGCGCGAGTTGGCGGCGCCCCCAGTCTTCCTGGCGATGAATCTTGCCCTGCGCCCCCTCGATGAGGTTGCGATACCGCTCGAGCATCGCGGGCACTTGTTCACTCTGGTCAGGGTGGACCAGAAACACGATTTCGTAGTGTCTCAAAGCAACTCCCCTTGGGTTGAAAGCCTCCCGACGCGCGGTGAGGCAAGGAGCAAAGCCCCGATTGTCAGGTTCCGGGGGTGGCGCATCTTACTCGCTCGAGCCCGGAGGCTCAACCGGAAGCTCGGCGGCTCGCCTCGCCGCCGCGGGGCCGCGGTCAACGCGCCGGAACGCGCCGCTTGACGTCGTCGCCCCAGTTCTGGACCACGACGATGGTTGGAGGCGCCTTGACCTCGCCGGTCTCGACCGGTTACGGCCTGCGCGATGAACCGAATGAACGGCACACCCTGGATCCCGAGAAAAGGCACCACGCTCATGTCCGTATCCCAGTCGAAGCCTTCGGCTCGTAGTCGGCTGACGGCGCTCAGCGTGGCCATCGGAGCCGCGAAGATCACTGCCGTGCCGATCACGGCGTCGTGCCCGAAACTTCGCCCCTCGCCCTATCTAGGTGACTGGCGCAGCAGCTCGAAGAGAACGATCCCGGTCGCGACGGAGACGTTGAGGCTCGCGACCGCGCCTGACATCGGGATCGAGACGAGCTCGTCGCAGGTGTCACGCGTGAGGCGGCGCAAGCCGCGCCCTTCCCCGCCGAGCACGACCGCGATCGGCGGCGCGAGCTTCGCCGCGTGGAGCGTCTGCGGCGCCTCAGCGTCCGCGCCGACGACCCAGACGCCGGCCTCCTTGAGCCAGGTGAGCGTGCGTGCGAGGTTCGGCGCGCGCACGAGCGGAACGGTCTCAGCGGCGCCCGTCGCAGCCTTGATCGCGGCAGCCGTCAGCGGCGCCGAGTGCGCCTTCGGCACGACGACCGCGTCGACCCCGGCGGCGTCCGCCGTGCGCAAGCACGCGCCGAGATTGCGTGGGTCCTCGACGCCGTCGAGCACGAGCAATCGCACCGCCCGGCCCCGCTGCACGACGAGATCCTCGAAGCCGCCGAGATCCATTTCGGCGGCGCCGCGTACTTCAACGAGCACACCCTGGTGGCTCGCGCCGTCGGAGAGACGATCGAGCTCCGGGCGGCGCACGCGCTCGACCGGCACGCGCAGCTTCGCGAGCTCGCGCGCAAGGTCCTGGAGCGCTCCGCCCGCGTCGGCGAGGATAGTCGCGGACACGATGGCTTCGGGGCGGCGCTCGACGAGCGCGCGCACGGCGTGCAGGCCGTATACGCGATGTCGGCGGTCAGCCACGGCCGCGCTTGCGTCGCCCCGAACGCGAACCCCCGCCGCCCGAGCGCGCACGCTTGTCGCCGCGCGCGCCGCCGCCTTGCGCATCGCGCGACTCACCGCGCGAGCCGCCTTTCCTCGGTCTCTGCGGCACGTTCGCCGCCGAATTGGCATCCGCGCCGCCGCCCTCGGGCTCGATCGGCACGAGGTCGATCTTGCGCTCGTCGACGTTCACGTTCGCGAGCCGCACACGGAGCTTGTCGGTGAGTCGAAACGTGTTGCCCGAGCGCTCGCCGCGCAGCTCGGTGCCCGTGGGATCGCGGTGATAGTAGTCGCGCGGCAGGGCGGTCACGTGCACCAGTCCGTCGACGTGCAGCTCGGGCACCCGAACGAACAACCCGAACGGCACGACGCTCGCGACGATCACGTCGTACGTCTCGCCCACGTGATCCTTGAGATAGATGCACTTGAGCTGCTCGGCGACGTCGCGCGTCGCCTCGTCGGCCCGCCGCTCGGTGCGCGATGTGTGCTCGCCGAGCTGCTCCATCTCTTTGAGCGAATAGCGGAACCCTTTCGGGCCGCGCTTCTCGTTGAGCCAGCGGATCGCGCGATGCACGAGCAAGTCGGGGTAACGGCGGATCGGCGACGTGAAGTGCGCGTACTCTTTCAGCGCGAGACCGAAATGACCCACGTTGCTCGGCTGATAGCGCGCCTGCTTGAGCGACCGCAGGATCACGGTCTCGATGAGCTCAGATTCGGGCCGGCCCGCGACCTTCTCGATGATCCGGTTCAGCTCCTTCGGCGCGATCTTCTCGGCGCCGCCGAGCTTGAAGCCGAACGTGCGCAGGAAGAGCTGCAACTCTTCGAGCCGTTCGTCCTTCGGTTCTTCGTGCACGCGGTAGAGACCCGGGATCCGCGCTTTCTTCATGCGTCTCGCGGACTCGACGTTCGCCGCGATCATGCACTCCTCGATGATCTTGTGCGTCACGAGCCGCTCGACTGGGCGCACGCTCGCCACCTTGCCGCGCTCATCGAGCAGGATCTTCGTCTCCTTGAGATCGAAGTCGATCGCGCCGCGTTGTTCGCGCGCGCCGCGCAGCGCTTCGTAGACGTCGTTCAGATGCGCAAGCGCTGGCTTCAGCTGCGCGTGCTTCGAGCGCGGCTTCGGCTCCGCGAGGATCTCGGCGGCCTCTTCGTACGTGAGCCGGGCGTGCGAGCGCATCACACCGTCGAAGAAGCGCGACCTCGTGACCTCGCCGCGCGGCGTGACGGTCATCTCGCAGACGAAGCAGAGACGATCGACGTTCGGGTTCAGCGAGCAGAGCCCGTTCGAGAGCTCCTCGGGCAGCATCGGGATCACGCGATCGGGAAAGTAAACCGACGTGCCGCGTAGCCGCGCCTCGCGATCGAGCGGCGTGTCGGGCTGCACGTAGTGGCTGACGTCGGCGATCGCGACGAGCAAGCGCCAGCCGTGCGCGTTCGGCTCGGCGAACACCGCATCGTCGAAGTCGCGCGCATCGATGCCGTCGATCGTCACGAGCGGCAAACCGCGCACGTCCTCGCGGCCTCGCTTCGAGCTCTCTTGCACTTCGTGCGGCAGCGCACGCGCTTCCGCGAGCGCCGCGTCTGGCCAGTCGTGTGGGATGCCGTGCGCGAGCATCGCGACCTCGGTCTCGATGCCTGGATCGTCGCCGCGGCCGACGATCTCGACGACGCGGCCGACCGCGTGCTTGTCCTTTTTCGGGTACTCGAGCACCTCGACGCGCACGATGTCGCCGGGCGTGGCGCCCAGGTTCTCGTCGCGCGCGATCAGCACGTCCGTGCGCTCGTCGCCGTCCTCGAGCACCCAGTCGATGCCGCGCTCGCGGCGGAAACGGCCGACGATCGTGCTCTTGCCCCGCGCGAGGATCTCGACGAGATGTCCCTCGCGGCCCCGCGGCGTCTCGCTCGTGCGCACGGCGATGCGGTCGCCGTCCCAAAGACTGCGCATCTCGCGCGCCGAGAGGTAGATGTCGTCGTCGCCGTCGTCGGGCGTGAGGAAGCCGAAACCGTCGCGGTGCGCCTGAACGATGCCGGTGACGAGGTCGAGGTGCCGCACGAGGCAGTACTCGCGCTTGCGGTTGAGCAAGAGCTGGCCGTCGCGGACCATCGCGCGCATCCGCGTCTCGAGCGCGCGGCGATGCTGCTCCGTGCCGATCTCGAATCGGGGGGCGATCGCTTCGAGCGTGAGCGGCCGGCCAGCCTGCTCCATCATCCGCGAGATTTCGTCGCGGCTCGGGATCTGGTGCTCGTAGCGGCGTTCTTGCTTGGCGTCGTCGCGGTCGCGCGGCGGGCGCGTCATGACCGGCGGCCCCTACGCTTGGGGCGAAATCGAATTTGAATCACGCGCGCATCTTATACGATGTTGGTTTGACACCCCCGGGTCGGGTCAGTACATTCGTGCGCCTTCGCCCCGATGCCCAGGTGGCGGAATTGGTAGACGCGCTGGTTTCAGGTGCCAGTGGTAGAGATACCGTGGAGGTTCAAGTCCTCTCCTGGGCACCATGGGTTACATCCAGCGCCCCGCCTTGCATCCAGAGCCGGACGCCGTCGATCTCGGCGATGATGTGCTCACCTTCCTCGATCGCTTTGACGCTCTCAATGAGACCCTGAGCCTCGATGCGCACGCGCTCGCCAGAGGGGTTACAGTGCCCTTAACGCACTCGGCGTCGAGAGCAGCCTGTTTGCGCGAGCGCGCGGCACGCACGCTCGACGAGCTCGAGGTCGGTCGCTTCGAAAGTGATCGTCACTTTCGGCACCTCGCAATAGTGGCTTAATGGTCGCTCAGCAGTGCAAGAGGGGCGGACTGCTGTACATCCGCGCAATCGCGAGAAACGGCTTTCTACTTCTTTCCGTAGCCGGCCGTTGTCGACGTCGAGGTCGGTGACGCCGAGCAAGAGCGGGTCCGATGCTAGCGTCTCAGCGCAGCCACTCGACGAACTCAGCGCCAAGACTAGTCGAGAACCCGACGATGCCCACCGCGACAGCTGTCGCGAAGAACATCGCGATGCCGAACAGCGTGGCAGGGTGAACGCGTTTGCGCGTCACGACGTCGTACACCACGAGAGCGAGCATGCACGCAATCGGGAACACAAGGCCGGACCCCGGCAAACCAAGGCTCCAGCGCACGACCGATCGGTCGAGCTGTGGAGAAGGCCGGGCCGACGATCACAGTGGCCGCAAGCAACATCAATCGCTTGTGCGCCGCCGCGTTGCGCCTCAGATACACGCCGCCCGCCACGTATGCCACGAACCCCACGAGAGCCGCCGTGTCGCCGAGCACGATGCCCAAGCTCACCTCAGCGGGCAGACCCAAGATTGTGGCCCTCGGCACCGAACGCACGATGGTGACGACGCTCGCAACCACCACGGCGACAGCGAGCCCGACACCGATCACACCGAGCCGGCGGTGCAGATCGACGCGATGCGCGGCCACGAGCGTCGTTTGAACGATGAACAATAGGTACCACGCGCTCAACACGCTCCCGTGGATGACGAGGTGCACGGGGAACGGGCCGCCGAGATAGTCCTTGGCACCTGACCATGGCCGCAGGAAGAACGTCGGCCCGAATCCCACGGCGACGGGAAGGAACAGAACGATTGCCATGACGAGGAAGAACCGGCTGCGGTACGAAACGGCGGCGGCTGCGGTTGCATCCACCGTCATGCTGGCGACCGAGTTCGACATGCCCCTAACCTCCCGGGACGCTATCGGCGCTGGCTGGACGCGGCGCGGCGAGTGAGAGACCCGGCGATGAACGCGCACGCGCGTCGCGGAGCATATGGCATCCGCTCTGGCGTCGCTAGCACCGCGCGAGCACGCCGGAATGCGCGCGCAGAAGTTCGGCGAGCCGCTGTCAGGTCCTAACAGGTGCGCTCACGCTCGCGACGGTCTCGCGGGCGCGAATCGCGCAGACGCAGCTACGCTATGCACCGCGCGTGGACGAGAAGCGCGACGGTCGCTGTATTTGCAACTTTCGAATATAAAGCGCCGGCACTGAGGCCGGTACGCGAAGTGTCAACAGCGCGACTGGACTAGCGACGCAGCGGCTCGGGTCCGGCCTTAGCCCGCCGTATGCTCGCGACGATCGTCGCAGTAGACGGAACAGACTCCGGGGTGCGGCAACACATGTTGTCTGCAGGCCCGCTGCCGTTGACGTCCTGTCCGTCGACGAGGATGGTCGGCGACGGCCAGACCCGCACGTGTTGTGTTGCAGCTGAATCCAGAATGCCGACTTCCTGATAGGTCAGAATGCCGAACTCCGCTAAGGCCTTCTGCAACGATGCTCGGGCGGCAGGCGCCAGCGGGCACCCCTTGAAGGTCAACAGCTGGATGGTTGGATTGGCCATCTTCTGTGCTCTGAATGCGTCAATACTCGCTTTCTCGACCGCCGCGACAAACTCACCGCGCGGGAACGACTGGCAGATCCGGAAGAGCAGCGCCGCAGCGTCGGAGCGAAGCTCCGCTTCCAGCGTAGGGCCGCCGATTTTGTCGTCCAGAGATGCGGGCACGCTCGACGGAATCGCCGAACCGAACGCGTCCTTTATTTTGAGCTCGGCTGTGCGGTCGACGGCATCGGCCTTGCGAACTGCGGCAAGCGCCTCGTCGAGAACGCCGCGATAGAGCTTGGCAAGTGCGTGAGCTCCGATGGTCATAGCTGAAGGCGTGACGTCGGCGACACACTACAACACTACCGCACGACAGGGCGGATGGAAAATCTCACTGCACGAAAGAAGAGAGACCCCGCCGAAAGCGGGGTCTCTGGGGAGAGCACTGAGAAGGCGACCGAGCCCTTACTTGTGCTCGTTCTTCTCTTGCTTCTTCGTCTCCTTGGTTTCCGGCGTAATGGCACCAGTCTGGGCGTCGACGTCTAGGGCCACCCGTTTGCCATCTCTGGTTGTCGCCATGGCATCGAAATGATCGCCTTCTTTCTTGATGTTTTCGACCTTGGTGTAGCCGGCCGCTTCTAGTCTGCTCT
>Ga0157375_10002012_pt1 | contig 17531 bp, 16 predicted proteins | sample M35metaG_FD_115311 | JGI IMG/M metagenome (GOLD analysis project Ga0157375, IMG submission 115311) | Miscanthus rhizosphere microbial communities from Kellogg Biological Station, Michigan, USA - M3-5 metaG | ecosystem: Host-associated > Plants > Roots > Rhizosphere > Soil | place: USA: Michigan... | reverse complement strand
GCAGCCGATTTGCTCTTCTTGGCAAGCGTGGCTCTTCCTTTTCTTACTAATTGTTGAATAGTAGGCATTTAATTGCTTTTTATTTTAGGGTGCAAAAATAGTAATAATTTTTTAATCTACAAGCAGTTATAAAGAAATAATCTATTTTATTAAAAATTAATTAACAGACACTTACGATTAATCCGTGATTGTGACCTTTACATTTTTATTCCAATCAAAGTTTTTGACGTTTTCCTTAAGCTTACCGTATTTTTCGGGGTTAATTGAATAGACAACTACATGATCAATGGCTGTATTTGCGTTTTTATTGATAGACAAAACTGCTACTTTTTTCCAGCTTTCAGGGATCTGACCTGTAAACCATTCTTCGTAGACAATGGCAAGTTCGTAATTATTTTCAATACAGTATTGAGTCAAAAAGTTTTTAAATTTATCATCGAAGGTTTTCCCATTTTCATTAAAAGGAATTGTTTCTTTAGAACCCAATCCCGCAATATCCAGCAAATGAATATCCGAAAAATAACAGATAGCCCCAATATCATTAGCAACAACTTTCGAAGTATTATAATATTTCTTTAAAAACCTTGCAGACTGCACCTGCTGCTCATATATCCCTGCACTTCCGATTATCATTAAATGAGCAAATCCTAATTTGTAAATTAATAATATCATATTTAAAAGGATAAAACCCGTCATGATTTTATCTTTTTTAAATACTATTAAAGATATTGTGAAAAGGCTCCGTATTCTCGGAATAACAATCATTGAAAAAGCTACTAAAATGTAAGATTCATAACGGAAAAATCCACGGAAGTTCCCAAATAACCCATGCAGAATCAAAGTTAAAGACCAGACGATAAGAAGAAAATTATTTAAAAGGATCTTATTAAAAGACATTTTATTTCTATAATCTCTGAAAATTAAAACAGCTGCCATTAATAAAGGAAGTATTCCTACTTTATAAAAAGTGATATTTAAAAGCATCTTATCCAGTAAAATAAATTTTATCTGTGAAAAATAATTTCCCGAAAAGTCAAACTGAGTTCCTTTTACCACCACAGAATTAGGAAAAAAATAACCTGCCTGTTGATGATTAAAATAGCCAAAAATTAAGATGGGTAGAAATCCGCAAATTAAAGTTAATGCAGCGTTTTTGAAATTTTTAAGACAAATAAAAACAAAAGCCAGCGATACAAAGTAAAACATACTCTCGAATCGTATCAATCCTAATAATAAGATAGTCACAAAAAACCAATACGCAGAATTTGAGTTTTTAAAATCAGATAAAATCCATTTTTGAAAAAAATAAACATTAATTATGACAACCAAAACCTGTAAAACATGTTCCATTCCTGATACAATATGCAAATGCATCAAAGAAAAAAATACTGTAAAAAGGCAGGCGGTAATTACGCTCCATTTTTTATCAAAATACTGCGAATAATATTTATTAAGGAAATAAATCATAAAAAACGCCGACACCACATTAAAAAATAAAGGAATCAACTCATGATCTCCAAAAATATAGATCAAAACACTTAAAAGAAAAGTGAAAACCGGAGAAGATGAAGAAGATGAAAAAGAATATTGCGTCATTCCCCAAACCTTATGCAGCGCAAAGTTTTTCGCTATCGCCAAATGAATATAAGCGTCATCAAGCGTATAGGTGAAAAATGATTCCGTTTTTGACAGCATGACCAATATATAGATCAGCACTATCCCAAAAAATAAGCCCGTGGTAATAAATAAACTTTTCATAAACCGCAATATTAGGAAAACTTATTCAAAATATTTTTAAAAATCCCGCGATAGTTATCATCTATTGACAAACCGTAAAATCGGCACAATATTTCCTAACTTTGCTATATACAACAATAACTACTTAATAAATTATGAAAAATGCAAACATTATTGGCTTAAAAGAAGCCGATTGTAAAAACATTTCAGAAAAACTGAATGTACTTTTGGCCAACTATTCAATTTTCTATCAAAACACGAGAGGTTCTCACTGGAATATTAAAGGAGAGCAGTTTTTTACACTTCATCCTAAATTCGAAGAACTTTATAATAGTTTAGTGTTAAAAATTGATGCCATTGCCGAAAGAATTTTAACCTTAGGCGCGACTCCCGCTCACAATTATTCTGATTATCTTACCGTTTCTACCATCAAAGAAAGCAAAGAAGTAAGTGACGGAAATAAAAGTGTAGAAATTATTCTTAATTCTTTCAAAGTGGTTATCGATTTACAAAGAGAACTTTTAGACATAACCGACAAAGCCGGAGATGAAGGAACAAACTCCCAAATGAGCGACTATATCACCGAGCAGGAAAAAGAAGTTTGGATGTACAATTCTTATTTAGGGAAATAACCGAAAAATCATCGAAATATTTCAAAAAATCGCCTTACTTTTAGGTGATTTTATTTTTAATTTATATATTTGCGTAAATATTACACAATATGCACGACATACGTTTAAACTCAATTCTAGATAATGATTTCTATAAAATAACCATGCAAAACGCAGTGGTGAAATTATTTCCAAGCTCAATTGTAAAATACGAATTCATCAACAGAGGAAAACACCAGTTTCCGGAAGGTTTTGACGCTGCATTGAGAGAAGCTGTAAATAAAATGGCAGAACTTAAGCTAACGAAAGACGAGAAAAAGTTCATGGCGAAAACCTGTCCTTACATCGATCTACCCTATCTAGATTTTCTTGAAGGCTATCATTATGATCCTTCTGAAGTGAAAATTGTCCAAAACGGAAGCGATCTATCAGTTATTGTTGAAGGACTTTGGTACAGAACGATTCTCTGGGAAGTCCCTTTATTAGCATTAATCAGCGAACTCCATTATGAAATGAACCACATGGAAAGAGATTCTAATGAAGTGGTCATGAGCAAAACCATCGAAAAAGCAGAGTCACTCGCAAGACTGGGAGTTAATTTCGCAGAATTCGGAACAAGAAGAAGACATTCTTATAAAGTTCAGAATCTGGTCGTAGAAGCTTTAACTCATAACAAGCAATCAACATTTATCGGAAGCTCAAATGTACATTTCGCTATGAAATACGGTGTAAAGCCAATCGGAACTCATGCTCACGAATGGTTCATGTTCCATGCTGCAGAATATGGTTTCAAAATGGCAAACGAATTAGCACTGGAACATTGGGTAGATGTTTACAGAGGCGACTTGGGAGTTGCTCTTTCAGATACCTATACCACGGATGTTTTCTTCCAGCAATTTGACAAAAAATTTGCAAAACTTTTCGACGGAGTGCGTCATGACAGCGGAGATCCGCTTGAATTTGCAGATAAAACCATCGCCCATTATCAGAACAACGGAATCAATCCATTATTTAAATATATCATTTTTTCGGATGCCTTAAACCTCGAAAAAGTAGAAGAAATCACCAATTACTGCAAAGGTAAAATCGGGATTTCTTTCGGAATAGGAACCAATTTAACAAATGATGTTGGTTTAAAGCCAATGAATATCGTTATGAAACTAATTGGAGTACAAGCTCCAAACCAAGAATGGATTCCAACCGTAAAACTTTCCGACGAGCACGGAAAATACACAGGAGATCCAAAAATGATTGAATTAGCAAAAGAATTTCTAAGAATAAAAGATTAACACAATGAAACTGAAAATTATTTTGACAATATCTCTTTTAGCAGCAACATTTTCATTTGCTCAAAAGAAAACAGAAAAAGTGAAATTCAATAAAGAATTAGCAACATCTCTTGGTGCCGACAAATACGGGATGAAAGGTTACACCATCGTCATGCTAACACCCGGAACAACAAAAATTGAAGATAAAGGAAAAATGGCTGATTTAATGAAAGGTCATTTAGCTAACATCGGAAAATTAGCAGACGAGGGAAAACTTGTAGTTGCCGGTCCGTTTTTAGAACAAAACAAAGAAAACTATCGCGGTATGTTCATTTTTAATACAAAATCTAAAGAAGAAGCCGAGCAATGGGTAAAAAGTGATCCTGCAGTTGCAGCTGGAGTTTTCAGCTACGAAGCTTTCGCTTGGTATGGTTCTGCTGCTTTGCCCTTATATTTGAAACATCATGAAGAAATTGCACAGGAAAATCCCTAGAGCCTGATTTAAACTTTATCGAAAAAAACAAAGGCTGTCCTAAAAAGACAGCCTATTACTTTCTGATTAATCAAAACAGATGTATGGCTTATTCGGTGGATAACAACAATATGGATTGCTACAGAATATATAACCTGCACCGCTGCAACCTCCATCTACTGGTACTTCACAAGCTAACGCTCCTCCTCCTAAAACATTTTTCAACTCTTTTCTTTTTAAAGTTTTTAGATTTTTCATGACTATTTTGTTTGGTTTTAATTTCCTACTCTATAAGATTTTCGGATTCCTCTTTCTTTTATTCCCATATTGGAGATTTAAAATTATGAATTATTTTTTTATAAAACAAATTAATTCAACCAATTACAGATTTTGCTTATATTTATTTAAACAAAACCATCATGAAAACCATAGAAGAAGTCCTGAAAAAACTCGATGAAATTATCATCTGGAGCAAAAAGAATCAAAGTCCTGTAGGATATTTTGCCTGTACATACAGAATTATGACCGCTCAGGTTTTAAAAGGAATTCAGCAGAAAAAATTTGAGGATAATCCCAGAATGACAATGCTAGACCTTGCATTTGCACAAAGGTATCTTGAAGCCTGGAACAGCTACAGTAAAGGAAAAAAATGCACAAACGCCTGGTACCTTGCCTTCGAAGCCACTAAAAACAAAAACCTTCTGATTTTACAACATATTTTCTTAGGAATGAATGCTCATATCAATTTAGATTTAGGAATTTCGGCAGCGTCGGTGATGCCATACAGAAAAATCAATCCTCTTAAAAAGGATTTTGAAAATATCAATACTGTCATTGCTTCTATTAATCAAAAAGTGCAGGATTCATTAAATAAAATATGTTATCCCGTAGAATTGATTGATAAATTATCGAACGGAAAAGACAATGTCATTTTAGATTTTGCCATTTCAAAAGCAAGAGATACTTCCTGGGCAACTGCTGTTATCGCATCAAACACTCCCAATTTCATGAGAGAATCTGTCATTAATATTGTAGATTATGCAGCTGCAAAGGTCGCTTCGCAGATTTTAAATCCAAAAATACTGACGCCAGCTTTAACTAAGGAATTTAAAAAATGTGAAAGCAATGATGTCGTAAAAAACATTGAGATTTTAGCTTCAACAAAAAATGTCTAAAATTCAGCTGTTTAAACTTAAAATAAAAAATGGTAAACGGAGCCGAAGCTTCTCAAAAAAATCTACGGTTTCCCATAAAGAAAATCAGGTTTTCTTTTTGTAATTTTGAAAAATGGAGATGACATATTTAATTATCGGAGTTATTGCCGGGGGAATTCTTGGGGCGGTTATTTTGTATTTTGCATTGAAATCATCTATGGTTTCAAGGAATTCTTATGATGAACTGAATAATTTACATATTAAAAACAATTCAGACTTAGAAAATTCAAACTTGAAAATACAAGAACTTAATCAGAATATCAATAAAGAAAAAGAGCTGAATATTCAGCAGACAGATCTTTTAAACGATCTAAAAAATGAATTTGCAAAAATTTCTGCCGAACACGCATCTTTGAATTCTCAGTTTTCAGAATTAAAGCAACTTAATTCAAAGCAAACAACTCAGATAGAAAATCTTTTAACAGAGAAACAGAATATTTTCGCGAAAAATTCTGAGCTTTCCGCTATTAATGAAAGCTTGCAAAAATCTCTCTTAACTCAAAAAGAAGAAATTACTAAAATTCAGGACGAATCAAAGCTTCAGTTTGAAAATTTAGCCAATAAAATTTTAGAAGAAAAAACTGAAAAATTCACCACTTTAAATCAAAATAATTTAAAAACAATCCTGGAACCATTTCAGGAAAAGATCAATGATTTAAAAAATCGTGTGAATGAAGCTTATGAAAAAGAAAATAAAGAACGCTTTTCATTAGCCGAAAAAGTTAAGGAACTGGCAGAATTAAATCAGCAAATTTCTGAAGATGCGAAAAAATTAACCCGAGCTTTAAAAGGGGAAAGCAAAACGCAGGGAAATTGGGGCGAAATGATCCTGGAAAGCATTCTTGAAAAATCCGGGTTGGTAAAAGGAAGAGAATATTTTCTTGAGCATGAACTTCGTGACGAAGACAACAAAGCCTTATTTTCAGAATTTTCGGGTAAAAAAATGCGCCCCGATGCTGTTATAAAATATCCGGACGAAAGAAACGTTATCATCGACTCAAAGGTATCTTTGACCGCTTTCACCGAATTGGTTGATGAAACCGATCAGGATATTTATCTAATTAAACTCAATCAACATTTATCTTCAATCAAAAATCACATTACCCAATTAAGTCAGAAAGCTTACGACGATTACGGAAAATCACTGGATTTTGTAATGATGTTTATTCCGAGCGAACCGGCTTATATTGCAGCAATGCAGGCAGATCAAAACCTTTGGAATTATGCTTATGAAAGACGTGTTTTATTATTAAATCCAAGCAATTTAATTACCTCTTTAAAACTAATTGCTGACCTTTGGAAAAGAGAATATCAGAATCGAAATTCTATGGAAATTGCAGAAAGAGGCGCAAAATTGTATGATAAATTTGTAGGATTTGTAGATAATTTAGATAAAGTCGGCAAGAATTTAGATCAGGCCAAAAACGTTTACAATGAAGCATACAAACAGCTTTCCACAGGAAATGACAACTTAGTCATTCAAACTCAGAAATTAAAATCTCTAGGAATTAAAAATAAAAAAGACCTTCCGCCAAGTTTGATCGATAATTCCCAAATCACACTGGAAACCACAGAAGAATAAAATTTACAGCCTCAGATCATTTCTGAGGTTTTTTATTTAAAGATAAATTTTCCATAATTTTGCGAAATGCTAATAGAAAGTTTTCAAAACGATAAAATAAAAAACATTACCAAACTTCTTACAGACAACCGATTTAGAAAAAAATCAGGTGTTTTTGTCGTTGAAGGTCAACAGGAAAATGAAAGAGCTCAGAAATATCATTTTGAACCTGTAGAGTTTTTTATCTGCGAAAATATATTTAAAGGTAAAATCCCTGCAACAAAAAATCATTATGTAAGCGATAAGGTTTACGAAAAAATAGCTTACAGAGGAAGCTCTGAAGGGATTATCGGCGTTTATAAAACTAAAGAAGCAGAACTTATTTCTTTTAAGCCAAAAGAAAATTCAACCATAATTATTGTTGAAGGTGTAGAAAAACCGGGAAACTTAGGTGCAATTTTGAGAAGCTGTGAAGCTTTCGGAATTGATTCACTGATCATAACCGACACAAAAGCTGATTTTTATAATCCAAATGTTATTCGATCAAGTGTTGGATGCCTTTTCGGGATGGATGTTTTTCAGGCTGAAAATGAAGAAGTCCTGAATTTTTTAAAGGAAAATGATTTCAATATCTACACAACCATCATGGATGAAAGCGCTGAAGATCTTTACAAAAGAGATTTCACAAAAAGATCTGCAGTTCTCTTTGGAACTGAACATTCGGGATTAAGTGATTTCTGGTCGGACAAAGGAAAAAATACTTTGATTCCTATGACAGGAAGTATTGATTCTTTAAATTTAAGCAATGCGGTGGCGATTACATGCTATGAAGCCTTAAGACAAAAATCTAAAGCTTAGAGCATAAGGTTTTAGCTATATAAATGCATAAAAAAACCGCTTCACTGGGTGAAACGGTTCTTTTATTTTTTAAGCTTGCGCTAAAATTATTTCTTAGCAGCTTCTTTAGTTGCATCTTTAGCAGCATCAGCAGCACCTTTAGCAGCATCAGCAGCACCTTTAGCAGCGTCAGCAGCACCAGCAGCAGCTCCTTTAGCAGCATCAGCACCAGCAGCAGTAGTTGCAGCAGCAGCATCTTTAGCAGCATCTACAGTAGCAGAAGCAGCAGAATCAACAACAGTAGCAGCAGAATCAGCTACAACAGCAGCAGAATCAGTAGCAGCAACAGCAGCAGAATCAGCACCTCCTTCAGTAGAAGTAGCTTCAGTTTTTTTACAAGCAACTAGAGAGATTGCAGCGATAGCAGCTACGAATAATGACTTTTTCATAATAAATTAAATTTAATTTTGTTAATATTGTTTTCTAAAATTATTCTTTGTTCTGATATTTGAACAAGACAAAGGTATAGCAGATTGAAAACTTGTTTATGAAAAATAATTGTAATACCTTTGTAAAATAGTTTTACAAATAAACAATATTGAATATCAATAAATTAACCAATTTTTGAAAAATTGACAGATTTAGACTTATTACACTTTGAGCAACTAAAAAAGGATGTGCAGGCTCAATATCTGAAAGAATACACTCCTTCCCATGATGATATTTCAAAATGGAAGGGTATCGATATTATCTATTTCCAGGAAGACCTTCGTAAAAAGGCTAAAGGAAACATCAGTGAAAAATCTTTTTATACCTATTTTAAAAACTCTCCCGTAACAAAACTACCACGAATTGACATGCTCAATTTGCTGAGCATTTATGCGGGCTACGACTCATGGTATGAATTCAAGAAACAGCATCTTTTTGCGGGAGAATTACTGCAGGATGATGAAGAGGTAAGCGAAGAAGAAATCCAACAATTCGAGAAAAATGTTGAAAATTCTCCTGATCTTCCAAAAACTGAAAATTCATCCAAAACCATTGATTTAAAAGAGCCTCAAAACCTTGATTTACAAAAATCAAATACTGACAATCAATTAGTTAATAAAAACAATGACATTCAAAAAATTTCTGAAACTGAAATCATTAAACCTAAGAAAAATTTCTTCAAAAAGAATGCCTGGGCGATCGTGACTTCAATTTTGATTGTTATTACCGGAGTTTTAGGTTTTAAAGATGAAATTTTCTTAAAAGAATACAAATATTGTTTCACCGATGCCGACAGAGGAACTGCCGTAATCAATACGCTGGAAATTCAAGTTATCAAAGAAAACGAATCTCCGATCGTGTATAGAATCAAACCCGGTGAATGTTTCAAATATTCAACAAAGGATAAGATTTTAAAAATGCAGATCAGAGCACCTTTCTACGAATATATTGAAGTCAACAGAAGCCTGGAAAACGCGCCTGAGGAAGAGACAATAGAGCTGAAACCTGATGATTACAAGATGGCTGTGAATTATTTCTCAGTAAAAGATGTTAAAGGCGGAAATCAGGAAGAACAAATTGCATTAATTAAGCAAAAAAGAAAGCAATTAGAAAATTTAATAAGTAATAATGCAATTATTTATCAGGTATATGACAATGCAACTTATGGCATAGAAACACTTGATAAACAGAAATATATCACCTTAGTAACCACCCCGACCACATCTTTAAAAAATCTAAGCGTCATCGAAATGAAGAAAGATAACAAGGGGAAAATAATATCCATTAAATTTAAAATCGCTAGTACTGATGAAAAGAATAAATAACTTTTTAATTTTTACCCTCCTGATGCTGGCTTTTGTTGCCTGCAACAATAAAAAAACCGAGCCTAGTGACCTGGATAAGCTGAGAAACAGCAACAATACAAATAAAACCTATCCCGCAGTACAGATGGATAGCGCTCAGGCAATTAATTTCATTACAAAACAAAAAGTTCAGGAGCTTCTGGACCTGTCAACATTATATTTATCAGGTAACAGAAATACGGAAATTGATACGGTAATCTATTCTCAAATGAAAGGTTACTTCCATAAGCCGGATAGCACCACATTTAAAAACCTCTTCAAAGAATTAGACAGCCTGAAAGTAAAAGCTGTAAAAGTGAATAACCTGGAAGTTTATAAGGATTATTACCAGAAAGACACCTTAGATTTCGCGAAATTTAATGTTGAATATTTTGATGGTAAGAATAAATCTTTGGGAGTTTTTGAAAAAAATGCGCAATATATTTTAGTTTCGGCTCCGATAAAGTTTAAAAAAGAATTTAAATTTTACTTCCTTAATTTTTATTCACCTCCTTTAAAGAAAGACAGCACATCAGTCGGCGTTACCAAATAGTCTAATGGAATATCATTTTCCCAGACATCATCGATATTTTCATCGGGGTTAAAGTAATTGACTCCGATTTTTTTTGTCTCAGAAAAAATATTTTCAAAGAAAGCATCATAAAAACCTTTGCCATAACCTACTCTATTTCCTTTTTTATCACAATATAGAAGTGGAGTAATCACATAATTGAAGTCATTTTCTTTGGAATCTTCATTAGAAATAGGTTCAGGAATTCCCCATTTGCTTGTTTTGAACTCCGTATTTCCAAAAATCTCAATGTTAATAAGCTTATCATCAACAATTTTAGGAACAAAAACACGGATATTCTGATCTAAAAAATAATTAATGAAAATCTGTGTATTAATTTCTCTTCTTTCCAAAATCGGAATGAAAACATGAACCTTCTCGCCTTCTTTAGGTAGAAAATAATTAATAAAATTGTTGAAAATGTTTTCAGATAACAAGAAAGCCTCATCAGTTGACAAGGCTTTTCTTTTTTGCATATATTTTTTTCTAAGCTCAGCTTTTAACATAGTTATTATGCATTTTCAGCTTGTAAAATTTTATATAATTTATCCGACAAACGAACTCTGAACGGTAATTCAAAAGTGATTTGATCACCAATTTTTGCCGTTTCACAAGGACCCCCGTTGGCGAAAATTTCAGTAATTGTAACCTCTTGCTCACCGGTTGTAGGACCAGAAATTAAGACTTTATCTCCAACTGAAAGCTCTTTATTTTCAATTAAAAACTGTGCAATTTTTGATTTTGTATAATAATGTTCTGCCTTTCCTATCAAAACTTTTTTGACTTTTATTTTCTTACGAATATCTTTGGTTTCAACGGGTGCAGCTTTCGCTAAAGTCTGAGTTGACAGATCTCCGGAATTTTTAAATTTCAAAGCATCAGATTTTCCTTTTCTGAAAACTTTATTTCCAACCTGTAATCCTTTTCTTAAGGCAACCTGCTCTTCCCAAGGCAAATGTATGGTTTCCAGGCATTCCGTAGAACAAGTGTTTTCCATTGCAGCTTTACATTCGTCACATTGAATAAACAATAAATGACAGGCATCATTGGCACAATTGGTATGATTATCACAAGGTTTTCCGCATTGGTGGCATTGCGCGATAATATCATCTGTAATTCTTTCCCCCAATCGGTGGTCAAATACAAAGTTTTTACCAATGAATTTACTTTCAATACCTTCTTCTTTTATCTGACGGGTATATTCTATAATTCCGCCTTCTAATTGGAAAACGTTTTTAAAGCCCTGATGTTTAAAGTAAGCACTGGCCTTTTCACAACGAATCCCACCTGTACAATACATCAAAAGGTTTTTATCCTCTTTAAAATCCTGTAATTGCTCATTAATGATCGGCAGGCTTTCTCTGAAATTTTCCACATCAGGAGTGATAGCACCTTCAAAATGACCGACTTCACTTTCGTAATGATTTCTAAAATCGACTACAATCGTATTCGGATCTTCCAATAAATTATTAAATTCCTGTGCTTTTAGGTGAATTCCTTTGTTGGTAACATCAAAAGTATCATCATTCAAACCATCGGCAACAATTTTATGTCTGACTTTTATGGTTAATTTTAAGAATGAATGATCATCGTGCTCAACCGCTACATTTAGGCGAATTCCTTTCATAAAGTCATAAACCTCTAACGTTTCGCGAAATGCTTCAAACTGATCCGCAGGAACACTCATCTGAGCATTAATTCCTTCATGAGCAACATAAATACGACCCAAAGCATCAAGTGCATTCCAGGCTATAAATAATTCGTCGCGAAATTTTTTGGGATCTTCAATTTTGGCATACGCATAGAAAGACAATGTAAGACGTTCCTTACCAGCTTCATCAATAAGTTGAGCTCTTTCTTCTGCGCTTAAGGTGTTATACAGTTGCATGCTATAAACGTTTTAAGTGAGAAAAATATTTTTGCAAAGATAAGAATTTTTCAATTAAGTAATTCTATGACAGAAGTAACGGGCAGTAGGTAATTTTGACAAATTATCGTAATTTATGAGTTTAAATGAATAGATTTATGGTACAGTTTGTCATATTGTCTTTAATATATTTTTAAGTTTTGTTAATTGGCATTTTAATAATTATGACATAATGTATAAATTATTGCTATTCCTGTTAAATTTTAGTTAAAATTGAAACATTACATACTAAACACATACCTATTTAGCATTAAATTTGTTTACAGTAAAACGAAAATTATATAACATCAATTAATAAAGAAGATATACAATGAAGAGTACTTTAAAAAAACTATTACCATTTGCAGTAGTAGGCGTTATGTCAGGAGCTACTACCGTTGGAGCATTACAATATTTTAATCATGACTCTAATAATGGAGATCAGTCTTTTTTCACCAAATCATCAAACGTTTCTTTTGCAGGAATGAATTCCGGGGCAGTAGGCGATGATTTTGTAAAAGCGGCAAAAACTACGGTTCCGGCCGTGGTAACCATTAAAAATTATCAGAACAGAACATCAAATAACAGAGCTTCAGAGCAGGATTTATTTGACTTCTTTTTCGGTGATCCTTTTGGTGGCGGTGGAAATCAAAGAGGACAACAAAGACAGAAGCAGCAGGCTCCGGACAACCTGCCTTCAGGAATGGGTTCCGGTGTCATTATCTCCCCGGACGGATATATTATTTCAAACAACCACGTTGTAGCAGGCGCAAGCAAGCTTGAAGTGGTTTTAAGCAATAAAAAATCTTACATCGCAACATTAATAGGAACAGATCCGAATACAGATATTTCATTATTAAAAATCGAAGAAAAAGGTTTACCTTATTTAAATTTTGCTAATTCGGATAATATCGATGTAGGACAATGGGTGCTTGCAGTAGGAAACCCGCTTGGATTAAACTCGACGGTTACAGCAGGTATCGTTTCTGCGAAAGGAAGAGGTATAGGAATTTTGGCAGGTCAAGGAAAAGCAGCTAATCCGATTGAAAGCTTCATTCAAACCGATGCTGCGATCAACCCTGGAAACTCCGGAGGAGCTTTGGTAAATACAAACGGAGATCTTATCGGAATCAACTCTGCAATTCAATCTACCACAGGTTATTACCAAGGTTACGGATTTGCAGTTCCGGCTAATTTGGCCAGAAAAATCGTTGAAGATATCAAGAAATTCGGTATTGTACAAAGAGGTTTCCTTGGAGTACAGTCTTTAGACTTATCTGATGATCAACAGGTTGCATTATACAACAGAGATAAAAAGGCAAATCTGAAAGCAGGCTCTGGAGTTTACGTTACTACCGTAACTGATGACAGCGGTGCGCAAGATGCCGGAATAAAAGTAGGCGATATCATCACAAAAATCGATGGAATGGCGATTACAGATTTCGCTGACCTATCAGTGGCTGTAGGAAGCAAACGTCCTGGTGATAAAGTTCAGGTAACTTATATGAGAAACGGTAAAGAAAACACTGCAAACGTTACTTTAAAGGATCAAAAAGGAGGAACTGCGACAAGGACTAAAGCTGACCTGAGCGTAACTGAAAAAATCGGAGCTGAATTTGAACCATTAAGTGACAGATTTAAAACAGATTATGGATTAAACAGTGGTGTAGTTGCTAAAAACGTAACTGAAGGAAGTGAAGTCGCTAAAATCGGAATTGTTGACAATTATATCGTAATTGAGATCAATGGTAAGCCGGTAAATTCACAGAAAGATGTTGAGAAAATTCTTGATAAATATTCAGGAAACGTATCAGTGAAATTCGTGGATGCTTACGGACAGATTTACACGAGAGGTTTTAAAATGCCTTAATAGATTTAAATTAAACTAAATTTCATATCAACAAAAAACCGCTGCAAAATTTGCAGCGGTTTTTTTATTTATTTGTTTTGATTCATTTTTTCGGCGATTCTCTGTTTCTTTTTCCGTTCATAAATAACTGAAACGATCTTACCTCCGATCCATGAAAAAGGAAAGAAAGTAAGGAAAATAGAAATTTTATAAAATGTAGGATGATAAGGAAAAACAATCACATCCAGCATCGCTATAAAAAGCATGATAAAACCAATAAGAATAGCATAAGCCACTTTAGCATATTTTACGATCATTGCCGTCACAACACCACCCACGGTAGTACCAAGCCCGGAAATAAACAGTAAAAAGCCGAAGAATGCCTTATCATCCTGCATGCTCTGAAGAAATCTTTGCCAATGCTCAAACGGCGCAAAAGCCTCAAAAGTTATCCATTGCGGAAATATTCTTATCCCGAGAGTGATAATAAGTCCTGCGATCACAAGACCTATAATAACCGCAAAAGTATTTCTTAGAAAATTCATTAATCTTGATGTGCGATCATAGAAATTTCGATGTCAACATTTTTAGGCAGACAAGAAACCTGTACAGTTTCACGAGCCGGGAAGCTTTCAGCATCCAGATAAGATGCATAAATATCATTCATTACAGCAAAATCATCCATACTTTTAAGGAAGATCGAAGCTTTTACCACATTCTTGAAAGTCATTCCTGCTTCTGTAAGGATTGCCTCAAGGTTTTTCATTACCTGATGCGTTTCCTTTTCAATACCTTCTACCAATTTACCAGTTGCAGGATCTACAGGAATCTGACCAGAGATGTATAAAACTCCATTGGCAAGGTTTGCCTGAGAGTAAGGTCCGATTGCTGCAGGAGCATTAACTGTGTTGATTATTTTTTTCATTAGAATTTATTTTGGGTGCAAATATAAAATTATATTCTCAAATACCAATTTGATCTTAGAAAGGTGCATTTGGCTGGGTGAAACTTCTGTCTTTATACTTAAGCGCATCCTTCAGAATATTGGCTTTTATACCGATAAAGAAGTCATACACTTTATATTGTCCGAAAGGAACCCAGTTAAAATTAATCGTAAAACTTCGCTGATCTCTTGAAAAACCGATTCTTGTATAAGCCAGCTCTTTTGTTACCAAATCATAATGCGTGCTTCCGTTGATGTTCCAATAAGGTGTAAGCTTGATGCTTCCGTCTAAACCTACAGAAGCAATTTTACTGCCAGTACGTGTTGCACCTCTTGAAAAAGCGTAGTTTGCATTCACATTTAAAGTCCATGCCTGATCAAAATGCGCATAATTATCATCATCAAAATAATAATTTTCATTCCTGATCTCTCCTTTCTGAGAATATTTTTTAGCATAATCCGTTTTCTCACCAAAAAGCTCACTGCTTAAAGGATACGACAACTGAACGTTAAATCCCTGAATACTGAAATGTCCGAAATCTTCTGTTCTCACCCCAGCATCCTGCCCCGGAAGATAAACAATTCTATATGGGTCAAGCGATAAACTTGTATTAACGCTCAACTTATTATTAAAGAAAGACGACTGTCCATTAACCGAAATAATAGACCAAGGGTGATCTTTTGCCGCGAAGTTATAGCTTCCGGAAAGGTTTAATGATTCGAAAATCTTCACTTTTTTCACTCCTGTTGAGTCGCTTTTAGACTTAACTTTCATCTCAATGTTGTTCCCGATATTGAAACCTAAAGCTCCAACCATACCGCTTGAAGGGCTTCCTACAATTCCACCCTCAAAAATTGAATACGGCGTCAAAGCACCGTTTGCATCATAATAACTTTTATAATACCCAAATCCTGATCCTCCGATATCCGGTGAATACGTAAATCCGATACTTGGCGTCATCATATGTCTTATCGCTTCAATAGCAGAACCTTTTTTAAATTTCAGCATTCCGTAAAGTGTCGTCTGGATACTTGCCGTTGTTGAAAAAGTAGAATATCCTGAAATTCCTTTATCCATTTCATTGACCACCACATTTTTTATCGGATCATAAGATCTGTTAAGCGTTTTTGTAGTTAAAGCATTATCAATATTAGCTCCTAAACTGAACGTGAAATATTTTGCTACTGTAGTATTTGTCCCTAAAGCAATATTATTTTTAAGTCCGGTTTGTAGTTTATCCCACATTTCTTTTTTGAAAAGCTCACCTTCATCGGTCTGAACATAATTCGTTAAATTGAAACCGGTATTTACCGTAATATTTTCCAATAAGCCGGATCTTACCCCTGTTTTAGATTTAAACAAATAAAACTGATTGATCGCCACATTCATCTGAGGTAAACGCAAATCTGAATTTCCCGTTGCAAAGTTCTGAGAATAAGAAGCCGTTCCGGTGATGGTCATTGGCAGCTTCAAAAATCTCTTTGTGATTGTTACCGTTGAGTTTTGTTGTGTGTTTAATACGTTCTGATTTAAAATATAATTATTGTTCAGCGTATTATTATAGAATTTTGTACTTACGATATCTACCGATGCAGAAAAATTCAGGAAAGGATTCGCCTTTGTGTCCTGTGTATGTCTCCATGCAATTCTATAGGTGCTGTTTTTGTTATAATCGTCCAAACCTTTGATCCCTCGCACCATTGTTCCGATATCCGCAGAAAAATTACCTGAGTAACGGTACTTTTTAGCATAATTCATTTCCGGCCTTAAATTCCAGCTTCCTTTTGTATAAATATCGGCAAGAACTTTAAGGTCAAAATGCTCCCCGATCGGCTGATAATATCCTATTCCGTTTAAAAAGAAACCTACATCCTGCCTCTCTCCAAAACTCGGAATCAGAATCCCGGCAGATCTTTTATCCGAAAAGGGCAAAATCGCAAAAGGCATGATTAAAGGAGTAGGAACCTGCTCAATATACAACTGAATAGGCCCTGTAATGATCTGAGATTTGTTTTTACCTTTGACCAATTTAATATTCGACGCGATCATGTGATAATCGGCAGCGGTATCTTTTTTCTTTAAAAAATATTCATCGGTTGTATATAATGCATGCCTCATCGCGAAGACCGAATCATTATATTTTTTTGTTTTATTGGCTACAATTACCCCTTCACTTTCTTCCGTTCTGGCGTTATAAGCAATCGCCTGTCTTGTTTTATAATTGTATTGAAACTCATCCGTTTCATAATTTTTCCCTGCCTGTGAGGTCAAAACAGGTTCAATGATTTTTTTACCTAAAGAATCTTGTTTCCCGCGGGCATAGATTACATTTTTAGACTCATCGATCGAGATATAATCTGCATCAATCTGCATATCCTGATACTTCACCTGCGCTTTTTGGTTAAGATAAATCATCTTTTTCGGAAAATCTCTTCGGATGTTATCAGCTTTTGTCTGAAGAACATCATCTAAAGCCTCCTTTTTTGCGACTATGGTATCCTTTTTGGAAATAGTATCATTAACCGCATTTTTAGGCAATTTCTCAGGCGTTTGTTGTGCTAAAAAATTGTTAAAAATTAGGATAATTAAAATTTGTAATATATTTTTGAAGACGGTTTTGACCAATTTTTGTATATATTTATAATGTATATAATTCAGGCTCAAAATTAATATAATTTTTAAAACTGTAAGATGCACAAACAAAATTTTAAAATAATTTTATCATTTCT
>Ga0157375_10002011_pt1 | contig 17535 bp, 19 predicted proteins | sample M35metaG_FD_115311 | JGI IMG/M metagenome (GOLD analysis project Ga0157375, IMG submission 115311) | Miscanthus rhizosphere microbial communities from Kellogg Biological Station, Michigan, USA - M3-5 metaG | ecosystem: Host-associated > Plants > Roots > Rhizosphere > Soil | place: USA: Michigan... | reverse complement strand
CACCAGCTAATCTCCAACTCATTGTACAATCATTTGATCCGGTTCAGCCTGCAGTGTTTTGATATCATCTATTAACTGATCCACTTGTTTCGGATCGGTACCGTCGTATGAACCTCTGATACGTTTTTGCTTATCTATTAATACAAAATATCCGGCGTGAATATAGCCGCCTGCCGAGCTGCTATCCTGTTTTACAGCAACCAGGTAATTTTTTTCGGCAATAGTATAAATATCTTCTTTTCTGCCCCGTAAAAACCACCACGTATTGCCGATTATACCCAATTTATCTGCATATTTTTTCAAAACAGGTACGCTATCGTGCTTTGGGTCGATGGTGTGCGATATGATCTTAAAATTTCCTGTACTTTTAAATGTTTCATACACCTTCAGCATATTACGATGCATAATGGGGCAGATAGAGGGACAAGTAGTAAAAAAGAAATCAACTACATAGATATTCCCATTGAGTGTTTTATTGCTGATGCTGTCGCCATATTGATTAACAAATTTAAAAGGAGGAATGGTTTGGTAAATGGTATCGGTTACCTGTTTGCCATCTACTGTTTTAGTTACAGGTGCACGATTGCCATAAATAGGCAGCGTTTTTTTATCAGAACCGAATTTGCAGGCGCTCCACAACAATATTGCTGCAAGTGCTAATACTAGCGTAGTTCTCATTTTTACCGGCTTGAAAGATATTTGGTAGATTCAGTAACAGCAGCATTCATTAGCGAATCAACCCTCATGATGCCTTTTTTCTGTTCGTTATAGTATTTCACAACATCATCATGCGATTTATTGGTGACGTCGGGCTCAAACTTTTGCATCCATGTTTCCATTGCTTCTTCAGCGGCGGTTAATTTTAGCTCAATCGCCTTCATATTCGTTTTCTCAGCTGTATCTTTTGCCGGTAATTTTAGCAAGCTATCTAATGTCATTTTGTTTTTCATAAGCGCTTCATCCTTGCCCATGAGTTTATCATGAACCTTGAGAATATTATTCAGAAGCTCTTTTTCCTGCTTTTTATCGTCAGAACAAGCCACAAAAACTAAGCTTGCGAGAAGTACTACGGATGATTTTTTCATATATAAATGTATTTCGACTCAAAATTAAGGTTTAAACCGCAAATGTCATGTGCAGTATTTCAATGTTCTCGCGCAAATAGTATGTAATCAGTGCTTGGCAGATCAGCTCCTGCAAGTTTTAAATGTTGGCCGACCTGAGCACGATGATGAGTACCATGATTGATCAAATGCGTTAAAATATCAGTGAGCCCGGTTTCAAAGTTATCCCCCTGAAGATTTTTATATCTTATTCGTCGTTCGAAATCACTATCATTTAAGCTCTCAAGATATTTCAGCCATTGCTGATGATTGTTGTTTATCATTTGCTCAAAAGTATCAGCCTTCCAATCAGGCCACAACGTGGTAATGTTGGCGGATTTGTCAATACATCTACCTAACCATACTTGTTGCGCCGTCAATAAATGGGCCATCAATTGTTCGGCCTTTACATGGTCTTCAGTTTGAAGTAAAGCGGTCAGGATACGTAGATTTGAATAGCGATCGTAATGAAGAAGGCGGATAAAGTAATCTTTCATGCTTCAAATGTAATTAACAGAACAAATGATTTAATTTTCTTAGGTCTGTTTGATGTCAATTTTTCAACGCTTGTGCATAACAAAAACATAACGTTGCCGTCACGATAAGGTTATATGGTTAGATTACCTTTATATTATAGAAATTGATCGTTATGAAACTCATTTCAGCTATATTCAGAAGTTTTCGTGAATGGATGATCTTAAAAAGTATGAGATCGACTTTTATTCACTAAACTATTTATCGGTTTTACTTTTCTTTTATCAAATTATATTGTACAATTTGGGATTCATATTATTGTCTGCCATTAAAAGCAATCGAAGCTTTTTGATGGCGGGTTATCCTGTATATGGGTCAATAACTTATGGATCATTTGAATAAAGCGCTTTTCGGAAAAGATTTTAAGTGGGGAATATCAACAGCTGCATTTCAAATAGAGGGAGCCTGCGATGCTGATGGCAAGGGTGTATCTATTTGGGATACTTTTAGCGCTAAAAAGGGGAAAATTTTAAGCGGCCATAAAGCCGATGTGGCCTGTGATTTCTATAATAATTACCAGACTGATATCGACCTGGTCAAACAGTTAAATATCCCGAATTTCAGGTTTTCGATATCGTGGACACGTGTATTACCGAACGGAACAGGCGAAGTAAACCAGGCCGGCATAGATTATTATAACCGGGTAATCAATTATTGTATTTCTCAGGGCATTGAACCCTGGGTTACCATATACCATTGGGATCTCCCGCAGGTTTTGGAAGATAAAGGAGGCTGGACAAATCGGGATATTGTCGAATGGTTTACGGAGTTTGCTGTCTTGTGTGCCAAAAACTTTGGCGACAGAGTAAAATACTGGATGGTAATGAATGAGCCCTCGGTATTCTCCGGGGCCGGATATTTTTTTGGCATCCATGCCCCTGGCCGGACGGGCCTAAAGAATTTTTTGCCCGTTATCCATCATGTCGTTCTGAGTATGGTAGCAGGGGCAAAAAAACTGCGTGAATTATTGCCTGATGCCGAAATAGGGACTACTTTCTCTTGTTCCCACATCGAACCACGCTCTGGCAATAAGCGGGATATAAAGGCTGCCTGTGTGGCAGACGCATTGGTTAATCGCTTATTTATAGAACCTGTGTTGGGCTTAGGATACCCGGTAAGTGATATACCAGTATTAAAAGGCCTTGAAAAGCTCTATCAGCCAGGTGATGAGCAAAATATGGTATTTGATTTCGATTTTATTGGCTTACAAAATTATACGCGGGAAATTGTACGATACTCGGTTTTTACACCCTACATTAATGCCAGTCTGGTTAAGGCAAAAGACCGTAAGGTAGAAATCACGGCGATGGGTTGGGAGGTGTACCCGCCTGCTATTTATCACATTATTAAAAAATTTAATGCCTACCCACAGATTAGAAAAATATTAATAACCGAAAACGGTGCAGCTTTCTCGGATGAAGCTATACACGATGAAGTTAACGACCCGCGTCGCGCAGAATACCTGCGAACCCATTTGAAACAGATTTTAAAAGCTAAGCAGGAGGGGTGCAGGATAGAGGGTTATTTTGTTTGGACCTTAACTGATAATTTTGAATGGGCCGAAGGTTACCATCCACGTTTTGGGTTAATACATGTGGATTTTGATACGCAAAAACGCATCATCAAGTCTTCTGGTAAATGGTACGCTGAATTTTTGAAAGACTGAAGTTAACTCACCTTTTGCTTGTTCGCTTCTGTATCTGGCTCCATAATAATCAGATCCATTTTTTTAGGCTTGGGCAGTTTTACGTAAAATGTGGTGCCTTTCCCTGATTTACTTTCAAACCAAATTTTGCCATTGTGCTTTTCGATAATCTGTTTGCAAATAGATAATCCGAGTCCAAAGGATTTTTCGCCAATAGTACCTGCACGTTTTGCATCGGTAAACATATTGAATACTTTATCCTTCATTTCATCGGGGATACCGATACCATGATCAGCTACAGATATTTGTATATGGTTTGTTTCATTAACGCACTTCAGATGGATAGTCTCACCGACAGGACTGAATTTTATAGCATTACTAATCAGGTTACTGATTACCCGCCATATCATTTCACGGTTGATGTACAGTTGTTCAACTGTGTCCAATGCATCCAAAACTATTTCCTGGTGTTTTTCAGAAGCTTTAAATCTTAATAATTCAATGCTATTATTCAATAGTGAATTTACCTCAACCAGTTGTTTTTTCAGGTCGGTTGGAGTATTATTAGTAGCTTCCAAAATCTCATTGATCAGTTCAAGCGTATCAGACGATGTGTCTTTTATGATCTTTAACTGATATTGCAAATCGGTATCATAGCCTGTTTCTTCAACCATTATGCTGGTTAACGAAGCTATACCGCCAAGCGGGTTACGCAAATCATGGGCTACAGTACGCAGAATACGGTCTTTTTCCCGGCTGCTGTTCTTGATTTCTTCAAGTGCCTTTTCAAGATCTTTCTTTTGCGAACTGATCTCTTCGTTCAGATTTTTTACGGTGATCACATCCAGTTTAGACCTGCTCCAGTTGCGCCATACCAGGAATACGATCGCAATTGCCATCAATGCACAAATAACGGCTACCGATAAGTAAATCTTCTGTAATTTATTGTTGTTGCTCAAGTTTTCAATTTCGTATTGCTTTTCAAAGCTCACGAGTTGCTGGTTTACATCGCTTTCCTTTAATGAACTCAATCTTTTAATAGCTGAGTCTTTTAATAAATGGTAGTTCTGGATGTAAGTTAGCGCCTTAACTGCATCCTTTTTCCCCAGATAGTATGCGCCCATCAGCCGGTTCCAGTCGGTTTCAGCATCAGGATTATTTACAATATCTAATTGTTTTCGCAGGTTTATGAGTTGTTTATATAAGGAGTCACTTTTATGCTGATTATAATATATCTGCGCCAGTTTGATCTCTGATAACTGGGCGTCACGGTTGTCGCCACCTTTTCTCAGGTTAATTGCAATGCTTTTTCTTAATAATCCTTTAGCATTGTCGTATTGTTGACCTATGATCAGCGCTTCAGCTTTATTACCATAAATTACCCCGCGGGCCATTTCCAGCATATTGGCCCTGTTTTTGAAACGTTCGTTGTTGCTATTGATAAATGCGAGGGTCTTGTCGAAATAAAATACGGCGCTGTCAATATTGCCACAATGTTTATAGCTGATTGCAATGTTGTCCAGCAACTCCTGCCGGCGATAAAAAGCCGGGAAATCGTCTTTGCCATCGTCCGGGACCGACAAACTTTGTGCATAGCTCTCCTTAAAATATTGTGCTGCCTGTTTATAATGTGCCTGTTTATACATGATCATACCCATACGATAGGTATAATCGGCAAGCGACCTCTTGTTTAAATAGTTTTTTGCAATCAGATAGCCTTGAAAATAGCACTGATACGAGTCGTTGTATTGGTTCAGGCTAAAGTACGAGTCGCCTTTTGCATAATTACCCTCGGCAAAATTAGATACATATTGCTGCTTGCTCACGCTTTTTTGCGCTATGGACAGCATACTATCAGCAAACATCAACGCCATCTTGTAATTACCTTTAGTTTTTTGCTGATAAACGTAATGGAAACCGTAATACCTGAACCGGTCATTCAGATTAGGGTTATTGACATGAACAAAAGCTGAATCAAGGTAGTAAATTCCTTTGGCGGGTTGACCGAAATCAAAATAGTGAGAAGTATTAACAAATATGGGCTTAAAAGCATCGGAATATTCGTTTGCTTCTATAGGTTTTTTATTACATGAAATAATCAGGAAGGAAAAAAAATACAAAAAAAGGCTTGCTATACACATACTTATGGTAAGTGTAAGCCGCTTGTTTTGGGTTTTTAGTAAAAGCATCAAAAGAGATTCCTATTCAGGCTTTTATACGGAGAAAGGGAAGATGTTGTTATCATTTATACGGCTTTTTGGGGAGCTATCAAAAATGTTACTTGAAAGCGTCTTCTCCTGTAATATCCATTCCGGTTATCAATAAATGAATATCATGCGTACCCTCGTAAGTAATTACCGATTCAAGATTCATCATATGCCGCATAATGGAATATTCTCCTGTAATCCCCATACCGCCTAATATTTGCCTTGCTTCACGGGCAATATTAATAGCCACCTCCACACTGTTACGTTTGGCCATGGATATTTGAGCAGCAGTGGCCCTGTTCTCATTTTTCAAGGTGCCCAAACGCCAAACCAACAGTTGTGCTTTGGTTATTTCTGTGATCATTTCAGCCAATTTTTTTTGCTGTAGTTGGAAACCAGCTATCGGTCTGCCAAACTGTACACGTTCCTTAGCATAGCGTAGTGCGGTATCATAACAGTCCATAGCTGCGCCAATAGCTCCCCAAGAAATGCCATAGCGAGCCTGATTCAAACAACCCAGTGGTCCTTTTAATCCTGATACATTAGGAAAAATATTTTCTTTTGGGACTTTTACATTGTCAAATACCAGTTCACCCGTAGCCGATGCCCTTAATGACCATTTATTATGCGTTTCAGGAGTACTAAAACCTGGCATTCCACGCTCCACAACTAGCCCACGAATTTTTCCGCTTTCGTCTTTTGCCCAAACTACTGGAATATCAGCAAATGGTGAATTGGATATCCACATCTTAGCACCATTTAAGATATAATGATCGCCGGAATCTTTAATATTGGTAACCATACCACCCGGGTTCGATCCGTGGTCAGGTTCGGTAAGACCGAAGCAGCCCATCAATTCGCCGGTAGCTAGCTTTGGCAGGTATTTTCTTTTTTGCTCTTCAGAACCATAGGCATAAATGGGATACATTACTAATGACCCTTGCACCGAAGCAGTAGATCGTATCCCTGAATCGCCGCGCTCAATTTCCTGCATAATGATGCCGTAGGAAATATAGTCTAACCCGGCACCACCATATTCAACAGGTATAGTTGGCCCAAAGGCGCCTATTTCAGCTAATCCTTTTAATAATTGTTTCGGAAATTGCGCTTTTGGGCATAATCCTCAATAATCGGGCTTACTTCTTTTTTTACCCAGTCTCTTACACTGGCACGAATCAATTTGTGCTCGTCGGTCAATAATTCATCAACAAGGAAGTAATCGGGAGCTTCAAATAAATCTGTTTTTGCCATACGTTCTGGAATAATTGGTGGGGCAAAGATAGAGATTTCTATTGATTGAGTTGATTGGGTTAAGTGGTTGAATGGTTGCCTAAGTTGATTAAGTTTGGATAAAAAAGTCAATAACTCAATCAACGTTTTAACTTAATCCAACTCAATCAACTAAATTTGAACCATGATCACGGTAGCAATACATGGCGCTGAGTTTTTTGCAAAACATGGGTACTATCCCGAAGAGCAACTTTTAGGCTGCAAGTTTTTGGTTGACATTACAGTGGATTTTACGCCCGCTGATGAACTGAAAAAAGATAGTCTGGCCAATACGGTAAATTATGAACAATTATATCGTATAGCTAACCATCAAATGCAGCATCCGAGGAAGTTGATCGAAACATTGGGGGAGGCCATCATAAGCGATATAAAAACCGAGTATCCATATATAGCAAAAGCCGAGGTGACGATCAAAAAGAAGCATCCGCCAATGCCGGGGCCGGTTGATCATACAAGCGTTACAATTACCTATACAAAACCATAAAATGGAATTTAATAAAATAACTGCTGAGCTGTTATCGGCCATCAATGCAATTGTGGGTGACGATGCTGTAATTACCCAGCATGAGAACATGGAGAAATACAGTCATGATGAAACTGAAGATCTGACCTATTATCCTGAAGTAGTGGTTAAACCCGGATCACCAGAGCAAATATCTGCCTTGATGAAACTTTGCAACCGGCACTTGATACCTGTAACACCCAGAGGTGCCGGAACTGGTCTCAGTGGCGGGGCGCTTCCGGTTAAAGGAGGTGTACTTTTGTCAATGGAGCGGTTTAATCAGATTTTAAATATTGATGAGGGAAATCTACAAGCTACCGTTGAACCGGGCGTGATCACAGAAACTTTTATAGACACGGTTGCTGAAAAAAGCCTGCTTTACCCTGTCGACCCTGCTAGTAAAGGCAGTTGCTTTATTGGCGGTAATGTTTCTCATGGCTCTGGCGGCCCAAGAGTGGTGAAATATGGTACCATCCGTGAATACATTCTGAACCTGCAAGTGGTTTTGCCTGACGGCCAGATCATTTGGACGGGCGCAAATACTTTAAAATATGCCTCAGGATATAACCTGACGCAATTAATGATCGGTTCGGAAGGGACATTGGGCATTATTACCAAAATTGTGGTCAAACTGGTTCCGAAACCTACACAGGATGCTTTGTTGTTGGCTTCCTTCAGTAATAACGAGTCAGCCTGCGGGGCCGTGTCGGCCATATTCAGGGCGGGAATTGTTCCGTCGGCTTTAGAGTTTATGGAGCGAAGGGGAGTGGAGTGGGTAATGGAACACGACGAAATCAGCTTTGATTTGAAAGACGGGATAGAGGCTTTTTTGCTAATTGAAGTGGACGGTACTAATCAGGATGTGATCTTCTCGGATTGCGAAAAAATAAACGAAGTACTAGAGCAGTTTGATTGCCGTGATGTATTATTTGCCGATTCATCAGGCCAGAAAGAAGAGCTTTGGCGTTTACGCCGCACCATGGCCGTTTCGGTAAAATCTAACTCTATTTATAAGGAAGAGGACACGGTGGTACCACGGGCTCAATTGCCGCAACTAATTAAAGGGATAAAAGAGATAGGTAATAAATATGGCTTTGAGTCAATTTGTTATGGGCATGCCGGTGATGGTAACTTACATGTAAATATCATTAAAGGTAATATGAGTGATGATGCCTGGCATAACCAGTTGAAAGATGGTATCCGCGAGATATTTGAGTTGACCGTATCGTTAGGCGGTACCCTTTCGGGCGAACATGGCATCGGTCTCGTTCAAAAGGAATTTATGCCGGTTAAATACTCTAATGTACATTTTGAATTATGGCGCGGTATAAAGAAAGTGTTTGATCCTAACGGAATAATGAACCCTGGAAAAATATTTTGAAAAACGCGGTTTAGGGATTAAAAGGATTTAAAAGATTAATTTTATTAATTATAAATCAGCAATTGAAGAGTTTAGAGTTTGGCATATCGGCAAGCGATCTTATAAAAGTAGCAGTAGCAGTATTCTGTGGATCAGTTATGGGTTTAGAGCGCCAATATAAGAACAAAACGGCAGGTTTCCGTACCATTATCCTGATCTGCCTTGGTTCCACCATTTTTACCATGATCTCGCAACGTGCAGGGCAAGGGGTAAACATTAATCTGGTTACCGGGGTGGGCTTTATAGGAGCCGGCGTAATATTTAAGGATAATATTTCTGTAAACGGGCTTACAACAGCCGCCGTAATATGGGTAGCCGCAGCTATAGGGATGGCCAATGGTTCAGGTAATTATATGCTGGCGATCATCTCTACCTTTGTTACGTTAGTTGTATTGATCATTTTCCATATTTTTGAAGAATACCTGGATAATATCCATCATGAAAAACTGTTATCGCTGGTATTTGATGACGATGATTTTGAAAACCTGCAAATGGTAGAAGACATCATTCATAAACATAAACTCAGGGCACAGATAAGGCTTGTAAATAAAAAAGACGGATGTTTGCAGGCGACTATTTTTGTTACCGGTCGCAAAAACCACATCGCCAAACTGAGTGAGAATCTCCTAACAATAAAGCAATTGAAATCATTTTAACCTCGCGTTGGATTGCTGTTTTCATTTGCACATCTGCACATCCAGCATCTGCACATCAATTAGTATTCAATATCATCCGGGGCTCATCGTATGAAATCATTCTGGCACGTTGTTCAGGCGGTATCTTTACCGATTTATGCGCACTATAATCATAGCTGATACAAACGGTTTTACCGGTGGTGCAAATCTCTTCGGTATCGCCGTTTATCTTAACCAGCACATGCATTACGTCAAAACTGCTATTACCGATGCGGGTAGTGCGTACATAACAAGCCAGTTCATCGTTCATTAAAATTGGCTTCAGATAATTAATTTCGGCACGCGCCAGAATGATCCCGTTATTGTTCCAGTCCCATTTAACCACATCGCGCCAGTAGTTTGACCGTGCTATCTCGAAGTAGGTTAAATATACCGCGTTGTTCACATGTCCATACGCGTCTAAATCCGAGAAACGGATTGGAATATGGGTTTTATATTTATAATCTGCTAAATTTTCGCTCATTTTATGCCATTATGTCGGGTGTTGATCAAATTAAGCGGACATAATGTCTCAAAAAGATGATTTTTAGCCCTTGGTACAACAGTTGATTTATCCTCGCCGAAGTTAATAAAACTAACAATAAGAAATTCTAGAGGATATAAATTATGACACTTGTAAAATTTAACAACGGACAAAGAAATGCAGTAAACCCCTGGTTTAATGATGTATTTGACACTTTATTTAATGATTCAGTTTTAAACGACAGGTTTGTTACGAAAACCCCTGCCGTTAATATTGCAGAAACTGAAAGTGAATTCCACATTGAATTAGCAGTACCCGGCTTGAAGAAAGAAGACTTCAAGATCAACCTTGACAAAAATGTATTGAGTGTATCTGCCGAAAAGAAAGCTGAAAATGTGGAAGAAGGCAAGAAATACAGCAAACGCGAGTATAGCTACAGCTCATTTGTAAGATCATTTACCTTACCTGAGGTAGCTGACCAGGCTAAGATCGATGCGGAATATACTGACGGTATATTAAAGCTTAACGTTGCTAAAAAGCAAGAGGCTAAAGTACAAACCAGAGAAATCTCTGTAAAATAATTTTCCCGGGGCCGAGAGCTGTGAGATTAAATGTTGTGATTTGGTAAAGGCTGGAGGTCCCGGATATATACGGATTTGGAAATAATAACAACTGATTTCTAAATCTTGCTAAAAACCGTTTTTCATAAGTAAGTTGTTGGTTTAGTTTGATTAGGCCGTTCCGGTTTCGGAGCGGCCTTTTTTTACACGTGTAGTGTTGCGGCAACACAGATACACCGCACAACACCCTGCGCCTGATATGTCTTGTCAGGTGTTCCTTTTTACCAATCTTACTATCCAAACCAAAATAACCGCTCCGATAAAGGCGGTGACAATGTATCCAATACTGCCACCCGAATGAATGTGAAACCATCCTAAAATATGCCCACCGAGCCATCCGCCTAAAAGGCCCAAAATAATGTCAACAATAACTCCATAGCCTTCGCCTCTCATTGCCCTTCCCGCAAGCCAGCCGGCAATACCGCCTAGTAAAATTATCCATAATAAGCTCATGATCTTTTAATTTAAGTGTGACAAGAAAATAATTGGTTCAGTCTGCACGAGTACGCAGATTTCTATCTAATATAACTATAGAATTGGTATTTATCAAATATGTTTATTTTAGGTGAATCAACATCAACCCTATGAATAACATCAATTTATCTAACAAAAAGGTTGTGGATACCTTTTTTGTCGCGCTCGAAACCCAGCAATTTGAACTCTTGAAAGATATTTTCGCCCCCGACGGAAAGCAACTCAACCCATATGCTCCCGAAGGTTTCCCAAAAAGCTTTGATGGTGCAGAAGGTGTCTGTAGGCAATACAGTGGAGTAACAGCCAACTTTGGCAAAATGACGTTCCCAAGAACCATTTATGCTACCGAAGACCCGGATTTCTTTTTTGTGCAATTCAAAGGAGAGATTGAAATCAAAGCTGGCGGCAAATATGAAAATGATTATCTCGGTACTTTCCGATTAAAAGACGGAAAAATTACTGAATACACGGAATATTTTAACCAGGCGGTGATGGCAAAGGCATTCAACATTAAACTGTAAATATTATTGCCTTTGTTTAACGAAAATAAGTTGAGTAATTACTTGAAAATCAGCATAAAATGATTGGATTTATTTGCATAATTAATTTAATGCTATGATCAAAGTAAAAATTATGGGCGATATCCTGAATTATACCACAATTTCACCGTTGATTGAGATTGGTGAAGTTAAAATGTAGTTTGGAGCCCCTTAATTCCGCATATTAATATACTGCAACGGCTGCCCAAAATCTTCTTTCCGGCAAAGGCTGATGACTGCCTGCAGGTCGTCAATTTTTTTGCCCTGTACACGCAGCTGATCGTCCATAATAGAGGCCTGTACCTTTAAGCCGCTGTCTTTTATCTTCTTTACAATTTTTGAAGCCGTTGTTTTATCAATACCTTCTTTGATCTTGATTTCCTTACGGATCATATTGCCGGAAGCATACTGTTCCTTGCCGTCGTCCAAAACCGAAGGGTCGATATTTTGTTTCACCATACGGCTGATGATTGAATCTTTAATAGCTTTAAGACGCATATCGTTCTCGGTCACAATGGTGATCTGGTTGGTCTTTTTATCCAGTTCGATACTGCTTTTGGAATCGTGAAAATCATAACGGTTCAGTATTTCTTTTTTGGCGGTATTGATGGCGTTATCAAGTGTTTGTCCGTCTATTTTGCTGACGATATCGAATGTTGGCATAATCGAAGTGATTTATTGTACAAAAGTATATTCATTTATGATAGATCGGCGAAAAACTTACCGAATTAGTTCGGTCAGTCACTTTTTGTATGTAAATTGTTTATGTATAAAAAGATGCTATTTAAAGTTTAGTTAATATTAACTTAACAAATAAATAGGCAGTTTTGTAAGCAGGGCTTTTCGGGTCGCATTTATATGGATATTAAAAAGATACCTTTAATTAATAGGGAAATCAGCTGGTTATACTTCAACGATAGAGTTTTGCAGGAAGCGTCTGATCCAACGGTGCCCTTAATTGACAGAATCCGCTTTTTAGCTATTTTTTCATCCAATCTGGATGAGTTTTATCGTGTAAGGGTAGCCACCATGAGCCGCCTGGCTAACCTGAATGAAAAAGCTAAAGAGGTATTGGGTTATAACCCCAAAAAAATACTCAACCAGATAAAAAACGTTGTTGTAAAGCAGGAGCGTAAGTTTAATAATCTCTACGAGAACATTATTGTAAAGCAACTTGCAGAGGAAAAAATATTTATCCTGAATGATAAACAGCTAAACGTAACCCGCGGCGCCTTCGTGAAAAACTACTTCCGCGAACGTTTGCTGGCAACGCTGGTACCTATTATGCTCGACGAGACCCAGGCTTTTCCAGAGCTGAGAGACCGGGCGATATACTTCTTTGTAAAACTTACTACGAACAAGAAATCACGTTACGCGCTGATCGAAATACCTGATAGTTTATCAAGATTCCTGGTACTACCCGAAACTAATAATTTAAAATTCATCATTCTGCTGGATGATATTATACGTTATGCCCTGGAGGATATCTTTTTCATTTTCGATCATGATACCATCGAGGCTTACTCCATACAGTTAACCCGGGATGCGGAACTTGATCTTGATAAGGAAGTAAGCGAAAAATTCATCGATGCGTTGAGTAAGAGCTTACAAAAACGAAAAAAGGGCAAACCAATGCGGTTACTGTATGATACTGAAATGCCACTGGAAATGGTGACTTACCTGGTAACCAGAATGGGATTGCATGCTGAGAGCCTGATTCCGGGTAACCGATACCAGAATTTTAAAAATTTTATCAACTTCCCTAATGTAGGACGACCTGAACTGGAATATACACCGTACCCTCCGCTGCCTGTTGATGGTTTGTCATTCGGCAAGAGTTTGATGGGCATGATCTCCCGGAAAGATTACCTGGTGAGTACACCTTACCAATCTTTTGATTATATCATTCACTTTTTGCGCGAGGCGGCGATCGATCCGAAAGTTAAAGAAATTAATATCGCTCTTTATCGTGTTGCAAGTAATTCAAGGATTATTCATGCATTAATTAATGCCGCCAAAAACGGAAAAAAGGTGAATTGTCTGATGGAATTACGCGCCCGTTTTGACGAACAGAACAATATCACCTACAGCAGCAGGCTGGAAGAGGAGGGCGTAAACGTATTGTATGGTATAAGCGGATATAAAGTTCACTCGAAAATATGCATGGTTACGCGTATCGAAAAAGGTAAGCCTGTTAACTACGCAGTGCTTTCTACCGGAAACTTTAACGAAAGCACTGCCAGGATATATGCAGACCATACTTTATTCACTATGAATAAAAAGATCACCGACGATCTGGCCGAGGTATTTAAGGCATTGAAGCTAAATCAGTTCGCCAAAGGTTTAAAACATCTTATTGTTTCGCCAATAGACTCCCGTCCAACTATTTATAAACTAATAGACAACGAAATCAAAAATGCAAAAGCGGGTAAGCCTGCTTATATGATATTGAAAATGAATAGCCTGGCCGACGAACAGATAATCGCAAAGCTATATCAGGCCAGCAATACAGGCGTAAAAGTTAAGTTGATCATCAGAGGGATGTGCTGTTTGGTGCCTGGTGTAAAAGGGTACAGTGAAAATATCGAGGTAATTAGCATAGTAGATAAATACCTGGAGCATGCGCGCATACATATTTATTGCAACGGCGGCAAAGAATTGATATACCTGACCTCAGCTGATTTTATGACCCGGAATATTGATAACAGGGTAGAGGTAGGGTTCCCGATATATGATGAGGAGTTAAAGAAAGAGGTCAGGGAAATGATTAATATTCAGCTGGAGGATAATACCAAAGCCCGCGAGATCAACAGCCAGAATAATAATAAATACCATAAAACGCGCAATGAGATACCTTGCCGTGCACAAATAGATATTTACAATTACCTTAAATACAAGAATTAATACTTTTTAAATTGAGATACGCCGCTATAGATATTGGTTCGAATGCTGTAAGACTGCTTATAGCCGACATTATTGAAAACAACGATTCCGTTTCATTCAAAAAGAACACGCTCGTAAGGGTGCCGTTGCGATTAGGTGACGATGCCTTTTTGCAGCAATATATTTCGGAACGGAAAGCCACCGACGTGGTAAAAACCATGACCGCCTTCCGCAACCTGATGGACGTTTACAAAGTGACTGATTACATGGCTTTTGCCACATCGGCCATGCGCGAAGCGAAAAACGGGGCGGATATCGTAAGAACCATCAAAGAGCAGGCTGATATTGATTTGGAGATCGTCACGGGGCAAAAGGAGGCGAAAATCATCTACACCAATCACGCCGAGCAAAATATTGATAAAAGTAAAAACTATTTGTACGTAGATGTTGGCGGTGGCAGTACCGAGCTATCATTGTTTACCGAAGGTAAATTACTGGCTTCCAGGTCGTTTAATATCGGCACCATACGCATATTGGATAACCAGGATAAAGAAGAAACCTGGAACGAAATGCGCGACTTTATACGCGATCATACCAAGACTTTTAAAAGTATTAGCGGCATAGGTACAGGTGGGAATATCAATAAACTATATCGTCTGTCGGAAGAAAAAAATGGGGCGCCGCTAACTTTTGTCAAACTAAAATCGCTTTATAGCTATCTTAACTCTTTCTCGTTAAAGGACCGTATTAACGTGCTGGGCCTCAATCAGGATAGGGCAGACGTGATCATCCCTGCCTGTGAGATATATTTGTCGGTAATGAAATGGGCCAATATAAAAAGCATCTATGTTCCAAGCCTGGGCTTAGTAGACGGTATTATTCAAATTTTAATCGAAAAAAACTTTTCAAATACCGATTAAAAATATTTTAAGAAATTGTTTAAAAATTAAAAAACTGTGTTTACATTTGTAGTGCCCTCTCATAGGGCATGTTTTTCATAGGTAGATGTAGGGTCGGGTACTTGTATTCGACCCTTTTTTGTGCGCCGATTTTAATCCGTAGATTTGTTCCTGATGTTCAAAAGAAAGATCGTAATTGCCATTACAGGCGCCAGCGGTGCTATTTATAGCCAATTATTATTCCAAAAACTACAGCAATTAAGCGCTCAGATTGCTGAAGTAGCGGTTGTGATGTCTGATAATGCCAAACAGGTATGGCAATTTGAGCTGGACAATACCGATTACGACAAACTCCCTTATAAAATATACGCCAAAAATGATTTCATGGCCCCTTTTGCCTCCGGATCGGCACGGTTCGATACGATGGTAGTGATTCCTTGCTCTATGGGAACTTTAGGACGTATTGCCAGCGGAACATCCGACGACCTTATCGCGAGAGCTGCAGATGTAATCCTGAAAGAGCGCCGGAAACTGATACTCGTAGCCAGGGATACACCGCTCAATCTGATCCATATCCGCAACATGGCTACGATTACTGAAGCTGGAGGGATTATTTGTCCGGCAGTGCCATCATTCTACAGCAAACCAAAAACCATAGAAGAGGTGGCTTTGACGGTTGTAAACCGGGTAATTGATTTGATGGGGCTGGAGAATGAAAGCTACCGTTGGAGCGAATAAGGATTTTAGGCTGTTAAAATACACCTAATCACTGATCTCTAATTAACTAATCTCTAAAAAACGTATCTTTGCGCCGCAAATGAATAAGAAAGTCGCTTTTTATACATTAGGCTGCAAGCTCAACTACTCGGAAACGTCAACCATCGGTCGCCTGTTTAATCAGGCTGGTTTCGATACGGTTGATTTTACCGATACGCCGGATGTGTATGTGATTAATACTTGTTCCGTTACCGAAAATGCCGATAAAAAATGCAAAAAGGTAGTTAAGGAAGCCTTGAAAATTTCCCCGAACGCCTATGTAACTATTGTTGGTTGTTATGCACAGCTTAAACCAAGAGAGATTTCCGAAATACCGGGCGTTGATATGGTTTTGGGTGCTGCCGAGAAATTTCAGATCATCGACCATATAACCGATCTGACCAAACAGCCGAAGGCATTGGTTTATAATCAGCCGGTTTCAGAAGCCAACCAGTTTGTTTCGTCCTATTCATTTGGCGACCGTACCCGCACTTTCCTTAAAGTTCAGGACGGCTGTGACTACTCCTGTACCTTCTGCACCATTCCGCTTGCGCGTGGGGCCAGCCGCAGCGATACCATTGAACACGTATTGGATCAGGCTCAGCAAATTGTGGCTTCAGGTGTGAAAGAAATCGTACTTACGGGTGTAAACCTGGGCGATTTTGGAATCCGCGATGGTCAACGCGAGGACAAATTTTTCGACCTTGTGAAAGCCTTAGATGAAGTAAAAGGGATAGAGAGAATCCGTATTTCATCCATCGAGCCAAATTTATTGACGGACGAGATCATAGAATTTGTGGCGCAATCCAAACGCTTTATGCCGCATTTCCATATCCCGCTACAGTCAGGAAATAATAAAATATTGGGCTTGATGCGCCGCAGGTATAAAAGAGAATTGTATGCCGACAGGGTAGCCAAAATAAAAGAGTTGATGCCCGATTGCTGTATCGGTGTAGATGTCATCGTAGGTTTCCCCGGCGAAACACGTGAGGACTTTATCGATACTTATAATTTCCTGAACGGGTTAGGCATTTCTTATCTGCATGTATTCACTTATTCAGAAAGGGAAAATACGTTGGCAGCAGAGATGGGTAACCCCGTCCCGGGGTCTACGCGCACCGAAAGAAGTAAAATGTTGCACATATTGTCTGACAAAAAAAGACGTGCATTCTATGAAACGCAGCTAAATAAAACTGACAAAGTATTATTTGAAGGTGATATTAAAGATGGCTTTATGCATGGCTTTACCCGTAATTATGTGAAGGTCAAAGCTAAATATGATCCTGTATTAGTAAACGAGTTAAAATCGGTTTATTTAACAAATATTTCATCTGACGGTGATGTGGAGATAACCGAAAGCGAAGAATTATTAGTGCATTAATTTTATATTCGCTGCAAATTAATACCTATGTTCCCAACCCTCACTTCACTCATCCAATATCTTACCGGCCTCAATATTCCGCTTCCGATACAAACTTTTGGATTTTTTGTAGCCCTTGCCTTTT
>Ga0157375_10002009_pt1 | contig 17554 bp, 14 predicted proteins | sample M35metaG_FD_115311 | JGI IMG/M metagenome (GOLD analysis project Ga0157375, IMG submission 115311) | Miscanthus rhizosphere microbial communities from Kellogg Biological Station, Michigan, USA - M3-5 metaG | ecosystem: Host-associated > Plants > Roots > Rhizosphere > Soil | place: USA: Michigan... | reverse complement strand
TTGACCGCCGTGCCCTTGAGCGTAATGCTGGTCATGGCGACGGGCGTGGGGTCTTGATCGATGCTGTAGAACATGCCCTTGAGGCTTTCGTTGTCAGCCCGTGAGATCTTCATTACGGTGCGCAGATCCACCGAACCGTTGGTGCCATTGACCTTCAGCGTGCCCTGCCACGTTCCGGTTACGTTCTGGGCGAGCAGTGCGCTCCCGGGCAAGGCTAAGAAAGCGAATATCGACAACAGCAATCCTCGCATACCAGCTCCTTTACAAAATACTGTATCAGCAGCTGTTGAGAAGGTGCGACTGCGGATAGATTGCTGTCAACCGGATTCTGGGAATCTCGACTTCTTCGGGTTTCACCCTATGAACCACTAGCACTCATGATTTCGTCGATCACATTGCTTCACCTCTATTGGGTTCATGGGACCGAAGGTTGTGCCCGCTACGCACAGGAAGCGAGTAGTCTGAAATCTACCTCGCCACACTGCTCGACGGACACGCCGCCGACCTGGTTCCTCTTATGAGGAACGCCACCGCTGCCCGCGGGGGCTTCTCTGATCGAAACAGCCCCGTCCAGCCCTTAGTGTCGTCGCGCCAAATACAGATCTCAAACTGGATTCGAGAAAGCACTACGGGCGTCCCCCACATATATTTCTTTGAAACGATTTCGGCATCAACTGCCTCTTGTAAGCGCCGATCAACACTCGAAGCAGACCCCGAAAAATGTTAGGATTTTGAGGGAACGTCATCGTCCCTTCTCAACCAATGGATCCGGAAACAACGCCAGCGGCGCCGACGAGCGTCCAAAGACAATCTACCGGAGTTGCGGGGTTAGATGAAGTCTTAGGCGGCGGATTGCCCACCCGACGCCTCTACGTCGTAGAAGGCGATCCTGGCAGTGGCAAGACCACGTTTGCCTTGCAATTTCTGCTGGAGGGAGCGCGTCTCGGTCAACGCGTCTTGTACGTCACGCTCTCCGAAACAGCCGAGGAGCTCGAAGATGTCGCCGGCTCCCATGGGTGGAATCTGGAAGGAATTGAGTTGCTGGAGCTGGGTTCGTTGGCTGAGAACCTTTGCGACGATGCGAACTACACCGTGTATCATCCCTCCGAGGTCGAGTTAGGGGATACCGTTGCTCGGATACGTGCGGAGGTCGAGCGATTGAATCCGGAGCGAGTGGCCTTGGACTCCGTCTCCGAATTGAAGATCCTTTCGCAGACCAGCGCGCGGTATCGCCGGGAAATACTCGGGTTGAAGCAATTCTTTGCGGGAAGAAAATGCACGGTCTTGGTGCTGGATGACCTCACCACCAATGAAAGCGAGAAGCAGTTACAAAGTATCGCGCATGGCGTGCTTCGTTTGGAGCGGAGTGGGCGCGAATACGGTACGACACGCCGCCAAATGCACGTTGTAAAGATGCGTGGCGTCCGTTTCCAGGATGGACGTCACGATTTCGTGATCAGAACCGGCGGACTGGATTTGTATCCGCGGCTCTCAGCGAGCACTAAGCCGACGGTAGAGAATCAGGGATCGGCAAAAAGCGGCAGTGAGCAGATGGACGCGCTACTCGGCGGCGGCTTAGATCGAGGCTCGAGCACCTTGCTCCTAGGCCCTGCCGGCTGCGGCAAAACAACGTTGTGTTCGCACTATTTGTTGGCTGCACTGGAACGCGGCGAAAAGGTCGTCTGTTACCAGTTTGAAGAGAGCACTCAAACGTTCCTTCACCGTTCGAGGGGATTCGGCATGAACTTCGAACCGTATCTCGAATCCGGTCAGTTTCAACTAGTACAGGTCGATATTGCCGATCTCTCGCCGGGAGAGTTTTCCTCACGGGTGCAATATGCGGTTGAGAAGCATGCGGTAGCCTTCGTGGTCATCGATAGCCTTAATGGCTATTTGAATGGCATGCCGAGCGAACGCTTTCTCATGATTCACATGCACGAACTTCTTTCCTACCTGGGGCAAAAAGGGGTGGTGACGCTCCTAACTATTGCCCAGCATGGAATGATGGGGATCGGGATGCACACTCCGATTGACGTGAGCTTTCTGGCCGATTCGGTAATTCTTCTACGCTTCTTCGAGGCCTTCGGCACCGTGCGTCAAGCGATTTCCGTTGTTAAGAAGCGGCGTGGCGCCCATGAGCGCACCCTGCGGGAAATGAAAATCGGGCCCCGAGGCGTCGAGATTGGGGAGGTACTGGAGGGTTTCCACGGGGTTCTGAGCGGCATCCCCCAATTCCGGGGAAAGGAAGAAGAATTGCTCAGTAGACCGAAGAAGGATTAAATGTTTCGGCGAAGTGCGCTCGAAATGCGGGTAGTAATCCTCACCCCTGTCGGGCGAGATGCCGCACTGCTAGCCGCCACCATTAATGCGCTAAACATCGAATCAACAATCGCTTCGGCGCCTGAAACCCTCATTAAGAATCTTGCGGAAGGGGCTGGTTGCGCCATCCTGGCAGAAGAAGCCCTCAGTCAAGCGGTTATCGGCGATTTGCAGCCATACCTGCAAGCTCAACCGCCGTGGTCTGACATTCCCCTGATCGTGCTTACGTCCGGTGGGGTGCCTACCCGGCGAAGTCGCGATAACGCGCGGCAACTCCAGGCGCTGGGGAACGTGACCTTGCTCGAGCGGCCCGTCCGTCCCGACACCATCCAAAGCGCGGTGCGTGCCAGTTTACGGGCTCGTATGCGGCAGTATGAGGTGCGCAGTCGCCAAGAGGCGTTGGTCCGCGCCAATGCTGACCTGGAGCAGTTCGCTCACTCCGCGAGCCATGACCTGAGGGAGCCCCTGCGCAGCATCGGCGTCTACAGCGGGTTGATAGAACAAAAATACGCGGCCTCCTTGGACGAACGTGGTCGGGATTTTCTGGTTCAAATTCGGGCGAATACCAAACGTATGGCGGACCTGCTCGATGACCTCTTATCCTACGCGCACGCATCGAGTATACCGGACGAAGTCCTGGAACCAGTTCCCGCCACGAAGTCACTTGAAATCGCGCTGGAAAACCTGGCGGCCGCGATTCGCGAGAGCAGCGCCACAGTAACCGCCACCAGCGAAATGCCCCGGGTTCGAATCCGCGAGAGCCATTTGTCCCAAGTGTTCCAGAACTTGATTGGCAATGCAATTAAGTACCGAAACGATACCAACCCACCAGTGGTGCAACTCTCCGCAACGAGAGCCAATGACGACTGGATATTCCGGGTTGCGGATAACGGTATCGGCGTTCCGCCGGCGTATAAGGAGACGATCTTTGGATTATTCAAGCGATTGCACAACAACACCAAGTACTCCGGAACCGGTATGGGACTCGCGATCTGCCAACGCATCGTGGAACGCTATCGGGGGCGAATCTGGGTGGAATCCGAACCCGGATACGGAGCGAACTTCTTCTTCACCCTCCCAGGTTGAGAACAAGCAGCAGAAGGCACGACCGCAAATCCTCCTCATCGAGGACAGTCCTACTGACGTTCTTCTGGTGCAGGAGACACTGTCCGCTTCCAACATCGATGCGGAAGTCCTCCTCCTCGAAGACGGCGAACAAGCACTTGAACTGCTAACGCGCCTGGAGACAGACGTCCACGCGAATTGTCCTGATCTGATCCTCCTCGATATCAATCTACCCCGAACGGATGGTTTTCAGGTGCTTGCGCGGTTGCGAAAAAACAACCACTGCGCAAACGTCGCGGTCATCGTGATGACCTCATCAGCGGCACAAGAAGATCGAGCCGAAGCAATGCGCCTCCGGGCGCAGGCCTATTTTCAAAAACCCAATGACTACAATGAATTCCTGAAACTCGGAGCGCTCATCAAAGTTGCTCTTGGAAGCATCTAAGCGTCAGAGCTTTTCCCCACTTCGTACGTCACGAATCAGACCTAGATCAGAGTCCGACTATGCTACCTTGTGACCAAGTATGCAAGCTATCTTCATAGGCTTTCTTGTCACTGCCCTCTGCTTCTGCGCTCGAGGACAAGAAACCCAAATAAAGGAAATCCGGGGTTTGCCACCCAGGGCCACCCCTGCGGATTATCAAGCACAGGCGCAAGCAGGCGGCGTAACCATTGCCGCTGACTTTGTTGGACACTTCGTCCCCACGCTGCAAGGGAATCTCTCGACGGAAGACTATGTTGTCGTCGAAATCGGGATGTTCGGTCCAGCAGAGGCACACATCAAGCTATTCCTGGGAGACTTTTCACTCCGGATCAACGGGAAGAAGACTGCTTTGCCTGCCCAGCCTTCTGGGATGGTGACCAAGTCCCTGAAAGATCCCGATTGGGAACCGCCCGCTGCTGCCGAGTCCTCGTCGAAGTCGAAGACCAACGTCAGCACTGGGGGAGGGGGTGGACACGACAAGGATCCGCCCCCGCCAGTGCACATCCCGATCGAGGTGCAACGGGCGATGGAACAGCGCACTCAAAAAGCGTCGTTACCGGAAGGAGACCGCACCCTTCCCGTTGCGGGGCTGATCTTTTTCCAATACTCGGGCAGGACACAAGGCATCCGCTCGATCGAGCTAATTTATAGCGGCTCCGCTGGAAACGTCACCCTGGAACTTCGGCCGTAGCCGTGCTCCGGCTTGGCGGCGCCATCATCCCAGCCGGGGAAGCACATTATCGATTTCAAATATGCGGTAGGCAGTTTCATGCATACCGCAACGACGATACGTCGCCTGGGCCTGCTCGTTTTGCCCTTCGACGTACAGGCGGAGTCCGCACACTGTACCCTCCTGCTGCGCGAGGGCCTGTGCATGAGCATAGAGGGCGCGAAAGACTCCGCGGCGGCGAAACTCGCGCGTCGTGTATACACTTTGAATCCACCAGAACATGCCATTGCGCCAGTCGGACCACTCGTAGGTGATCATCATCTGACCAACTCGTGTCCCGTTGGTTTCCGCAACCAGATAAAAGCCGCGCCGAGGATCATCGAAAACCGCATGAACACCACCTCTCAAGCGATCGATATCCAAGGAAAGCATTTCGGTTTCGAGCGCCAGCTGCGCGTTGCCTTGAACCAGGAACGCTGCATCTTCCATCGTAGCGTTGCGGACAAAGATTTCAGTAAGACCTTTCATAAATCCCATGAGAGTTGTAACACGGCTGAGGCTCACGCCAATCTTTGGGTTGACATCTTACCCGTGCAGGCGCATACTTGGGTCAAATGCCGACCCAAGACTCGCCCGACCGCCTCACGCTGCTGCAGGGCACTCTCGACCTATTGATCCTGCGAACCCTATTGCTGGGATCGCAACACGGGCAAGGAATCGCGCGGGCGATTCAGGACAATTCGGAAGACGAACTGCTGGTGGAGCACGGGGCTCTCTATCCCGCCTTGCAACGGCTTGAGTCGCGGGAGTGGATTTCCGCTGAGTGGGGCGTCTCCGATAACAATCGCAAGGCGCGGTTCTACGCCCTGACGAAAGCGGGCCGGAAACAATTGATCGTGGAGACTTCGCGATGGCGGCGATTGGCAGGCGCGATCGGCCGCGTCTTGGGACCGGACGAGGCATGACCTATGCATCCGAAGCGCCCGCAGAACGATTTTTCCGCTGAGATTGAGGCGCACATCCGCCTGGAAGCGGACCGGCTCCGGGAGCGTGGCATGACCGAGGAGCAGGCGATCGCGGCCGCGCGGCGCTCCTTCGGCAACGTGACTGCGAGCCAGGAGCGATTCTACGAATCACGACGATGGCTGTGGTGTGACTGGCTGAAACAGGATATGCGGCTCGGGCTGCGGCTGCTGGCGAAAACGCCGGGTTGGACTGCAGTTGCCGTTGTGACGGTGGCGCTTGGCATCGGAGCTGTCACCGCGATTTTCAGCATCGTAAATACGGCGCTGTTGCGCCCGCTGCCTTTCGCACACCCGAGACAGCTCTATAACGTCACCGAAGGAACGACCAGGCTGGGAGATCTGGCCATGGCGCCGGACTATTTCATGCTTCGCGAGATCGTGCACAGCGATTCGAACTCGACCATCGCTGAAATGGGAGCGTACGACAGCGCAGGAGTGAATTGGACTGGTGCGGACCGGTCAGAGCGATGGGTCGCGGGACAGACGACCACGTCTTTTTTTGTGGCGCTCGAGGCTCAGCCCCTCTATGGCCGAACGTTTCTTCCGGAGGAAGACCGGCCGGGCGCGGAAAGAGTGGCACTGCTGAGTTATGCGTTATGGCAGCGGCGGTTTGGAGGCGACCCGTCGATTGTCGGCCAGCGGATTCGTTTGAATCGCGACGCGGCGTTGGTGATTGGGATCATGCCTCCTTGGTTCGATTTTCCGCAGGGCTCGGACTTATGGATTCCGATCGCTCTTGATGAAGCACAGCAACGGGCTTATAAGGCGACTCGGATCGTGAACATCATCGCGCGAGCGAAACCTTCGTCAAACGTGGTTGCGGTCAATCGCGAGCTGCAACAGCGGACGCAGACAATTATTAGTGAATACAAGCGGCACGGCCTTCTGCCACACGATGGCCTTTCGGCTCAGCCCCTGCAGGACCGGCTGACGGGAAACATGCGGCCCGCGCTGCTGGTCTTTTCGGGGGCCGTGGCGTTGATGTTGCTGATTGTGTGTTTCACGGTGGCAAATCTGATGCTCGCGCGAGCCACGGTAAGACGGCGTGAAATTGCCGTGCGGGTCGCGCTGGGCGCTCCGCGCCGTAGAATCATCAGCCAATTGCTTACGGAGAGTCTATTGGTCTCCCTCGCGGGCGGCGCCTTGGGGTTGATGCTGGCGGAGGGAGCCTTGGCCGCATTGAATGCTACCCGGCAAACCGCGCTAGAGGGACTCCCTCAGGTATTTCTCGACTGGACTACCGCCGCGTTCGCGCTGATCGTCACGATCCTGGCTGGATTGACATGTGGATTGGCTCCCTCGCTCGGTTCGGTCGGATTTGGCGTGCGCGACGCGCTGCAAGGCGAATCGCGCAGCGTGAGTAGCGGGACCGCGGTCCGGCGGATTAGGCAGGCGCTGGTGATCGCGCAACTGGCCTTGTCGCTAACGCTCTTGATCGGAGCGGGGCTGCTCGCCAAGAGCTTTTATCAATTGCGGAATACCGATCCGGGTTACCGGCCGGAAAACGTGCTGACCGCGCGGGTCAATCTTGCGGGACCCGGCTATGCGACCGTCGGCCGGCAAAAAGAGTTCATTGCGGACTTACTGCAACGGATTGGAAAGTTGCCCGGGGTCGAAGCGGCGGGTATCGGGGGAATCCCGCCAGGGCTCGCAGGAAACTACGGCCTCGCGGTGATTCAAGGTCAGCCAGAGCCTGCCTCGGGTCAAGAGCGGTTTGCGGCGCAGGTGGACGTCAGTCCGGACTATTTCCATGTGCTTAACGTCCCGCTGCTCGAAGGACGGCCGCTTTCCTTGGCGGATTCAAATGGGGCGCCGTTAGTCGTGGTAACTAACGAGGCGTTCGCCAGGAAGTACTTTCCCGGCCAGAGTGCCCTGGGGCATCGCGTGAGCACCATTCAAGTCGACCCGCAAGAGCCTGGATGGGCGGAAATCGTGGGCGTGGTGGGAAATATGCGAGACCGGGGACTGGATCAGGACGTGACGCCCGCGATTTATCGTCCCTACCTGCAAGAGCCCCTTCCGTTGCTCGCCCGCGCCAACCTTCTGCTTCGCGCATCCCGCGATCCCGTTGCGATCCTGCCTACGATCGAGAAACTTGTCGCTGCCATGGATCGGGATCAGCCAGTCTACGACGCCCGGACGATGGAACGGAGGCTCGCGGATTCGCTCGGCTCGCGACGCTTCAACGCCGCGCTGACTGGCGCCTTCGCGTTGATCGCGGCGTTTCTCGCCTGCATCGGAGTTTACGGAGTGATGTCGTACCTGGTTGCGCTGCGCACCTCGGAAATCGGAATCCGGCTGGCGTTGGGAGCGCGGCGCGAACAGGTCCTGGGCTTGATCCTGCGCGAAGGCTCAAATATTGCCCTGACCGGCGTCATCATCGGCCTCGCGGGGGCCTTCGCCCTGAGCCGCTATCTTCGCGCGCTGCTTTACGGCGTCAGCGTCCGCGATCCAATAACGTTCGTCGCGGTTTCCTTGACGCTATTCGCCGCCGTCGTGGCCGCGTGCGCCATTCCCGGACGCCGCGCGGCTAACGTCGATCCCGCAATCGCGCTTCGGTGCGAATAATCGCTCCGACTGCTTCTTTCGTGGACTCGCCGGAGAGTTAGGGTGCGGTTCGCTCATAGCCGAGGCCGCGACGGCCGGTATCACGATCTGCCCGCGCGGGCAAAGGAGCAAATTGGAATGGCGCAACGCGCACGCCGGCAGCAGCCCCAGAGGCACGCGCGGCGTTCGCCGTCTGCCGCAAGGCGGTTTCAAGCGCTTCACGGGACACCCGGCGGACGATCGGCTCAACCAGCAGCCGCAGCGCGGACGGAATGTCGCGGCTCAGCGCCATTGCCTCCGTCTCAATGTACAGGCCGTCCTCACGTTCCTCGAAACGGCTGACGCTGTAGAGCCGCCAGATAAGCCCTGAGCCCTCACCTTCGGGAAGCGTGTGTTGTCTGGCAGTGCCGTAGTCGGCGATTTCCTGGATGCGTCTCGCCTGCGTGATGCTGTACATCCGCCGACCGTCGACGCGGACGTATGTCGTTTCATAGTCACAATCAAGCGCGGTCTTCGAGAGTACTGATTTGTTGATTAGCACTACCGAAAACCGGTCCACAGTTTCACCGGTCGAGATCACTTTAGACTCGAGCACGTGTGGAGTGTAGACTTCCGTGTATTTTGGATAATCACGAAGAATCGCCATAACGTCATTGATCGTGGTTTTTGCAAGGAAGGCCGTGCCAATCCAATCGTGAATGAGACCAGAGGGAACTTTCTTCGGAATGTGTGCGGCGGCCGGCGACACGATTATCTGGCCGCTGTGGACCTTTGCCGCTATGGCCGGCGTGGCGTCGATCTGAAGAAAGGCAGCAGGTGGGTTGGCACGTTCCCGTAGGCCTACGTTCGCGCTTTCGACGTAGTCCTGCCAGGCCTTCGCTGCTTCTGGCTTCAGGCTGGCCGCTTGCGCAACTGACAAGGCCACGCCGAGCGCGACGATGCGCGCGACTGTCACTCGGATGTCCTTTCAATCACTTGCACACTCATACGGCTTGAAACCTCCCTTCGCTGATGGGTGGGCCAGCCGATCGGGCCCACGGTTGTTTAGAGTCTGCCCTGCTGAATTAGATTCATCTGAATCGTCAAAATCCTTGCTCGGCGCGTCACTCGACGGTTTCCTTTCGAGGTCGCCAGGCTATCGATATCGATGTTTGACGTCAATCCTGTGATGCGGGGATCCGAAAATGAATCTTAGCCTTATTGAGTGCTCGATTGATGAGTGCTCGCTCATCCCGGCGCTCTTCGACACTCAGAAGGGGTCGCGCCTTTACTGCCGATTCAACTGGACGACCCGCCAGACGGGTTGATCTTTTTCCGCTGGGTCCTGTAGGAACTCCTGCGACGTCTTGGCCGGATCGTAATCGCGCCACAGCCACGTCAGCGCCTCCGGCAGCTCCGCCGCGCCGTGCCCGTTGTTGTGCTCCCCGACGCCGAACGAAAAGTGATAATCGTAGCCCTTGAATTTCAGCGCGTTCGCCATGCCGATGTTGGCCGCCGGCCAACTGCCGGCCGCGTTATCGAGATCCGCGGATCCATCCTGGAGCCACACGCGGATATTGCGTTTCGCCTCGCGGCGCACCATGGTCGGGTATTCGCCGCCGCCTTCCGGGTGGGCAGCCGATCTTTGCAGCGCCGTGTAGCTTCCGATCCAGCTCAAAACCCGCGAAAACTCCTCCGGTTTGTGGAACGCGGCGTTGAAGGCCATGATGCCCCCCGAGCTCAGGCCCTGAATCGCACGGCTGTATCCGTCGGTGCGCATTTTCACGTTCTTGGCCACCACCGGAAAAATCTCGTCGAGAAGGCGATGCAAGTACGTGTCGCTGACCGTGTCGTATTCGATGGATCGCTGATTGCGGTCCGGGCCGGTACCCGGCTGGACGAAAATATTGACCATCAGCGGAATCCTTTTCTGGGCTGTCAAATTGTCCAGCGTCTCCAGGACCCTCCACTGGCCCGGTCGCGGACCCGTGAAGTTCTGACCATCGCCCCATACCTGCACAGCGAGGGGCGTCACGCCATCCCACTGCGCGGGCACATAGAACCACACGTTGGCTTTCACGTCGGCATAAACCTTGCTGGGTACTTCGATCGGTCCGGTAAGCTTGCCCTGCGGCACGCCGGGCTTGGCGTAGCTGTCGGGTCCGAACGCAGGCAGGTTGTTAGCGCCCCCGATGGGCTTCCCATCGGCGAGCCACGTGTACTTGTAGGCCTTTCCCGTATTCAAGCGGGCTTGCACCACCCACAGGGAACCAGCCTTGAAAGCCGGGATCGGCGCGTCGGTGTTGATTTGGAGCGATGGACCTTTCTCCGCGGCCACGGCCCACACAAAATCGCCCATATCTCCCGCGGCCGCCGTGCCTTTTTGAATGTTGTCGACGCCCAATGTATCGCGCAGAGCCTGCTCCAATCCGGCGCTGTGCGTTCGAGCCATCTGCACCAGCTCAGGAGTGGAAACTTTCTGTGCCGCGCAGACGCCTCCGAGAATCATTAAAGTGAGCAGAGGTCTCATATTTATCCCCCCAGGCTGGAACACCGAGTCATTGTACCGTGAGGGAGCGCAGGAGAAAACGGCGACGCTTGACATTGCGGGGACGGCGAGCTAACGTCTTCGAAAATGATCCCTTATAGATACCGCCGGGCCCTAGGGCTCGTTGTAGTCCTATTGTCTCTGTCCGCTGGCAATGCTCAGCAGACTTCGACGAACACGAGCCCCCAGCTGCTGGACGCACAAGGCGGCAAGATCCGTGTCGTGACGGTAGCCAGCGGGCTGGTGCATCCTTGGAGCCTGGCGTTCCTGCCTGACGGACGTACTCTTCTTGTAACTGAAAAGAATGGCCGGCTGCGGATGATTCGCGATGGCGTCCTGGAGCCTGATCCGGTGTGGACTTCTCCCACACCCCCAGGCCAAGGCGGTGACGCGCTCCATTGGGTGGCCGTCCACCCGCAGTTCGCCCAAAACAAGCTGGTTTATCTCTCCTATCCGAAGCAGGGTGAACGTGGGTCCACGCTGGCGGTCGCACGCGGGCGTCTCAACGGCAGCAAACTCGAGGACGTCAAGGAAATTTTTGTCGCGGACGCGTGGGAGACCGGGGGTAACCTCGCGGGGAAAATCTTCTTTGGCCCGGACGCCATGCTCTACGTGACTGTCGGCGATCGCGACCGCATCTGCTGCAACGGCGGCGAAGATAACAGCCTCCGCATGAAGGCACAGAAACTGGATAACCACGTGGGCAAGACACTGCGGCTGCGCGATGACGGCAGCGTGCCGCCCGATAATCCGTTCGTAGGGCGCGCCGGGGCCAAGCCTGAAATCTTCACCTACGGCCACCGGAATGGCTACGGGTTGGCGATTCATCCTGAGACCGGCCAACTTTGGCAGGCCGAGATCGGTCCGATGGGCGGCGACGAAGTGAATATCCTTGAGCCGGGCCACAACTACGGATGGCCGCTGGTTTCGATGGGACGGAATTACACCGGCTCGCTGGTATCCGACCAGCCTTGGGCGCGACCCGGCATGGATAATCCACGAATCTTCTGGGTGCCCTCCATCAGTCCGTCCAGCATTATCTTTTACACCGGAGACAAATTTCCGCGGTGGAAGAACAATCTTTTCATCGGATCCCTCACCCAACAGCAGTTGATTCGCATGGCGTTCAATCAGCCCTCGCAGGCGGAGAAGCGTGAAGGCTTGCTGATCCCGCTGAAAATGCGAATCCGCGAGGTCCAGCAGAGTCCGGATGGCTACATTTATGTGGCGACTGAAGGCAAGTCCGGGGGAAACGACGCCGATGGAACCGTACTGAGGATCGAGCCTGCGGACTAGACGCCTTCTTGCAGGGGACGAGGCGTCTCTATTTGCACCGATCCGCGACCCTCTTTTCGCGCCATTTCCGATGGCAGCCGGCGCAGGCAGCCGACAGCGTATCGGCGGCTTCAACCATCCTGTCTTGATTTTTGGATTGAGCCGCCTTGTAAGCCTTCATTCCTGCATCCCGAAGCTCTTGAACAAGTTTTGCCCAGTCCGGACTATTCATCGGAACGGGCACGCCATTCGCGCAATTTCTTCCCGGGATCAGGAGTAGATTGGCGGACTCAGTCAGGGCCAGTGCCGCGTTCTCTACAGCCTGCCAACCGCCAAAGGTGCTTGTCAATGGATCCGTCGCCATCGAGGGATCCTTGCCGGGGACAAACTTCACGTCCGCTGGATTGTCGGTTTGCGCGAAGAAAACCACATTTGCTGCCGGATAAAGGACGCCCCGCATCAACTGGTTCAGATCGGACTGAACCTGCATCGTCATTGTTGTGGGTTTGGGCGGTTCGGCACCTTTCGATGCCGTTTGCGCTGGCAGACATAGGCCCAGCGCCACTAGCATCACGGGCAGAGTCATGACTAATCTGCGCATTAGATCATTCTAATCCTGAACACAGTTGTTACTTTAGAACCCGCGCCTGAATTGAGCCGACTCGCTTCAGTTGATCCTTATCCATCACGATCAATTTCTCTTTCTGAACCGTAAATTGGATGGAATCATGCAAGGCCGACTTGAGAGGTCTTCTGTCGAAGTCGGCAATGTATAAGGTCTCGCCGCCATCAAGCGTATATTCATAAACCTTTCGGTCCCAGTCGCGCTCTAATGGGTTCACCACCTGGACGATCTTAAAAGCGACTAGCTCTCCCCGCCGCCAATCAGGATGTGCTTTCTGGGAGACACACAGGCTGGTGAAAAACAATCCGAGAGTTAGCGCCGACCGCACTCAAGGCCAGCCTATCACACGCCGACAGCTCTCGAATTCCCTCAAACGTGGTCCGTAATACGCTGGCGCCGTCAAATCCAACTACAGCAATCCTAGTGCTTCGTCATCCGTTACCAGGTATTCCAATTCGATCACCCGTCCCTGCCGCAAGGTCAGAAGAATAGAGGCAGACGGAAATGTCCAGATGAGCGTCGTTACTGTGGTGTTAGCGTCCTCAAGTCTGGTCGACTCATCGATCGGAGGTCCATATTTTTGCATCAGCAGGACCTTCAACCTGTCGAATCTCCTAAAACTCCCGTCCATGCTCGATAACTCAACCCTGGCTATTCGATCTGAACCGGTTCTGCCGGATACCGAGACATTCAGGAGCAGCTCACCAACCTGAATCGGTTCCAAGGTCAGGCGCTCCCTGGTCCCATCACCGGTTGCGCTGGGATAAACCGATCGCGCCTCCGTGATCGTCATTCCCCACTTGATCTTGCCCCAGCCGATTACGTCCTGCGGTTTCGCCTGAGGGAAAGCCGTTCCCGCCATCAGAATTAGTAAGAGTGAAAGCTTCATCCCACGCTCTCTTTCTTCGAACTCACCGCGCTGCCCTTAAGGAAGCGCGAACAAGTCGAGATCCTGTTGTAAGTCGTGTGTAGTCTCTACGATCACTTGCTTGGCGGCAGCCTGTGACATGATAACCGAGTCTACTCTGACATATTCAAAAGAACTCAAGATGCGGTAGTTACCAGGCGCGAGTCCGCTAAAACGGTATTGCCCAAGTACGTCGGTGCGCGTGGTGAAGGCATCTGTAATGCGCCGCGCGGGCTCGAGGTCGACTGGCTCCAGGAATACTGGTGCGCCGATGATCGGCACCCCACTTGATCTGACGGTTCCGTGGACCGCACCGGGGCTGCCGGATAACGTGAACCGAACGCCGAATCCGCCAGCAAATTCGTTCCAGCCGTCTGCGCGGCCATCGCCAGACGGTTGGTTTCTCTGACCCGAGAAGCCCGACGCATAAAAAATGGGATTCGGCTGTAGCGCGAGTTGCCATGGTCCTGCCGAGAGGTGAGCTCGATTGTTCTCCAATTTCAGCACCTGCTCGGGGCCGGGACCCGCTAGGTCCTTTCGTCTCGCCAGCACTTGAATCGAACTTTGATTGCCGCTTTGGACGGAAGTACCCTCAAACGTAAAGACCACGTCCCCTTCCTCGCGCAGCACGAACTTGAGAGTGGTGTCTTGGGTGAGGTTCACCTTCCGGTAGTCGCCCTGAAACCCGGGGCGTCGCTCCAGGGGCGCCTGCGAGAACAGTTCGTATTCACCGGCGGGCATCGGACCAAAACGATGGACGTTACCCTGCACTGTTTCTCTGCCTAGCTCCGATGCGAGCGTCATGGTCACCGGCAATGGCTCGGATGGATTCGGCGGGACCGTAACCGCCTCGACAGTGAGGGTAAACAGCCGGCCCGTAGCGGGCCGAACATCTGACCGATCCACCTGTTCATCCAATTCCACTTGGACCGGGAATGCCTGGCCTACGGTTTGAGACTCGCGCGCGAACGTCGGAATATAGCTGATATCGTCATACTGTTTGCCCGCGGTCCGGACGAGGTAGTTTCCGGGCTCCAAACCTGAGATACGAAACATCCCGCGATCATCCGATTTAGCGCGTGCCACCGGCCTCGGCGGTTGGGTGTTGCGGTAGGCGATCACGTCGTAATCGGGCAAACCGACGTCATTGTCATCCAACACGGTTCCGGTGATCGCCCCGAAACGAGGAAGCCGAATGGAGAGCACAGCCGAATCGTTTTCACCTACTATCACGGGCATTCCGGCGGATTTCCATTGCTTCTGCCCATACTGAATCGTGGCAAAACCAACTCGCGCCGCAGTGAGCAAATAAGCGCCGGCGGGAAGATTGGGAAACTCGAAGAAGCCGTTTATATTCGTGCGACCCGATCGCCGAAGGTTGGATCCGCCGGTCACGGGTTCGAGGGAAACAGCGACACGCGCCACTGGATGACCGGTCTGGTTCTCTACAACCGTACCCTTGATATCGGCCGCCTTAAGGCAGACCGCTACCAATATAAGGATTAAATACCTTCGCATGAGGGTGCTGAAGGACTGACGCAGAATCCTCACCGGGAGTGCAAGGAAAAGTAACGCCTAGCGGTATTTTTGTCTCTAGTTCCGTCGCCAGCGTGCAAATCGCCGGACCGCATTCAAGCTCCAAAGATGCCCTAGCCAGAGTACTGCCAGGCCGATGAACATAAGAACCGCGACCGGGCTCAGCCGGATGCCGCTAGTAATGTCGTGATGCCCTCGCCCAGTGTGCAGCGTGAGGCTTCGCAGGTATACTGCGTTACGGAGGTGGCGCGATGCATCTACGGGTCGTGGCCCTGCTAAGTGTGGCTTTCGGTCTTTCACTTTGCACGCTGAACGGGCAGTGGTTGGACTATCCCACGGCAGGGGTTCCCCACACGCGGGATGGAAAACCGGATCTCGGCGCGGCGTGCCCGCGGACGGCTGACGGCAAGCCGGATTTTTCGGGCCTCTGGGTCATGCAAACCAAGCGCGAAGGCAACCCCAACTTTCCAGGCTGTGAGCCGGTTTCCGACGAGTTCGTCAACCTCGCCGCCAGCCTGAAAGAAGGTTTGCCATACCAGACTTGGGCAGCGGATCTGGTGAAGGCCCGGCGCTCCGAACAACGCGTGAACGATCCGATATCGCACTGCTTGCCGATGGGGCCGGCTCGTTTGCACACTTGGAATGGACCGAGAAAAGTCGTGCAGGCTCCAGGATTGCTGGTCTTCATGAGCGAATTCGGAACCAGTTACCGGCAAGTCTTTACCGATGGACGACCGTTGCCGGCCGATCCCAATCCATCGTGGAATGGCTACTCCAGTGCCAAGTGGGAAGGTGACACGCTGGTGGTGCAGACGAACGGTTTTCGCGACGGCATGTGGCTGGACGCCACCGGCAATCCGATGACGGACGCGGCGAAGATAACGGAACGGTTGCGGCGCCCCAACTTCGGAAACTTGGAAATTGAGATCACAGTGGACGATCCCAAGGCGTACACGAAGCCGTGGACGGTGAAGCTAAATCAGAGCATCAAGCTCGATACCGATCTGTTGGATTTTGTGTGCGTCGAAAACGAGAAAGATGCTTCTCATCTCTCTAGTAAGTAGATCGGCTCGAAATAGAAGCGAGCAAGCTTTATCTGCCGAGCGACAAAGCTAAGGCATTGGCAGCCCAGCCGGTGGCCATCGTAGAGATCCACTGATCGTGTTCGTACGGGAAGCCGCTTTCGAAATATTGCTGGAATTTCGTCGCGCGGCTGGCGACATGCCAGGAGCCATCCGGACTTTGGGTGCCGAGCAGGAACTTCACGGCCTTAGCGTCCGGCCGCATCACGCCGGCCTCGTTCAGGGCCCACACGGTCATGCCTGTGGCATACGCGTCGCTCGGAAACGCCTGGCGCTGTGCCCAACCGCCGTCGGAGCGTTGCAATGCAAGGATCGGCTCAGCGAGTTTGCGCAGTTCGGCAGCACTCGCACCCGCAGCGGCGGCTCCCACCAGTCGCATGTCCATATCCTCGAGGATCACGGGCTCAGCATGCAGCAACCATTGTTTTCCGCGGTCCATGCGTTGCTTCGTTTCCGCCGCGCGACCCGGCGTGCCGTAGGTTTTCAATGCTCGCATGGCCATAGCAGTTCGTGAAAAGTCGCTGTCCTGCAGAGGCGATCGCGAATAACCGGGGAGGTGCCATCCGCCGTCACCGCCCTGAGATGCCGCCAGATTCGCCGCGAGAAAATCCGTAATGCGATTGGGCGCATAACCCGCCCGCACCAGAGCTTCGACGGAGTACAGATTGTTATCCGCACCGCCCAGCGCGGCTGCGCCTTCCAGCGCGACGGGGTTAATGGTCGAAGCGATTTGCCGAATACGTTCGTGCGACGCGTTCTCGTCCACCGGAATGCCTTTGGCGCGCGCGGCGGCTGCGGCAAACTCCGCCGGGGGCTGCTCATGGCAGGCAAAGCACCCGCTCTTTCTGAAGAATCGATCACTGGTGCTGTCCAGCAAGCGAATACTGCGCGCAATGGCTGCGCGGGTGTCCGGCAAGTCATCCGATAAGCGAACGGGTTTGGCGAGATCCTTCGGAGTTCCTTTCAAGGATCGAATCACTTCCGGGTCGGCGAATTTATAGGCCCAGTCAAGTGCGGTCTCGCCGTCCTGATTCGTAGGGTTTAGGTCGGCACCGTGAGACAACACCAGGTTTACCGTACGCCGATCGTACCGGTCCGTTCCGACCGCCAGCATCAACGGGGTGAAGCCACGGTAATCCTGAGCATCGATTTTCGCGCCGGAATCCAGGAGCGCCTTGACCGCTTCAGGCGGTCCGAATGCGGCGGCCATCAGGAGGGGTGTCCATCCGCCAAATTCAACGGTCCCGGTCTGAATCTTCGGCAAGCCAACCGTTTTCGAGATGGCGTTCACCTTGGCGCCTTTCGCCATGAGTAGCTTGACTGCCTCGACATTCCGGTTTCCGGCGGCATTCATCAGCGGGGTCAATCCGATGAACGTATCTGCCGTTTCGATGTCGGCTCCGGCATCGAGCAGGAGGCGAACAGTGGGCGTGTCGTTTCCGAAAGTCGCGGCGTTGAGAGGCGTAACGTGCCGCTGGTCCATGACATCCAC
>Ga0157375_10002002_pt1 | contig 17572 bp, 20 predicted proteins | sample M35metaG_FD_115311 | JGI IMG/M metagenome (GOLD analysis project Ga0157375, IMG submission 115311) | Miscanthus rhizosphere microbial communities from Kellogg Biological Station, Michigan, USA - M3-5 metaG | ecosystem: Host-associated > Plants > Roots > Rhizosphere > Soil | place: USA: Michigan... | reverse complement strand
TGGTGACAGCGGCGTTGCCCCTCGTTGACGCTGACGAGTCACCAAAAGTCGTCGAGCCGTTTGCGCCGTCCATGTGGAGCAGGAGTTTCGTCGCATACTTATCGGCGTCAGTACCAGCCGGTAGGGTCGGCGGCGTAAAGTTTGCGGTCCACAACGCTTTACCGACAGTCATACGAAATTCATCAATCTGTCCGTTCCACACCTGACCAGCCTGATCGCCGCGCCGACAGATGGTGAGATTGTCTGGGCTTGCAAAAAGCGCCCCTGCAAGTGTCTGGTTGCCGCCATCCTGCACACCGTCAAGAAACAGTCTAAACGTGCTTCCAGACCTAGTGACTGCAATGTGGTGCCAGTTGCTATCGGTGATTGCAGTTGTACCAAGGACCGTCACATCATTGGCGCTGCCTGATGTTGACGCGATGAAGCGGAAAACATTGGCGGTCGTACAATTAAGCGCCCACGCCAGCGGGGCAGCAGCGGCGGGACATTGCCCCGCGATGTAGCGACTTGTGCCAAAACCACCAGCCGCCTTAAACCAGCAATCAATGGTGAAGTCGCTGGCGCCAAGATCGAGATAACCGCTGGCAGGTGTATCGACCCATCCAGCCGTATCGCAGAAAAGTGATGCACTCCCAAACTTCGGTGAGGTTGTCGTTTTCTTTGCAGTGCCTCGCGCAGTCCAGATCAGGCCGAGCGCACTATCAGTCATCGTCAGCCCGCCTTCGCTGCCGTCGAAATGCAGCAAGGCCCGCGTGATCAGATCGGGGCCATACGCTTGCGTCGGTGGGATGAAGTTCGCGGTCCAGCGGGCGATGCCTTTGCTGATACGTAGTTCGTCAATGTAGCCGTGGAAAAATTGTCCAGTAGTAAAGAAACCGATAGGCATTGGCAGAGAACCGGCAGCTAATGCCAATGACGATGACCACTGTACAGTCTGTATGCCATTCTTGTATCCGGTGAATGTGTTGCCCTTCCTGACGAGAGCAAAATGCTGCCACACATTGAGCGTGGCAGGACCTAGTGATGCTGCGTTTGTGATGTCCCACGCTGAATTGTTGCTGGACAAATAGACCGAGACATTGCCCGCGTTCTCGTAGCCGACCAAAAACGGCATGACGGTTTGGTTGTTGTTGCGGCAGATGACGCTACGGCCTTGCGCGTTCGACAGCCGGTACTCCCACCAATCAATCGTGAAGTCTCCAGCACCGAAGTCATAATCAGCGTGAGGGGCATATTGTAGGTTTTGATTTGTGCCGTTGAGAAACAACGACGAGCCGCCAAATTTACTCTGTGCGCTTGAAACAGCCGCTGGGGGAGAGCCTCCAATCGACGGGGCACCATGAGCGCGTGGTGATGAGTCGTAGAGGTTCTCAAAGTGCATTAGCAGGACGGTGTATGCGTCGTTGCCGGGCGACACGTCGACACCAAACAACAACGCTGGTGTGATCCCCGGCAGCATTACTTGAAGTCCGCGTTGAAGGTGCAGAAGATCAGCGACGAAGAGAGGACAAAGTATGAGACAACATCAAAAGCGAAACCCGCCGTTGACAGCGTCGGCTTTACGCCGCCCGGAAACAGCCAAGCACTTCCCCATGTTGTGATCGTGCGATTTCCGGTAGTGTCTTGACGTAGGATGAGAATGCCCTTCTGTCCCGGCTTCGCATTGAGTGGATTGGCGAGCGTTCTGCCGACCGCACCAATAGTCCACTGAAAATCAATACCTAGCGAAAAATCCGGTGTGACGGTCGCCGCATCAGTCAACTGAAGCTGATTACCAGCAGTCCACACCGCTCCCGGCGTGAGCATCTTTGTCGGTGCGGAGTTGGCGAGATATTCGGCAGCGGTCGCGGCGACCGGAATTGCCGAAGCCGCCGCGCGTGACGTGTCGGTTGGATGGACGTGATCCTCGCGGGCATATTTGACAGCGACACCGACCGCCGCCGCACCGTCCATGACCGGCGCGACCGTCGCGGGCGCGATCACCTTGCCATCGACGTATTGCTTCGTTGCCGCGCCGAGGACGTTCGAGGGGTCCGCGTTGAGGATTAGCGGCCCCGTCATCGTGTCGCCAGCGAGTTTTACGCCAGCGACCCATGTTGATGAGAGACGCCCGTACAGCTTGCCGTCTGTCGGTGCTTCGGGCACCGGTCCCGCAGGCCCTTGCGGACCTGTCGCGCCGGGATCGCCCTGCGGACCCTGCGGACCTGTTGCGCCCTGCGGTCCCTGCGGCCCCGGCACGGTGCTGTCCGCGCCAGCCGGTCCCTGCGGTCCCGCTGGACCTTCCGGTCCCGGTATCTCGCTCGCAGGTCCCGGTGCCCCCGGCATCCCCGGCACACCCGTACTGCCGCGCGGCCCCGGTATGCCCTGCGGTCCCGGTGGGCCAACGTCGCCTTCGTCGCCCTTCGGCCCCATTGGACCTTGCTCTGGCACAGCGATGACGACGACATCATCGGTATCGACAAATTCGGTTGCCATCAGGTCAGCCTCTTACTGCCGCCGCCACCACCATTGATAATAAGATCGCGCGACACCTCGTTCGCCCGCACCATCTCGTTGCGAAAACTTTCAACCGCCGCGCCGGTCTGCCGCTGCATCTGCGAATTTTCGATGAGCAAAAGTGGCATCCAAGCAAGCGAGCAATCCCAATGATCGACCGGCTGATCGCTCTGCGGATGCTTGCCGAGCACGTGTATCCACAACGGACATTTGTCGCACACCGCCGACATTGCGGCGCGATGCAGCGGACAGATCAGGCCGTCAGGACCGCGTGGCTTCTGCACTGTCTGCGGCATCTGGCTCGCCTCTCTGCTTTGCAGCCAGCAAAGTCGCTGCTGCGGTGTCGATGTAGGACCGCCACGCCGAAATGTCGTCGATTGGCTGGTTCGGCTCCTTGAAGCCGTCATTCGGATCGTCATCGACGAATTCGATTGCGCCGCGTTGCGCTTCCTCGTTCCACTGGATGACGTGAACAGCCGGGTCGATGTCAGAGCAATCGACCGGCACGGCCACGCCGTCGATGTAGACCACGTTGTCGGTGCGCGAGATGGTTGCTGTTTTCATGGCTCAGTTCTTCGTTGCAATGATGAGATCGACGTAGGCGATGCGGCAATCGATGCCCGCAGCAAAGGCAGCACCGGAGCCGGTGCCCTGAACAGCCACCGTGTTGTAAATATTGCCGCCCGAGCCACCATTCATGTAGTAGTGGGATTGATCGCCCGCATAACCTCCGAACCAGTTTGAGGCGGAAAAAGCATCTTGACCGGGGATCGAGTTGTCAGAACCTCTTAGAGTGTGACTGTGCGCTGGCAGGTGCGCCGTGCTAAGGGTCACGCCGTCCGTGCTGGTGCGACCGAGGAACGTCGAAAAGGCAATCACGCCACCGGAGCCGGGAGTGCCGCTGACCACACGCAGCACCTTGTCGTTGTGCGTCGTCTGCTTCGTCCATCCGGTCGGAGCCGCCGTTTGCTGAAACAACATCTTGGTCCCGGCAGGGAAACCGCCTTGAGCCGCAGCAACGGCAGCATCAACATATTGTTTCGAGGCGGCATGAAGATTGTTGGCAGGGTCACCGGCCAGCGTCAGTGCGCCGGTCATGACGTCGCCCGCCTTTGCCACCTTGCTGTTGCCGAGTGCCGTGTCGGCGCTCTGGAACGCGGTCGTTACCGCCGCATCACCGGCATCGACGTATTGCTTCGGTGCCGCGACGAGCGCGCTCCCCGGATCGCCCGCGAGTGCCAGCGGCCCCGTCATCGTGTCGCCAGCCGGATCGACGGCCTTCACCCATGCCGCATTTTTTCTGCCATAAATTTTTCCGTCTGACGGCCCGTCGCCAAGACCACCGGCAGGGCCGGGGTCGCCCTGATCGCCCTTTGCTCCCGGCAAACCCGGAGGACCGGGTGGCCCCATCTGACCTGTTGCGCCGTGCGGCCCCGGTGTCCCCGGTGCGCCATCATCACCGCGATCACCCTTCGGCCCCATCGGGCCTTGCTCCGGAACGGAGATGATCTTGACGCTTGTCATCGTGTTGGTCCGATGGCGTGGGTCAATGTGCCGCGCCAGATGTCCTCACGCAATCCATCTGGCCGCAACAGGATCAGGCTGTGGACGTAATCGCCAGCCAGCATGTCGGTGGTCTGCTTGCGCAGGATGCGAATGTTGAACGTGGTCAGCTTGCCATCGACATCGGGCAAAAAATCAATGTCGCCATCTTCGCTTGAAAGCGACACGAACACTTCGGTGTCATCGGGCCGCTTGCGCACCATCATCATCAGGCCGTGACCGGTGAAGTCGAACGGTATGCCATTGATGACCCACTGGAACGCGCGAGAGAAGTCGGCATCCGAGAACGTCATGATCTGGACTTCTGCGGCTTCTGACATGCTGCCTCACAAATTCGCGTAGTAATCTGCAAGTGGATCGGGCGCGAGTTCGCAAACCAGCCAGCGACCGTCACGCCAGACCGGCCACAGGCCCTTGCCGCAACGCGGCGGCGGTGTGCATGTCGCGTTACCGGGAACGAGCATCGTGCCGGGAGAACGTGGATCGGCATCCGTCACATCGAGCGTCTGCTCGCCTGTGTAGGCCCCGCTTTCGTAGTCGAAGCAGAACACCTGCATGTCAACCATCCACAATCAAAGGCACGACCGGCGCATTGCGTGGCCGCGTCTCCTGTCCGACATTGAGGTTGAGGCTGACGCTTCCTGTAAATGATTTTGGAAATGTGTCATAGGGTGGACCAGAATTTAGGTCGTGTGCAATCCCGCCAACAATCGGATTAGTATATACGGCATATGGCGCCGTCTTGTCCGATGGCCAGATCACGTTGCTAACGGCTATCGAACCGGCACCGACGATTTCACCGGTCTGCGAATTCTGCTGTTGGTACAGCGCCCGCCCCGGATCGACGCCACGCGCGTCATCCCAAAACCGCATGAACTCGCCGCGAAAATCCGGCAACCGGAAAGTTGTTGAACCGTCACCATACGAGAAACTTGTCCAGTACCGGTTGGCCGGATTTGTCCAATCAGCGTCAGTCGCGATGCGACCGGACGCGGCGGCGAAAGCATAAAGCTGCGGATGCCCCGAGCGTGGCAGGATCGCTCCGTTCAATTTCAGCGTGCCGGGAAACGCCGCATTGCCAGCAGTCAGGATGATGCTGCCGACCGGACCCAAGCCGGATGCTGGTTTCGGAATTATGCCAAAGAACTGAAACGCGCTTTGCACAGCGGAATAGATCAGCAACATGATCTGCCCCGTCGCGGCATCGCCGTTTTGCAGCGGCGTGCCATTGCCGCGCAGGACCGGAACCGGTGCCATCGCATTGACCTTGATTGTCGATGCCCCGGTGATGTCGTTGGCGAGCCGTACTTCAACGGTAGTGCCGCCGACCAGTGCCGTGAGTGCCGGAACGAAGTTCGCGACCAGCGTGTTTGGCGTGCCGGTGTCGTTGACGTAGGGAATGTTGACGAAGGTGTTGGTGCTGCCGCCGCCACCAGCCGCACCGCTCGCATATGGATTGAACTCCCAATAACCGGCGTCATTCCAGACCGCTTCGAAAATCACGCCAGCCCTGATGTCATCGGCCAGCAACTCGGCACCGGTCGCATAGCGCATCGCATGCACATCGCCATCGACAGAGAGCGTGACCGCCCCGGTATTGTTCATCGCAGCCTTGATGCGCAGCGGCATCCCCGGCGTCATTGTGTTGGCAATCGGCGGATCGAATTCGACCTCGACGACATTGGCGGCGGTGTTAGTCGCCAGCGCGTAATTCATCCGCTGACTGCGCACCGCGTTCAGAAGCTGCGCGAGGTTTGCGTCGTCCGGCGCAATCTTCGCAGCCTCGATTGCCGCAACAATTTCGCGCTGCGGATACTCGACTGCTTCTGCCGGGATGATCGAGCCTTGCCGCCCGAGACTTGGATCGCCGTTGATGTACGGCGCATCGGTGTCGGTGATGCCGTAGGGCTGGTGATAGCGCATTGCAAACCCCCTTTAAGGTGTACCTGCCATTGATCCGCCTGTTTGCAGGCTTGAATAGTCGAAAACAATTTCCGTGTGCGCTGGCTTCAGACGCTCAAGTAGGCAGGGCACCTCTCCCGCCATGCCGATGATAAGGTGCGGATCGACACCGACCTCACCGCCGATTGGTCCGGTCCTGAACCACTGCAACTTTACTTCACCGACGCCGATTGACCAGTAAAACCGCATCTCTGGCGGCCCGAGATACCAGCGCATGTTGCCGGTTGCGCCGCCAGCCGCAGCTTCGTCGCGCGTTGTATCGCCGACTTTTGACACGCCGCACATGTACGGCGCGTATTCGCTGATGGTGATGGTGTAGCCGAGCCACGACATTATTTCGACAAAGAATGCCCGCGACTGCGCGCCAAGCAGCGTCATCTTCAGCATCAGGATGCGATGACGTTCGGCCAGCGATGTCTGCGTGCCGAAAAAACATGGGTCAGGCAAACCCCAATTGCGCTCCCAATCAGGAAACATCTCGACTGAAATGCGCGGGTCGGCCTCTATCTCCAGAAAATCCGCAGCGCGGCTGTCAACGTAGCCCCAATACCGGCAAAGCCCTGTGACGACATTGACCAGCGTGCTCCCGATAGAGCGCGGCCACGCCTGCCCCTGCGGCAGCAGTGCCAGCATGGCATGCGCGTAGTCATCGCCGGATCGCCTGACGTGCCGGTCAGTCATAGACAACACTCCCGAGCACGGCCATGTGGCCGGGGGACTGCATCACGTCATCCTCGGTGTTCGCCATGTGGAACGACGAAATGCCGGGGGCGCTCATGATCGCGTAGTTTTTCCACGCCGCAAAAATCGTCTGTCCCGGTGCCGCGAATTCCAACAGCATCTTGTTGAGACTGACTTCGATTTCGCCACGCATACTGTCGTTGTCGGGGACAAGTTCGTCGATGACGCATGTGATGAACTGCTTCAGCGGCGCGACAACGAAAAAGTCCTTCACCGCCACCGGACGCTTTGTGCTGATGTACTGCTCGACATCCGCACAGTCCTGCTCGTGCGGGAAGCCATCGTTGTCGGCGCGCAGATCGTCCATCATAAAACGCACCGTCACGGTGCCGATGCCCATCTCGTTCGGGAAACACCATGCGCGCGTGACGCCGGGATATGCCAGCGCCCATGCCTCGTAGTCGTAGGCTGCGCCGCCCATCGGCGGCTGCTGGATGCGGCGCAGAACACGTTCGCGCAACTGATCGTCCGTCTCGGTATCGACGCCACCCGACATGCTGCCGGACAGCGAGGCGCTTTCGACGCCGACAATTGGCACAACAATTGCGAGCGGCTGGCTGTCTTGAAGATTGCCGACCGTCCCGGCAGTCAACGCGACTGCCTGCGCGGTTGCCCCTTGCGCGCTCAGTACAGCATCAGCAACAGTCTGATATTGCACGCTGTTCGGGGCATTGAGGATTGTACCGCTTGGTGCAACCACGCCGGACAATCCGGTGAACAGCACGTTGCCTCGGGCATATGTCGCCACCTTGCGACCGGTCGAACCATCGGCATTGACCAGCCAGATGTCGCCGTGCCGATCCAGCCATTCCGTCTCTGAGGTGTCCGGCAAAAGCTGCTTCGACAGCCAGTCGATGTAGAGCAGTGTCAAATGCGTCAGCCCCGACATCGCATCCGACATGATGCGCAGCACGGAATTCGGGATCATGGCTTTTGCGCCAAGCTGCGTGATCACGTAGTCCCGCGTCAGCTTGCGAACGTCCTTGAGCGTCGGTGTGGTCCACGGCATCACACTCTCCCGAGTTCTTCCCACAGTTCCGCATAGCGCAACTCGATAGTGTCGGCAGGGCCGCGCCTGATGATGACGCCAACATCGATGCGCTGCGTGTCGATCTGCGCCGCCGCCACATCGATCTGCGCGGCGATACGTTGCTGCGTGAATGGCTTCATTGCCTCGCGCGTGTAACTGAGCGCACGGCCAATGGTCGAGCCTTCGCGCGCCAACGGGCCGATAATTTTGGCACGCGACAAAAGCCACAGCTTGCAGCCGACCGGCCAACCGTTCCAGATTTCCTCTGCATCAATGTCGCCCCACCATCCGCGCCGGTCGCTTGCGTCAGGATCAGGCAGCACGTCGCTGACGCCAGCCAGCGCGTCGGTGCCGAGTGCGACGATCACCGCCGATTGCAGATCGAGGCCGTCCGCGATCAGGTTCTGATCCGTCAACAGCCAGTCCAACTCGACCGCGTAACGAAACGGTTTCTTGTCGGCCAGTTGCAGGTAGCGAACGTCGCTCGACATCTGTCCCTCTAATTGCAATTGTCCGGCGCGACCACGATTGCCGTGCTCGAAAAGCAACCATCCCTGTTCACCCACATCGCATTGTCGCCAAACCGAATGTGCGTGTGATCGTTATCCACGCGGAACGATTTGCTATTGTCGCCAAACTGACCGACCACCTTTGTGCCGTCGATGATGATGCGGAATTGCCCGCCGCTTTCGTACAACTCCCAGCGGTTCGCGCCCTTGTCGTAGGTGCCGACCAGCTTGTCGCCTGTGCGAAACTCGATGCGGTTTGCGGTGCAGCGCACCTCGGTGTTCACCGCGTCGCCTTCGTGCTTGTACTTGTCGTTTTCCGCCGCCTGCTCTGCCGCCAATTGTTCGGCCTCGCGCTGGCGGGCACGAAACTGCTCTTGCGTCATCGGTCCGATCTGCTGCGATGGCTTGCCGACCGCCATTCGCTTCTGCGGCTGCTTCTGCACATGCCGCAGCGACACGAACCGCTCGACCATCTTGCCGGTGCTGTCCTTGCTATCGAGCGACAGGATCGCGGTGAAGGCACGCCGCAGCAGCGTCATCTGGCCGATGTCGTCGTACTGCGCGTTCTCTCCCGGCTTCAATCCCATCGGGCGGTGACGACGATCATCGATGCCGATGCAGACCGGATGATTGCGCTGCCCTCCCATGAACAAGCACAATCCTTCAGCCGCAGGCCCTTTTGACTGCTGCTCGCCGTCACCGCCGACGCCCCCGCTAGTCCCGCTTTGCGTACCCGCGCCCTGCTCGTCGCGCGGCAGCGGTGCAGATGAAAAGCCGTAGTTCTGCACGCGCTCGACCCGATTGCGGCCCTCCGAATTCATGCCGTCGAAAAACATCTCCTGCATCATCGGATTGTCGTTGTGCTTGTTGAGTGTGAAGCGGACAGCGTGGTGCATCAGCCGACCCGACATCTCCAACAGGCTGTTTCTGTTCATGTTTCCCTCAAGGTGTCGCGTTCGGATCGCGCCGCAGTGCCTCGGCCTGCTGCGCGGCAGTGCGCCGCTGCAAGGCTTCATAGGCCACGGCATCTCGATAGTTGCGCTTGCCGTTCATGTGGATCGGATCGACCATGATCAGGGTCGTGGTCGTTCCAGCATTGCTCTGCTCGTAGATACAGCCAGAGCAACCAAGCACCTGATGCAAGATCAGCATCGGGCTTTCAACGTGATAATACTCGCCAGCGCGCCAGACCTCATCGCTCTTGTTTTCGTCCTTGAACCAGCCTTGCACCGTGATCTGCGCTTCGATCTGACTGCCCTCGGTGAACACCTTCTCCATCTGCGCGCGGCGTTTGGTGCCATGCTCGGTGTCGGCGACATCGGTCACGGTGATCATGTAGCGGTTGCGCGTTGACGATCCTTGCTCCTGCGCGACCTGCTTGTTCTGCGGGTCGCCGTTGGCGCTGTCACTCCCGGTTGATTGCCCAACCGCATAGATTTTTTTGTAGACCATCTGGTCGCGCACGACACAGTTTGCGCGCAGGATGTTGTTGCCTTCGATCAGCAGGCCGTTTGAGTTTGCCTCGTTCTCGCCAATCGCCAACAGGCCACCGGTCGCATTCGATCCGATCACGATGTTGCGCATCTTGGCGTAGCGTTCCAAGACCTGCATGATCGTCTCACCCGGTTGCACTTGGATGTTTTCGAACGGCGTATTGTCAACCGCGCCTTTCGGGATGATGCGGATGCCGAGATGGCTCGACAAATCTTTCGCCAGTTCGGTCCAGCCCTTGCCGTCATGCCCGCCCAGCTTTTCCAGCGGCACCATGCTTGAGGTCAGGTCGAAGGTGTCGCCTACGCCGATCAGGCGCACGCCATGCGTCTTGGCGTCATAGGCCACGTGCCGCTCGGTGATGTAGCCGAAAATCGCCTGCACACCGCCGACAAAGGCTGCGACCACATCGCCGGGAACGAATTGCAGCGCGTTGACGCTCACCGGCAGCGAGGCTTCCTCGGTGCATTCGAACATGAACTTCGGGAACGCTTCGGTGACGTGCTGCTCGATACGGATCGAGGTCCAGTTGGTGAATAATTCGCCGCGCACGAGCAACGTCGCCACATCCTTCGGCCCGCCGATCCTGTTGATGCTAGGCGTCGCTGGCGTGGTTGTGCCGGGGATGAAACGCGGTGCCATGTCACACCGCCAGCATCTTGCCGGTCATCGGCATGAAGGCCGGATGCACGACATTGTTTTCGCGCTCCAGTTCGGTCGAGCGTGTCGGGTCAGCGTAGACGAACTGCGACATGCGCAGCGACGGCATCACCATCTGGAACTGATAATTGATGACGCGCGGAAGCTGACGGCCACTGTCGGCAAGGTGCTGCGTGACATCGCCATGCAGTCGCAGCAGTGCCATGTAAACATCGGCATTTAGATCATCGGCTGCCGCCATCTCGGTCTGGCTGAACGCATCGTTTAGCGATGTCGCAATCTGATCGACTTCGTCACGCGAGCGGAACGTCATCGCTGCAAGGATGCGTGCTTCAGCCGCCAGCGTCAGTCGCACGATTGCCAGCACAATCCCGGTCGCCTTCAGGGTAAGCGGCGTTTCGGCCAGCGCCGCCTTGCGCACGCGGTCCATCGTGACAAGCGTTGCAGCGCAGCGCCGCGCCAGATCAAGCGCCATGCCGAACACGGTGGTGAATGTCGGCAGGTTCACCATGTTGTAGTCCACGTTCATCATGCCGACGATGCGGCGCAGCGCGGCGTGCGCGACGGTGCCCTGCTCAAGCGCCGCCGACATCACGACCGGCGTGATGCGCTTGACAATCGCCAGCACCTCGTCGTTCTCGGTCATTGCGATGGCATCCCTGAAACCCACGTGTCGTTGTACGGCGCAACTTCCTCGTCGGTCGTTGCCGTCTTTTCTCCGGTCACGGCGCGCTCGGCGTTCTGCGCCGACTGATCGATCTGTGCTGGTGTGAATGCCACCTCGCGGTAGGCCGGATCGCCGTACTCGATGAACTGCATCTCGACCATGCAGATGCCGCCGCGCTCACGGCTTTCGGTGACTGCGTAGGAGTTCACCATCACCTCGATGTCCTCCATCCGGTACATCAGCGGGAGCCAGAGCGTGCCGGGACCGTTCTGCTCCAGCGCATCAACCAGCCGGTCCTTTGCGGTCAAGTAATACGGGCCGATGCAATAGCCCTGCACCGCGAACTTGATTGCGGCGCGGCCCATATCCTCGGCGTAAGGCACGTTGCGCTTCGGGTACTCGTGCAGTGCCACGCGCCTGCCGCCTGCGCGCGAGTTCGTCTCCACAAAAAACTCTGCGCTGCGAAATTTCGCATGACCGAATTGCGCGTTCGGTTCGCGGTCATAAAGGTCACGCCACGGATTGTGCAGGTCTTTGATTTTCACGACCTAACCTCCCGGCCTTGCGAGGACCGATGGATTTTCGGTCGGCTGCATCTGCTTGTAGTTTGTGATCTTCGTTTCCGAAAACATGCCGTCGCTTCGCGCGTCGGTCTTTGTCCCCGGTGGTGCAGTCACGTTGACGTTGACGGTGCCGTTGGCGGTCAGGTTCGGGCTGTTCGCTGCATCGATGCGGCGATAGCTGAACGGCTGATCGGTCGGGAAGGTTTTCGAGGTGTAGCCCATCTGCGCTGCGGCTGATGACGTTATGTCGATGCCGCGCCCGGTGCGCGCAGCCGGACCGACATCGGTCTGTGGCAGCATGATCTTGCGACCGTCCGGCGTCGTGACTTCGAACATCTGTCCCAATGTCGAGCGGTCGGGCAGCGCAATGCCGGGGACTTCGTTCGACACGCCGGATGCGGTCTTGCGGCCACGCGGCTCGGACGGATCGCGGAAGCCATGCGTTGAGCCAAACACCGACCCCTTCACGGTCTTGCCGCTGTCGGAGCCTTGTCCCTGCGTGGCGATGGCCGTCGCGGTGTCAGCATCAACGCCGTTGCGCATGAGTGCCTGCCGCGCCGCTTCGACGTTCTTGATGCCGAAGTGTCCGGTGTCCGGCCTGCGCCAGTTTGCTCCGGAGACAAGCCCCCACTTTTCCGCCAGTGCATTTTCTGTGCCGACCGGCAACGTCGCGCCACCCTTGCCGCGAACGCCATAACCGACCTGATTGATGTCGATGGCTGCGCCGATTGGATGCCCGCTCGGATTGTGCGGACGCTGCCCAAGCGTGCCGCTCTCGGGACCGATCACGCCGCCAGCTTTTTCGTAGTCGTTGATGAAGCCCTGAAAGTTCGCGGCGAACCGGCTATCGACCTGAAACTTGCGCCCGCCCGAGGTGGTGACCGTAGTCATGCCGCCACGCTGGATTGGCGTGCCCGCTGGCGCGGTTATGCCAGCGGAGCCGCCCCGGCTCTCCATCGGACGCGCCGTACCGCCTGCACCAGCTTTGGCGAGGTCGGACACGCTCGGGCCTGCGCCGCCCATCGGCGGTGCCGCCGCTGGCCCTGCCGGTGCCGTCCCAGCGCCACCACCACCGCTCCAGCCGCCACTGATGCCGCCAAAGGAAACCTGCTGCGCGCCACCACCTGCCATGCCGCCGCCTGCCGGTGCGCCACCGCCGCTGACGTAGCCCTGAAAATCGACCAGCGCGGCGAACACGCCGTCCTTGACCATGCGTGAGCCTTCGCTCAAATCAGCACCGCTGCCGTCGCCAAAGCCTTCACGGAATGCAACCGGACTGAAGCCGCCGCCAAACGTGCCGCCCCCCGGTGGCAGCGCCGGTATCCGATCCTTCGGCACCTGTTGCTCAAGTTCGCGGAAGCCAGAGCGCGGGTCGCCAATGCTGCCGACACCCGGAATGACCAGCAGTGGTGTCCGGCCCGTAGAGCCAGCCACCGGCTTGTTCATCTCCTTCCACCACTCGTAGCCCTGCTTGATCAGTTCGATTGCGTCGGTGATGCTCTTGAGGTCGCCTGCGAGACTTGGGAAGATCGCTGTACCGAAAGTCTGCTTCAGTTCGGTGAATGCTTCGCCAAGATCGATCAGCGCGTCGTTATATTTTTTTGCGCTTGCAATCGCTTCCGGTGACATCGGCTTGCGAACCGAACTCTGCAATTCCTCCCATGACAGCCGTGCCGTTTCCGCGCCAAGTCCGATGTCCTCAAAAAAGCGGCGACCGCGCTCACCGGACGGATCGAGTTTGTCGAGCGTGGTCTTGAAATCGAAGGCAACCTTCAGCTTGTCAACCGTAGTTGCGGCGGCATTGATGCGCGTGACCACAGGACCCGCACCCATGCGGATCATTTCCTCGCGCACGTTGCCGATGCGCAGGGCGAAGTCCTCGGTGTTGCGCTTGAAGGTGCCGAGTGCCCGGTCGAACGCTTCCGGCGCGATGCCAGCCTTCTGCGCTGCAACGCTGAAGCCGCGCAGCGCGTTCTCCGCGACGCCAAGTTCTCGACTGCGATACTTGAGTTGAACAATTCCTTCGGAGACGGAATTAAGCGTGCGGATCAGCGAGCCAACGGCAATGCCGACGCCAGCCGCACCCAGCCCGAAACCGGCAAGTCCCGGCACAACGCCGCGCAACTCCCGGCCAACAGTGCCGATTGTCGCGCCGAGATTTTTGAAACTCCAATTTAGCTGATCGATCTGCGGCTTGGCCTTCTGCGGCAGCAGACCGAATTCGCGACCGATGGCGCGGATGTTGGCAAGGGCTTCCTCTGAGGAAACCGTTGCCCGCATTCTCAGGACATCATCAGCCATCCCGCGTTCTCACTTTGTCCGACATCACCAACAGCTTGTCGGTCCATCGGATGTGCTGCTCGATGTGATCGAGCGGCATTGCCAGAAACTCGTCCGGGGAACGCGAGTAGTATTTAGCCAGTCGATAGCAGTTCAGAATTGCATCGCTTGTGGCCCCGGCGGGAAAAAACCCATCAGTGCGTGAGCACAGGTAGACCAGTCCTCCGCATCAAGTGCCTTGATCGTCGATGGCGGGACCTGCGCCAGCACTGACATCATCTGTCCCATCGCAGGCGGGTTTGGCCTGATCTGGCCTGTCTGCCAGTCGATGTGGATCGGGTAGTCGTCACCCAATGCCATGATGTCGCCGCCAGTCGGCCTGCGGAACGTCAGTGTTTTCACCATGTCGCCGTGCGCCTGTACTGGCGTCAGAAGATTGATGGTGATTTCCTTCCGCCGCACCGGAAGGACATCCGCCGATTTTGTCGGCGCTGTATCTTCAACTTCGTCCGCAACCTTTTTCGCAGCTTCAGCCATCTACTCCCTCCAGAGTGATCAGCGCACTTCGTCGCAGGACACGCCTTCGAAACGAATTCGAAATTGTCCATCGTGCGTGTTGATTTCGAGCGGACCTTTGGTCCACGCATTGCGCAGCACGTAGGTCGTGCCGTTGATGAGTTCTGCCGTGACCGTTGCATCGATCACTGCTTCAAGCGTTTCGAGCGACACTTCCGGCAGCGTTGACACGTCGCCCTCGATGAAGGGCACGCGCGGCAACTCCTGATAGCCGTGAACGTAGTCCTGTCCGGCAATGCCGGTGCGCTCGACCGGTGTCGCCGACACGGTGAGGTTGCCACGCAGCGGCAACATCCCGCCGTCATACTTCAGATACGCTGTGCCTGCGAATGGCCCTTGCGGCATCACGACCTCCTGTTTGGTGTGAAAAGTGTATTGCGCCTGTCGAGGATCGCCGCCACCTCGTAGCGCGGCAGCATCCGCATGATGTCGCGGCGCATATTGTCGTTGAGCGTTTCAATCAACAGCGGGGGGCGGAACTTGCTGATTGTTGACATAGCGCCTTGTAGTACAAAAAGTTCATGCAGTTCCACGTCAATTTTTATCGCCGCGACATCCGCGAGATTTAGGCTGTCAATAGTTACCGCGCTGACCTCGATGCTGTCGGTGTGGCCTTCGATCCCGCCCTCCAGCGAACCGCCTGTCGTGAGCGGCGTGTGGCGGCTGTAGTTGAGCCGCATCGGGCCATTGTGGTCGGACGCGGCCACTTGATGCACCATCACGAACACCTTGTTGATGTCGGCATTTATCCCGAGCCGCCAGCGATTTGCTGGCATCGGCTCCAGCGCGACTGCCTTTGCGCCGCGCAGCGCAGCAACAATCGAGTACAGGCCGGTATACGCGCCCACATCGAGTGCGACCATCCCCGGCTTTACCAGCGCGGCCCACGCCTTCAGGCTGTCCGGCTCAAAGCCATCGCCCTTGGCAATGTGGATGCACTGCCGGTCACCGGCATCGATCATGGTGATCTGCAAATCCTCGACCGGGATGATCATGACCACGCCTGCTGCACCCAAGGGATCAGACAATTGTGCGGCTTGTGCCTGCCGCCAAAGTTTATGATCGCCGCTCGTTTCGGCGGGTGGTTCGTCAAGTTTCTGTAATTGCAGAAGTATTCGGCAGGCAGCAACATCTGGAGATAGGGCGCAGCCGGATATAGTTCCTCGATTGCCGCCTGATCGCCGTAGCGTGCATGCCGCGACAGGATTTCCGCGCGCTTTGCTTCGAAGCGCCGCCAGACAAAGCTGGTCTGCCCGCCGCCGATCACCATGACGCTTGAATTGTACTTGCAGGGATAGGCCGGATTGACCGCCTTGCGGGTGTAGTTCTCGGTGATTGCGAACTCGCCCGCGACGTTTGCCAGCGGCAGCAGGCTGTCGATCACGACCGTGTCGAGGTCGAGATAGACGACCTTGCGGGTGTCGCGCCACTCCGGGGCGAACAAAATGAGTTTGGCCCACCAGCCGGTCAGGCCGATTTGACTTATGTCAATGAACGCCACGCCCTCGCAGCGATCCTCTTGATCTGTCAGACAAATTATCGAGTGCTGTCTGGCAAGGTGCCGCGCGACCATGTTGCGCAGGCGCACGACATACTCCATGCCGTAGGCCGTGCCGGTGCGGACGCAGGCGACGATCAAGTCAGTCATTGTGCTGCGCGAACCACGCCAACATCCGGTCAGCAACCTTGTCCCAACTCTGGACGCGCGCCTTTTCCGCCGAAAGCACCGGATCAATCGTGTTGAGGATGTGCCCCCACGGCGCGCGGACACCTTCGTACTGCACGTGCCGGATGGTGTCGAGACGATCCTGATAGATCAGCGCCGTCGATGCGCAGGTGAGCGCGCCGCAGTACGCCGTCTCCAAGCAGGTCAGGCCGACGCTTTCCTTGTGTGTCACCATGTAGACGCTGGTCTGCCGGTACTCGTTTGCAATGTCCTCAAACGGGATGTGCTTGCGGTCGAACGGCTTGAAAGTCGGGTGCCGGGTGTCGATGTCCTGCGCACCGCCATTGACCAGCCGCCGCAGCCGGATCGAGCGATAGCGTTCCTGCCAGCCGCCGAAACGGGCGAACGTCACCGCGTCGATGGTGACTGCCTCGGTGATGTCGGGCGTGCCCTGCTTGTAGTACGGGTGATCGATGAGGATGCGCAGTTCGCCCTTCTTTTGCTGCGGGTAAAGCAGATCAGGATCAGCGGCCCAGCCGATGTAGCAGTTCTTGTCGGCGTATCGTTTCCAGTCGCGCGTGCGCGTCGCGTCATCCCTGAACATGAAATTGCAATCGACGCCGATCATGTACTGCGACAGGTAGTCGTGTACGAGGCCATCGTGCATCTGCGTGACCTTGCCGCGCACCTTGGTGCCGAGGATCGCGGCGCAGCCGGGAGGATGGTGCGTGAAGTAGCGCAGCCCGAGCGCCAGCACGTGATCGCAGCCCTGCGGGTCCACGTTTGCGAAGTAGTCCAGTTCGTCTGCTGGCTTCGGATCGATGAAGTGCAATTCAACGCCGCGCTTGCGCAGTTCGCGCATCAGGTAGTGCGCCTGTATGCCGGTGAAGTTCTTGACCTTGCGGCGGTCACGAATGTCCGGCCCGACTACCAGCAACTTCATGTGCCGCAGCTTTCCAGTTCGGCACGCCACTCGTCTGCAAACTCATCGCGCTCGTGACCGGCGATGTTCGGCGTGCCAGTCGTGAAGTGCGCCAGCTTCGTCGTCGGATCGGGCGGCACTTCACCGATGAGATGGTTCCATCTCGGGTCCAGTTCGCCGATGTCGTTGTCGTCCAGCCACGTGAACTGGTGCAGCCACAGGCCGCGTTCGCGGTTGACCACGTCCGGTGTCAGCATGCGTGTCTTTGGATGATCGCAATTCCACAGCACGACGCTCGACCAGTTTTTGCGCCAGTACGATGTCTGCACCTGCCCATCCATCTTCGTGGTCGAGGTCGGCTGGTGATTATGCTTGACGACCCAGCAGGCTTTGCTCTTGTCGGCGCAGGCGAAAAGCTGCATCAGGTCGGTGCGCGCCATCACGTC